>LNAP01007840.1_pt1 | contig 16542 bp, 14 predicted proteins | sample 602601 | NCBI WGS metagenome assembly LNAP01 (sample SAMN02440304, study PRJNA202911) | soil metagenome | biome: Subtropical and temperate rainforests or woodlands; isolation source: soil samples (1 kg each in a 20% v/v slurry with milli Q water) were... ... | reverse complement strand
TCTGGGCAAGCAGCGGCGTTAAAGGAGCTTATTCAATCCATCACCCATGGTGGTGAGTTGCGACTGATGGGCGTCCCGTCACATGATATTTTGCTCAACTTAGAGGAGTGGCTTTTCAAAGGCCTTATTGTACGTGGCCTGCATGGCAGGCGTCTGTATGAAACATGGGAGCGTTCAACTAGCTTATTGGTTACAGGGCGTGTTGATTTGTCTTCGCTCGTATCGCATCGATTGCCACTATCGGCGGCAGAGGATGCGTTCGAAATGGCCCTAAATGGTCAGTCCTTGAAAATCCTGTTTGAGCCCAATGGCTCATGTATCTAATTTATAACTTTGAAGTTAAGGAGGCATAATTATGCGGGAAACAAAAGAGCAGCCTATCTGGCACGGGAAGGTGTTTAGTTCTAATTGGGTGGAGGCGCAGGGAGGTGTTGCCAATGTTGTAGACCCGTCCAATGGAAACATTATTGGCGTTACGGGCGTGGCTAACGGCAAAGATGTCGATGCTGCTGTTAACGCAGCTAAGAGAGCGCAAAAGGAATGGGCCGCAATACCATTTAGTGAAAGAGCCGCTATTGTCCGCATGGCTGCCGAAAAACTAAAGGAGCGCGAACATGAGTTCGCCGATTGGAACGTGCGGGAATGCGGCGCGATTCGCCCGAAGGGCTTATGGGAGGCCGGAATTGCCTATGAGCAAATGCATCAAGCTGCGGGTTTAGCTTCTTTGCCCAATGGTACGTTGTTTCCATCGGCTGTCCCAGGGCGCATGAATCTTTGTCACCGCGTACCGGTTGGCGTGGTGGGTGTAATTGCACCTTGGAACTTCCCGTTGTTTTTAGCAATGCGTTCGGTAGCACCAGCCTTAGCGTTGGGTAACGCGGTGATCTTAAAACCCGACCTTCAGAGTGCTGTCACCGGGGGGGCGCTCATTGCCGAAATCTTTTCCGACGCTGGCATGCCTGAAGGTGTTCTTCATGTTCTTCCTGGTGGAGTCGACGTAGGAGAGTCGATGGTTGCAAACTCCGGAATTAACATGATTTCTTTTACCGGATCCACACAGGTGGGCCGGTTGATCGGAGAGAAATGCGGGAGAATGCTGAAAAAGGTTGCGCTTGAACTGGGTGGTAACAATGTCCACATTGTGTTGCCTGACGCCGATTTAGATGGGGCCGTCAGATGCGCTGCTTGGGGTACGTTCTTGCATCAGGGCCAAGTGTGTATGGCTGCCGGACGTCATTTAGTACATAGAGACGTTGCTCAGCAATATGCAGAGAAACTGGCGCTACGTGCCAATAACTTAGTGGTGGGAGATCCAAACTCGGATCGAGTACATCTCGGCCCCCTTATCAATGATAAACAGGTAGTTCGCGTCCACGCGCTCGTCGAATCTGCACAAAGGGCCGGTGCTAAGGTTTTGGCAGGAGGTACATATCAAGATCGCTATTACCAAGCAACCGTAATCATGGATGTGAAACCTGAAATGGAGGTTTTCAAATCTGAAATTTTCGGTCCGGTGGCTCCGATCACTGTTTTTGACAGTATTGAAGAGGCGATTGAATTAGCAAACAGTTCGGAGTATGGCTTGGCTGCGTCTATTCATACAACGGCGCTGGCGACTGGTCTGGACATTGCGAAGCGTCTAAACACCGGTATGGTCCATATTAACGATCAGCCAATCAACTGTGAACCGCATGTTCCTTTCGGTGGAATGGGTTCTTCGGGGAGCGGTGGACGGTTTGGCGGACTTGCAAGTATTGATGAATTTACCCAATCTCAATGGATTAGCATGGTTGAAAAGTCAGCTAGCTATCCCTTCTGAGTTAATAATAAGTAGGAGATAAAAATGGATACCGTTCGTTACTACCTGATCCCTCTTGTTACTGCGTGCGGGCTAATCGGATTTTTCTATGGCGGCGCCTGGGTTTGGCTCGGGGCGACAACGTTCCCTGCGCTAATGGTGCTTGATATCGTTTTGCCAAGGGACTTTGCAGCAAGAAAGGTCAATCCATTTTTCGCAGACCTTACTCAATACTTACAGCTACCGTTAATGATCGGTCTATATGGATTGCTAATTTTCGGGGTAAAAGGCGGGAAGATCGACCTAGGTCAGCCATTACAAGTGGTAGGGTGCATCCTTTCTTTGGGTTGGCTAAGTGGTGTGCCAACTCTTCCAGTTTCGCATGAGTTGATGCATCGTAGACACTGGTTGCCTAGGAGAATGGCGCAGCTACTGGCCATGTTTTATGGTGATCCGAACCGAGATATTGCCCATGTCAACACACATCATCTTTACCTAGATACGCCCCTCGATAGCGACACCGCGTATCGTGGACAGACAATTTACAGTTTCGTGATCAGTGCAACCGTTGGTTCCGTTAAGGAAGCGATAAAGATTGAGGCTGAAACTTTACGTAGAAAAGGAAAGTCGCCATGGAATTTGTCTAATAAAACATATCAATATTTCGCACTCTTGTTTGCTCTGCCTGGTCTGGTCACTTTTTTAGGAGGGGCGACTTTAGGACTAGTTACGATTGCTGCAATGATTATTGGGAAAGGGATAGTTGAAGGTTTTAATTACTTTCAGCACTATGGTTTAGTACGCGACCTAGATAAGCCTATCCTCCTGCACCATGCTTGGAACCATATGGGAAGGATTGTACGCCCGCTTGGTTGCGAGATTACCAACCATATTAATCATCATATTGACGGCTATACACGGTTCTATGAGTTGCGTCCGGAAAAAGAAGCCCCGCAGATGCCTTCGCTCTTTGTGTGTTTCCTTCTAGGGCTTATTCCGCCTCTTTGGTTCGCTCTCATTGCAAAACCAAAGTTGAGAGACTGGGACCAGCGGTACGCAACTCCAGGTGAGCGCGAACTGGCTATGGCTGCAAATAAAAAAGCGGGATGGCCACTGTGGTGTGAAAGTGAACTGGGTCGGGTGGCTAGCATTTGATAATACAGGCAGTCTAAACCGTTTCGACTGAGACCGTAGATAAGCGAAGAGCGAACGAACTCTACGGTCTCTTTTTGAAAAAAACGTTCCAAATGGGACAAAGTTTCCGTTTTTTCTAATTAACGGGCGTCTAACTGAGCAATGGGTTTATGAATGAGTTTTTTAAGAAAATCTCTGGTTTATTTGTGCCGCCTCCGGAATCTACCGTTTCAGTCAGAGGGCAGGGGTTTCAGTTTAAGGTGCCACGCGGGCAAACCATTCTGGAAAGCGCTCTGCATCAAGGAATTGCCTTTCCGCATGATTGCAAAGTCGGATCTTGTGGGACATGTAAATATAAACTGATATCTGGCAGGGTCAATGAGTTGACCTCTTCTGCTATGGGTCTGAGTGGCGATCTGTATCAGTCCGGCTATCGTTTGGGTTGTCAATGCATACCAAAAGAAGATCTCGAGATAGAGCTAGACACAGTGCTCGGGCAGGCGTTAGTTCCAATAGAAACGAGTGCCTTGATTAGTAAGCAGAAACGGCTGGCGCACGATATAATCGAGATGGAAGTAGTGCCCGATAAGCAGATAGCCTTCTACCCCGGCCAGTATGCAGATGTAGAATGTGCAGAATGCTCTGCTGTAAGGAGTTATTCTTTTTCCGCTCCGCCCCAACCTGACGGCTCCCTGAGCTTCCATGTTCGCCTTGTCCCAGGTGGAGTTTTCAGTGGTTGGCTATTTGGTGGCGATCGTACAGGAGCGACACTAACCCTGCGAGCGCCTTATGGACAGTTCGGGCTCCATGAGAGCAATGCCACGATGGTCTGCGTAGCCGGCGGAACGGGGCTTGCTCCAATTAAATGTGTTTTGCAGAGCATGACCCAGGCCCAGCGAGAGCGTGATGTGTTGTTGTTCTTTGGAGCTCGTCAACAACGTGACCTATATTGCCTCGACGAAATAGAAGCGCTGCAACTCGATTGGGGTGGGCGCTTCGAGCTTATTCCAGTTTTGTCCGAAGAGTCTTCTACGTCGTCATGGAAAGGGAAACGTGGCATGGTAACCGAGTATTTTAAGGAGTACCTCACTGGGCAGCCTTATGAAGGATACCTTTGCGGGCCGCCCCCTATGGTGGACGCTGCCGAGACCGAGCTCGTTCGACTTGGTGTTGCGCGGGAATTAGTGTTTGCGGACCGTTTTTATAATAGACCTCCTTGCTAGCAGTAGCAGAAGCTTACAAGTTTAACTGTGGTTCGATGCATAGTCTAGCTTACGGTATTCGAGCTAATCGGTGAGTTAATGATTGGAATCGTCTTGCGGCCAAAAATTGATGGCAGTGAGATAAATAGGTTGTTGTCCAAAAGGTTGGTAAAGATCGGTTTATAACTTTAGTCTAAAATAAAGAGGGAGATGGAAATGGAAATCAAAGCAGCAATAGTTCGCCAAAAAAATGGCCCGTTCTTACTTGAGCATGTAGCTCTTAATGAGCCAGCTGAAGATCAGGTTCTCGTTAGATTGGTTGCAACCGGGCTGTGTCATACGGATCTGGTTTGTCGCGATCAGCATTATCCGGTTCCACTACCGATGGTATTTGGGCATGAAGGGGCTGGTGTGGTTGAGCGGGTTGGGTCCGCGGTCAAAAAGGTTCAGCCGGGCGACCATGTTGTTTTGACATTTTATACCTGCGGGAGTTGTGATGCTTGTCTTTCCGGAGACCCTACCAGTTGTGCAAACTCATTTGGCCCTAACTTTATGGGGCGCTCGGTAACCGGGGAGTGCACCATCCACGATCACCAAGGGGCAGAGGTGGGAGCAAGCTTTTTTGGGCAGTCCTCCTTTGCGACATATGCGCTATCTTATGAACGTAACACTGTGAAGGTTACAAAAGACGTACCGCTTGAGTTGCTTGGGCCTCTTGGTTGTGGCATTCAAACTGGCGCAGGGTCTGTTTTGAATGCGCTTAATCCGCCAGCGGGTTCTTCTATCGCGATCTTTGGTGCCGGGGCCGTAGGCCTTTCGGCAGTTATGGCTGCCGTTGTGGCGGGGTGTACGAAAATCATCGTTGTCGATGTCAAAGAGAATCGCCTTAAATTGGCCGATGAGCTTGGGGCGACGCATGTGATTAATGCAGCAAGTTCTGATCCAGTTGAGAAGATTAAGGAAATTTGTGCTGGCGGCGTTCCGTATGTGCTCGAAACTAGCGGTTTGCCTTCGGTTCTTCAGCAGGCGATCCTCAGCTCCGCCATAGGTGGTGAGATAGGTATTGTAGGTGCACCACCGATGGGTGCCACAATTCCCGTTGATATTAATTTTTTACTGTTTAATCGTAAGCTTCGAGGTATTGTTGAGGGGCAATCTATTTCGGATATATTTATTCCAAGATTGGTGGAACTATATCGTCAAGGGAAGTTTCCATTTGATAAATTGTTAAAGTTCTATTCCTTTGATGAAATTAATCAGGCAGCGGAGGACTCGGAAAATGGAATAACCCTTAAGCCAGTGCTTCGAATATCCTAAAATTAGTATTATTAAATTATCATTGGCGCGCCGTTCTCATATACGGCGCAGCTAAATTCCAGAGCGGTATTTCATCCTCCCCCCTTCTTTCTAGGGAAGGGCAGTATAATTATAATAGATGGTGAGTGCTAAGATGATGAGAAAAATTACGGTCGGTTCGATTTTAAGTTGTCTATCATGCTATGCGCTAGCGACGGACGGGTTGTTTTTAGAGGGCTTTGGGCCAATTTCGAGAGGCATGGGAGGGACAGCTGTTTCTAATTACGTCGGGCCTGCATCAATGATGGTTAACCCAGCGACAATGGGTTTGTCAGATGCTACAGATGAAGTTCTACTCGGTTTCGACCTTATTACAACAGATATAAGTGCCTCGAATCTTGCTACGGACGAAAAAGTGTCATCAAGCACGCACTCTCAGAATAGAGGGCCTTATGTTGCCCCTCAGCTAGCGTTTACCCATAAGATTTCAAACTGGACCATTGGCGCAGGCATGTTTACACAAGCTGGCGTAGGTGTTGAATATGGGAGGTCTAGCTTTTTGTCTCGCGGTGACGTTGGTGGGAAGGGTTATGCTACCGGCGCTGAGACGGGGCTTGAGAACTCGAGTCGTTTGTTTATTCTTGACGTGCCTTTCGCCGTAAGTTTTCAAGTTAATGATCGTCTTGCTGTCGGCGGATCGCTTGATGCAAAATGGACCGGTTTAAATCTTGATTATTTGCTTGGGATGAACCAGTTGGGTAGTCTGGCGAAAAATGGGCGAGCGTCTGGTTCCTTACTGGGATTGATAGGTACGTTGCCTGATCCGCAGGGCGTACATTTAAGCGTTAGCAAAAATAAAGCAATTGCGAGTGGTGCAGATGGTTGGGGGATCTCAGGTAAGTTAGGCTTGCTGTACAAGGTAACTCCCATAACAAATTTTGGTGCTTCCTATATGTTCAAAAGTCATATGAATGATTTAGAGGGGCGAGGGACTGTTACTGCTGTGGATGGTATCATTGGGAATGTGCCGATTGAAGGGGACGTTCGTTTTTTGAACTTTAATTCCCCTGCCAAGCTTGATCTAGGGCTGAGCCATCAGTTTACGGATAAATTTTTGGTCGCTTTTGATGTTTCTCGTGTTTTCTGGAAGGATGCTTTGAAGGATATTAAGGTGGGGTTTTCCAGTGACGTCGGAGGGGTTGATCTTAAATTACCTCAAAACGCTAAGGATCAAACGATAGTGGCGATCGGAACTTCGTATGCCGCTACCCAGAATTTAACTTTGCGAGCAGGATACCGTCAGGCTACTCAGCCATTCAACGACGAGGGTTTGCTTGCCCTAATACCAGCAGTTCTACAGAAGCATGCCTCCTTAGGTTTTAGCTATAATTTCTCTCAATCGAGCAGATTTGATGCTGCATATTCGCACGCCTTCGAGAGCAGCATGACCAATAGATCGGCTTACAACACTTCGTCACCTGTCAGGTCGTCCATGGCACAAGATAATTTCGTCATTGGCTATAATTATTCATTCTGATAGTAGAATTGAAATCGCCCATAGCGAAGAACCTGAAGTTCCGGGTTAGGGAAGCGCTGATATATTCACATTACGCTTGGTCGTCCCCACGGAAACCGTGGTTTCCAGGCCTGCTGTCCGGCTATAGCATGAATACTTCAGCGTTTTCCTAGTTATGATGTAATTCGCTATCTTTGTTGGCTTGATCTTCCGTTACTAAAAGCGGGTTGGTTGAAGTAGCGGAGTAGGCATACTTGGAATCTGAGATACGCTCCGCGCAAATCGGGCTGTGGACGATAGGCCATGCTGTTGGCGACGATCCGGGCACTTAGGGACGTTTGGGGCGCGGTGACTGTTGACCGTCATTCTTAAAACATATTAAGTTGGGTATAAATCGATGGTACTTATTCAGTGGGCTTTCTGGGTGTTGGCTGCGGCTGCTGCGGGCGGGTTGTTCTTAGGGTTGCTGTCGAAAAGGAAAGTGCGTTATCCCTCTTGGTTCGGCTTGGGGCATGGCGGGCTGGGCTTGGCGGGTCTCATGACGCTGGTCTATGCTTTGTATACCGCCGGACCAGAAGCCGCGTTCCCGCAGGCCGCGTTCTGGGCACTCGGTCTGTTGGGAGCAGCGTTTCTGGGGGGGGCGCTGTTTTTCGGCATACTGTTCCGCCAAGCCAAACCTTGGTGGGCGATCGTGGGTCACGGTGGCTTGGCGCTGGCCGGCGTCGTCGTGCTGTTTTTTGCCGCCTACTGAGGCTGGCGGGGCCCTACCTGGGGCCCTTCACATCATTGATGTCTCCGGCCCCCCCCCCCCGATGTCAAACTTCAGACTAGTTATCGCCCGAGCCGATTTATCAAAACGATAGATCGGGGGGCGTCAAAAAGAGCTGAAATGTCGAGTTATCCTACTTAACGTAAAGCTGCTGATCAAGAAAAGCCCTCTAGTCCCCGCGCGGGCCATGCTGCTGACCACCAAGTATGTCGACCGTCTGCCGCTGCATCGATTCGAAAAGGTGCTCAATCGTTACGGCATCGAGCTCTCCAGCCAGACCCTGGCATGATTGGTGATCCGGTGCGGTGAGCAGTTCCATAGCAACAACGCGTCGTAATTAGCTGCGCATGTGGGGAGGTGCCCTTGTGCCTCCTGCAAGGCTATGGATCCTCACGGGTGTGCCACAGGCGCAGCAGATAGATAGTTGAATTCACTACCTCGTAACGCATCTTGTACTGGCCGATCTGAATTTGGCTCACATTCTCGGCTCAAATTCTTCCAGGCGCTCGCCGATGCGCGGGCTGGCCAACAGCGTATTCGGCGCTGCTGTGAGTTGCTGTAGGGCTCGTGCAGCGGCAGGTTGATTCACCGCTGCCAGAAACTAGTACAGCCGTGCAATGTCGGACAGCGCCTTGCTTGCAACTTCAATTCCATCAGCGCGGTACCGGCAACGGCGTGTCGGTGCTAAGGCTATTAGCCCAGGCCTGCACGGCGTGGTGGTCAATTACTCGGCCAGCATCAACATCAGCTAAGGCTTCGCGGGTCAGGCGACTACGTTCCACTTCCTGGTCGATCCAAGCGGACAGAGCCTGTTTGACGATCCAGTTTTTTGGAGCGTTCCAGACGCTCTGCCATCAAATCGACCTTTTCGGCAAGTTGCACAAGGACGTGAGCCGTGACAAATCGGGTTTTTGCGGTAGTTGCCATGATGAGATACTCCTAATTGTGTATTGATTCAAAGTTAATCATAGTGATTAGTTATGCGTCGTCAAACGCCGTCAGGTTGGGCTATACCCCAGACCATTCAGGCCGCGTCAGAGTAGGATGGCTTTCTGAATTTCCTGACGTTCCAGCGTCCACCTCTACGACCTCAACCTGACAGACAGAGCGCTTAGCGAATGAAAGGGACTTCCCCGTCCAAGTCCGCGGCGAAAGTCGCGAGGCGGCATCAAGGTGCCATGATGAAGTTTCATAACTGCATCAATTACTGGAGGGGAAGCCAATGTCAGTTATCACGGTGGGAATCGATTTAGCCAAGACGGTGTTCGCCGTTCACGGCGTCAATGAGGCTGGCAAAGCCATATTGGTGAAACCGAAGGTTGCGCGTGATCAGTTGGTGCCATTGATCGCGCAGTTACCGCCGTGTTTGATTGGTATGGAGGCTTGCTCAGGGGCGCACCACTGGGCGAGGGTGTTTGTTCAGCACGGACATACTGTCAGGTTGATGGCTCCTAAACTCGTTGCTCCTTATCGGATGTCAGGTAAGCGCGGTAAGAATGATGCAGCAGATGCTGCTGCAATCTGTGAGGCAGTGACCCGACCCAGCATGCGGTTCGTACCCGTCAAGGACGAGCATCAACAGGCGACTCTTTGCCTTCATCGCACTCGGCAGGGATTTATCGAAGAGCGCACAGCTACTTACAACCGACTGCGGGGATTACTTTCTGAATTTGGGGTGGTCCTGCCGCAAAGCCCAGAGCGATTGAGAAGAGAGATTGGCCCTTATCTGGACAGCTTGCCTGGCTGGGCAAAACGGTGCATGAGTGAACTGTTAGAGCACACCAGCCATATCGAGGACCGCTTGGTAGAGCTTGATCGAGCAATCAGCCAGATTGCTCGTGAAGATGATCGTAGCCGTAGGTTGCTGCAATTGCGCGGGGTTGGCTCGACCACGGCGAGTGCCTTGGTTGCCAGTATTGGGGATGGGCACGACTTCAGAAATGGTCGCCAAGTGGCTGCATGGCTCGGACTGACGCCAGGTCAGTACAGTAGCGGTGGAAAGCAGCGTTTGGGGAGTATCACCAAAGCCGGGGATGCCTATTTACGGAGTCTACTGGTGCTCGGGGCTCGATCTGTAATGGCCAACCTGGGCGATAAACAAGATACATTCAGTCGCTGGATCCGCAATCTGATTGAACGTCGCGGTTACTGGCGTGCGGCCGTCGCGATTGCCGCCAAGAATGCAAGGATGGCCTGGGCCGTCCTGCATTACGGCGACACGTTCAAGCTTGAGCAGGTAGAACCAACTGGTGCGTAGGCCCTGGCTTCCTATTGCTCAACTTTTAAGGCGTCAGGGTAGAACCATGAGCAGATAAAAAGAGGATCAATGTGCACTGCCGTCGTTGATGTGAAGCGGGTTGGACCTACGTGGGGTATACCTGAAAATCGTATGGGGAATTCAGTCCCGGTTAGCGAACGAGGTCCTCACGTGCGTCTTTCATCAGGGTCCGAGCCATCAGCTCAATATGACCGTTTGTAGTACCGCAGTCCTTCACCTTCTTACGTCGATCCGGCACGCGCAGCAGTAGACAACTAAATCGCTATTGCGCTTGCGCTCAATGGGGAAGCCCTTGTAGTACGTAAGGCTGCTCGGGAGTCTGGAGTGGATCGCACCACCTCATTCTGCTGACGCCACCGGGATGTTGGCGCTTCCAGCCAGCGAAAACGATACCGAACTGGAGAATATCGTCGAGGCTGACGAGACCTACTTCTTGGAGTCCTTCAAAGGTCAGCGTGAGCTGCCACGCCAGGCCCGACATCGTGGCGGATGAGCCAAAAAACGCGGCCTGTCTGTCGAGCAAATCCCGGTGCTGGTCGTCCAGGATCGGCAAGGCAAGCATTATGATGCTGTCCTTCCTAAGGTTGATAAACAGACGCTAGGGAGCCTGCTGCCGCAATTGCTGCCCCCTGAGTCGGTGCTATGCACCGATGGTGCTGGCGTATATCTCGCAGTTACCAAGGCAGAAGCAATCGCGCATGAGCCGTTGAACCTGGCGCAGGGTGCGCGGGTCAGGCAACGCGTCTTTCATATCCAGCATGTGAACGCCTACGACTCGCGCTTGAAGCAGTGAATGCGCCGCTTCAATGGCGTAGCCACCTGCTATTTACCCAATTACTTGGGCTGGCGGCGATTACTGGAACGTGCTGGCAAAGATCTCAGTGCCGAGACCTGGCTCCGGCATGCCCCATGGGATAGCCCACGGCGAACGCGAACAGAGCCTAAATTTATTGGGTCAGTGAGAAAGATCAACCGTGACATAGGACAGTGGTAGAGAAAAATTTAGGTGATTATAGAGCGTCGGAGTGCTCCTTCTTAGTCGCTTTCCTAACGCTGGCCGCTATATTATTCTACGCAGCCGATTTGACCGGGCACTATGGTGCTTCGATGGCGGGGGCTGGTCATTGGCTGACCGTTGATCGGCTCGCGTCATGGCTTGGGCATATTGCGAGTATCAATGGAGTGTGCGAGGTGGGCAGCCTAGGCCTTGAGTTCCTCGTAACCCACATAAAAAATATAAGAGCACCGTGAGTTATGGATTGTCGCTTGTTGAACGAGAAAAGTCGGATCTTCGTCAATGCCGACCCCTACTTCGTCTCCGACTACGTTAACCAACATGTCGGTTCGCACTGTATTCGCCTGCCCAAGAGTGGGTGCCCGGAAGCCAGCCTGAACCACAGCACTTTCGGCAGCCTTGATCTGTGTCGAATCAGCTATGGCGGTAGCGTAAGGGTGACCTCGCCAGGCTTGGAAACCTGCTATCACCTGCAGGTACTGCTCAAGGGCCATTGCCTGTGGCGTGGCTATGGCCTGGAGCACTATTTTTCGCCGGGTGAACTATTGCTGATCAATCCGGATGACCGAGCGGACCTGACTTATTCGGAGGATTGTGAGAAATTCATCGTCAAATTACCCTCAGTGGTCCTCGATCGGGCATGCAGTGAGAGCTATTGGCACAAGCCGAGTGAGGGTATCCGCTTCACCACGCGACACAACCTGCAGCAACTCGATGGCTTTATCAATCTGCTTGGGCTGGTTTGTGACGAAGCGGAGCATACAAATTCGATGCCTCGGGTCCAGGAATACTATACGGGGATCATTGCTACCAAGCTGCTCGAGATGCTGAGCAGCAATGTCAGCCGCGAGACCTTCAGCGAAGGTTGCCCGTCCTTCGAGCGAGTCGTTCAGTTCATTGAGGACAATCTCAAACAGAGCATCAGCCTTGAGCGACTGGCGGAGCTGGCGCTGATGAGCCCACGCTCGCTCTACACTTTGTTCGAGAAGCATGCTGGCACCACGCCGAAGAACTACATCCGCAACCGCAAGCTCGAGTGCATACGCGCCCGCTTGAGCGATCCCAATGCAAATGTGCGTAGTGTCACCGAGATGGCCCTAGACTACGGCTTCTTTCATACGGGACGTTTCGCCGAGAACTATAGGAGCACTTTCGGCGAGCTGCCTTCCGACACCCTGCGTCGGCGCAAAATGAAGTGGCTTGATCCCGAGGAGAGCCTGCCCCCACTCCCTTGACTGGGCGTTACTACAGGCGAGGTTCTGATCCCTACGCTAAGGGCAACAACTGGTGCTGAAAATGATGATGGAATTGCGTCAAACGCTCGCGCAGGGCAGTATTCATTCGGCGGGTGTGGTTGTTGATTTGAGACCACAATCATGCCTTCGATGGCGACCCCCGCTCCACTCTTTTTGCGCCGTTGCTAGCAGGCAGAAATTCACTCGCGCTGGGGTGTTTTGCAAGAGCCTCGTTCTGAATGCGATTTATGAAGAATACTTTCTAGGGTTCTCGTATGGGTTTCGACCGGGACGTAGCCAGCACGATGCGCTGGATGCGTTAACGGTCGCGCTCAAGGCCAGAAGGTGAACTGGATATTGGATGCGGATATCACGTCGTTCTTGGATCCTGCATAACAATGCCCTTTGGTTTATGAGGTGTGTTCGAAGAGGTCAGGCTGATCGTCGACCGCCTTGATGCGCAAGCCTTTGCGGCGTCCGTGGCAGACCAGGACAGCGTCGAGTTCGCCGCGCTTTACACGCTGCAACACGGTTTGGCGGGTGACGCCGAGTAGCCTGGTTGCATCCTGCATCACGACGTAGCCTTCTGGGCTGTGCTCGACGAAGCGGCTTCGCAACGCGTCAGTGATGCGAATACGCCAGGGTGCGCCAGGCGTCGTTTGCTCCCCGGCGATGAAGCCGTCGTTGACCCAGCGGTGCAGCGTGGACGGCTCTGTACCCAGTACACGGGCGGCCTGGCGAATTCTGAGCAGCTCACCGTCGGGAAGCTCGGCGGATCGTTCGAAACAGGGAATCTTCCAATGACGCCGCAGGTTGCCCACGAGGTTCTGGTTGAAACGCAGGCCCCGCGCGGTCACACGGCCTTGGGTGTTGAGGATGCCCGCGATGGTCGCATCGGGATAGTGCTGCGCCAGTCGACGTACCAGGGCGATGGTGTCTTCGTCGGTGCGAATGGTGGCCGGTCGCGAGCGCGGCAACGCAACGTCGCATTCGGTGAGCTTGCCGCCGCGCCAGCGTAGCTTCAGCTGCGCTCGGTATTGTTCGCGATGCACGGTAATCGAAATCTCCTCGAGCAGCGTGCGCAGCAATTGCTTCCTGTCGCGCACGGTGAGGGTCGGAGCATGCCACAGGCGTTGGAGATCCTGGCCGAGCGCGAGCAGGCGGTGTCGTTCCTCCGCGCCCAAGGTGCGGGGACGCAGTTGTTCGCGCCGGGCAAGTTCCTGCTGCGCTTGTTCGAGTTCACGCAGCTGTGTCTCCCATTGTGTTTCAAGTCCGCGCGCCACCAAACGGTTCTCAGGATCCACGGCACGGTAGCGTCGCTCGGCAAGCAACGCTTCGTAGTGCGCCCGTTCCACGGTCAGTCGCCACTGCGCGAGCGCGGCGTCGTGGTCGGCTTCGAGGCGTTCGGCGGCGCGTACAGCCGCTGCAACGCCCGCCGGCTCAACGGCCTGCAGGAAGGCCTGCGCAACGGCGGCGTCAATCTGCAGGCCACCAATATTGAGGCAGTAGACGCCACGACCATTCTCGATGCCTTTGTTCGAACAATGGTAACCCGGCGTCTGATTCGTGCCGCGGTAGTGGGTTTTAAGCGACCGGCCGCAGTGGCCGCAGATGGCCAGGCCTTGCAGCAAGGCGGCACCTTCCCTCACGGCTCCCCCTGCTTCATGGGGCCGGGGCTTGGTATTTGCAGCCAGACGCACTTGGTTGGCCTCATAGGTTGCCCAATCGATATAACCTTCATGGTGCTCACGGATGAGCACGGCCCATTGCGATTGAGGTAGACGCCGCAAGCGTGTCTTGAGCGTGCCGTGCTCATCGACATAGCGTTCCGTACGCGTCTTGCCATAGCAGTAGGCTCCCGCATAAACCGGGTTGGTGAGCACATTGTAAATGGCGTTGTAGGTCGGTGCGACCCAGCGGATTTGCTCGTTGCGGTTGAATTGCAGAGGGAACGATAAGTTCTCGGTACGCAACCACAGCCAAACACGGCGGGCCGAGCCAAACTCGTTAAAACGTGCAAACACGGCATGTAGTACGCTCACGACGGCTTCATCGGGATGCAACCTGACTTCGCCGTCGGCCTCGCCCCACACCAGTCCGGTCGGCAGACCCCGGCGCAACTCACCTCGAGCAGTCTTGTTGCGAATGCCGCCGTCCAGACGCGCGCGCAGAATGTGCAGTTCGGCCTCGTGCCCTTGAGTCCAAGCAACAGGCGATCGTTGAACAGCGCGGGGTTGTACACGCCGTCGGCATCGCCGATCAGCGTGTCGGTCATGGTGCACAGGTCGAGCAGTCGGTACCAGTCAGCGTTATTACGCGCCAGACGGAAGACCTCCAATCCTAGAATAATGCCGACGTGACCGAGCGCGACTTCGGCGGTCATCCGCGCGAAACCGCCCCGGCGAGCGGTGCTGGCCCCCGAGAGTCCCAAATCATCGTCGACAACATTGATCTGCTGCTGGGACCAGCCGAGGCCAGTCGCCCGTTGTGCGAGCGCGTACTGGCGTTGCGTCGATTCCCGGTTGTGCTCTACCTGACTGGCGCTGGACTGTCGAATGTAGACGAACGCCGCACGCTGCAAATGGCTGGAACCGATCTTGTTGGCAGTGTCACTCATCAGCGCTCTCCCTGTGGGTCGGCTCGTTGCCCGTCACGACCTTCGCGATCGCTTGAGCCAGCCTGTCGATCACCGCTTGGCGTGTTGTTTCGTCGAGTTGTTCCCACAGACTGTCGTCGTCCGGGGGCAGGTCTGCGAGGGTTAGGTTCAGTTGCATCGTTGCTCTCCTGTTCCGTCTGGCGCAGCAAAGCATCAATGATCAGGCGAGCGTGGAGTAAGTCGGCAAGTGAGCCAATCGCGTCGGCCACCGAGGCCTTGGGAACCTCGTCGGAACCGACGACAAAATCGGTCCAATTGACGGGAATCAATCCGCGTGACTCATCGGGAAAAATCAGTAGAAGGTGCAATCGTCCGGCGCACTGCCTTCGGTTAATGACCTTGAGGCGTTGGCCTTCGAACGGGTGACCCGTTCGCGTGATGACGACCGATTCAGGAGCGTCGTGGAGAGGGGTAGTCTGTCGTGGTTTCCTTTGATGAGATCGACCATGAATGGATGCTGATGTTTCTGGGGCATCGGATTGCAGACCGACGCATGCTCGGACTCATCTGTAAATGGCTTCAGGCGGGAGTAATGGAGGATGGCCGTAGGGTGGCTGCGACCAAGGGAACTCCCCAAGGCGCAGTGATTACGCCGCGTACGATCTTGCATACTTTTTTCTCTGGTGCCGGAGCCAGTCGACGTCTCGCTGGCGTTGAACCCGGGATCCGGATCAACCCGGAACACCACCAAAATCTCGTCTTTGTGAATCTCGACGCGTTTGACCAGACCGCGGATGATCTCGCGCTTGGTGACGAAATCGACAGTGCCCAGTCGGTCATGGACAGCCGCGGCAAACTCTTCGAGACGATTAATCACGAGAAACAGCTCGCGCTGCCCCACCTGATGACGCCGTGAGTCCTGAATCTGCTGATCAAGCTGCTCCAGACGGCTCTTCAAGTGCCGCATCTTCGGATCAAAGTCCATTTTGTCGATCATACCCTCGGCATAACTATCGATGAGCCGCGACCTGCCTTTGTCCAGCTGCAGTCGTTGTCGTTCCAGTGCGGCCGTATCAAGGTTTGTTTTTTCTTTTTCTTCGAGGATTCCCAGCCGACGTTCATATTCATTCTTTAGCCTTCCAGGGTGGGCGAGCAGCTCAACAACCTGCTGCCACACCAGTTCATCAAGACGGTCCGTTCGTATTTGCTGATTGTCACAGACACGTTCGCCACCAAAGCGGTAGGCATCGGTTCCAATGCAACGATAATAGGCATAGTCCCGACGTTGGCCTTTGGCCGCTGCCTTGCTGACCTTTTTACCGTAATAGGCGTAGTGACAATGCCCGCAAACGGTCAAGCCCTGAAGCAGGTAAACAGCACCATGACGGCTCTGACGCGTTCTTCGATTCTCAGCAAGTTGCTCTTGAACCGACTGAAATAACCCTTCGCTGATGATTGCCGGTACGGATATCTCGACCCACTGACTTGGATCCGTGCGTACGGTTGAATAGCCCTTCTTGGGCACCTCGGCACTGTGGCGTTGTGCGCGTATCCGAGGTAAGCGATCACGCGCCTGTGTTTTACCGAAAGCGGCCCGGCCTATATAGGCTGGATTTTGTAATATCCCCCACACGGTACTGCGATCCCAATACGGTTTACCTGAGGCGGTTACGGTGCCTGTTGCGGTAAGGCGACGCACCACT
>LNAP01002947.1_pt1 | contig 16543 bp, 13 predicted proteins | sample 602601 | NCBI WGS metagenome assembly LNAP01 (sample SAMN02440304, study PRJNA202911) | soil metagenome | biome: Subtropical and temperate rainforests or woodlands; isolation source: soil samples (1 kg each in a 20% v/v slurry with milli Q water) were... ... | reverse complement strand
CGCTGGCCATGATCGCGCAGGATGATGCCCTGCCCTGGAAGATCCAGTACGGCTTGTTCGTCGCATAGTTGCCGTACTCGATATCGCCCGGTGCCGGCGGCTCGATATCGATCAGGTTCGCGACGCCGCTACGGATCGCGGCTTCAATCGCCGGCGCAATATCCGCCGCGCGCTCGATCCGGCGCGCCGGAACACCCATCGCCGTTGCAAGGGCGAGATAGTCGACGGCAGGATCTTCTATATCCATCGCCAGGAAGCGGTTCGCCTTGGCCGAAACATAGTCCGATTGCGAACGCATGAAGTTCTTCAAGACATTGTATTCACGGTTGTTCATGACAATGAACGTCACCGGGAGCTTTTCGTGCGCCGCCGTCCAGATCGCCTGCGGTGAATACATGGCGGCACCATCGCCGACGAGGCAGACAACCGGCGCGCGACCCAGACCCAGTGATGCCCCGACCGAGGCCGGCATGCCCCAACCGAGCCCGCCGCCGCGCAGAAAGGAATATTGGTTGGGCGAGTCGCTGTTGAGGAACTGCCGCATCTGGCTCGACGTGGCGATGGCTTCGTCGACGATAGCGATCTCCGGTCCGATGGCGCGAACCGCTTCTTGCGCCGCCACAAGCGGGCTGATCTGCGGATCATCCATCTGGTCGGCGGCCTTCTTTGCGAGTGCGCGCCGCGCCGCCGCCCGGCCCTCGGCAGCCTTGGTCACAAGCGCCTGATAGACGGCCGCGCGGTCGTGGACGGCGGAGCGCAGAAGCGGCAGCAACGCAGCGAGGGAGGTTTGGATATCCCCGACGACCGACAGCCTGGTCACATAGGTGCGGCCGAGATCGCGCACATCGGCCGAGAGCTGGAAAAGCTCGCATCCCTCCGGAATCGCCGGGCCCTCCGTGTACAGGATGGTGATCAGCGATTTTCCGCCCAGGGCAAAGATCGCATCATAGTTCGATAAAATCTCGGCGATGCCCTTCGCCTTGGTCGGAAGATTGCCGGCCCATAGCGGATGGGAGGTCGGAAAGGGGATACGCGAGGGCCATGATGATCCATAGACCGGAGCGCCAAGCAACTCGGCGACGGCCACCGTCTCTGCGGCCGCCTGGCTCGCATGGATCTCGTCGCCGGCGATGACGGCAAGCCGCCCCGGCGTCACGGCGGCGAGGTACCGGGCCAATTCCGGTAGCGAGCCCGCAACCGCCTTTCGGTCGATCTGCGAACGGCCTGCGATGCCGATCGTGCTGAACTCCTCCATGACGTCCATCGGCAGCGACAGGAATACGGGTCCTGTCGGCGCAGCATTGGCATCGTGGAACGCCCGCCGCACCAGGATGGGGAGCTGGTCGGCGGTCGTAACCTCGCGTGCCCATTTCACCGCGGGCTCGGCGATCCGCACAAGCTCGCCGAACAGCAAGGGATCGGTCACCGTGTGGCGGGAATCCTGCTGGCCGGCCGTCACCACGAGGGGGGTCTGCGACACGCTTGCGTTCAGGAGATTGCCCATGCCGTGGCCCAAGCCGCCGGCGGTGTGGAGGTTCAGAAAGGCCGGGCGGCGTGCGGCCTGGGCATAGCCATCGGCCATCGCGACAGCGGTCGCCTCCTGCAACGCCAGCACATACTTGATTGCGGGCGCGTTGAGCAAGGCATCCATCAGCGGCAGCTCCGTGGTGCCGGGGTTGCCGAAGATATAGTCGACTCCTTCGCTTGACAGAATCTCAAGCAAGACATCGGCGCCACGCCGTGCGTCTACGCTGTCCACTTTAGAAAACACCCGACTCATGTAGATCTCCTTTCGCGTCCGACCTGCTCGCAGCCGGTCGATTGATCTTCCGGCCCGCGCATGTGCAATGCCCCCGACACAGGCCTAAGCCGCCCGGACCGGCGCGGCCGTGGCCGTAGTCGTAGCCGTAGCCGCAGCCAAGCCGTCCTGGATGATCGGCGGCAGCGTGTGCGGCAGGATGATCTCCCGTCCCACTTTCGTGATGTCGGTATGGCCGCAAAATGCCATGGTCAGGTCGAGCTGCCTGGCGATGATCTGAAGCACGCGCGTCACGCCCTGCTGCCCCTTCGCACCGAGTCCATACAAGAAGGGACGCCCGATCAGCGTGCCCTGCGCGCCCAGCGCGATCGCTTTCAGGACATCCTGGCCGGACCGGATCCCGCTGTCGAGCCAGATCTCGATTTCTCCCTGGACCGCCTCGACGATGGTCGGAAGCATCGTGATGGTCGACGGCGACCCATCAAGCTGCCGTCCGCCATGATTACTGACGATGAGGGCGTCAGCGCCGCTCCGGACCGCATTGCGCGCATCCCTTGGGTCCATAATGCCCTTGAGGACGAGCTTGCCCGGCCAGCGTTCCTTGACCCATGCGATGTCGTCCCAGCTCAAACTGGGGTCGAATTGCTGGGCGGTCCATTCCGCAAGCGATCCCATGTCACTCACGCCCTTCGCGCGCCCGACGATGTTGCCGAGCCGCCGCCGCGGTGTCGTTGCCATCCCGATGCACCAGCCCGGATGGCACGCCATGTCGAAGATGTTCTTGAGCGTGATCCTTGGCGGCGTCGAAAGGCCGTTGCGCGCATCCTTATAACGGTCGCCGATAACCTGGAGATCGAGCGTCAGGACCAGCGCATCGCATCCGGCAGCGACCGCCCGCTGCAGCAGCTCCGACATGAAACCGCGGTCGCGCATGAAATAAAGCTGAAACCAGAATGGCGACCTTGTGTGTTCGGCGACGTCTTCCAGGGAACATACGCTCATCGTCGACATCGTGTAGCGAATGCCGAACGCGGCGGCCGCGCGCGCCGCCAGGATCTCCCCATCCGCGCGGATCATTCCGGCAAGGCCCGTCGGTGCCAGCGCAACCGGCATGGCCACATCCGTGCCGATCATCCTGGTCCTGAGTGAGCGATGAGCCAGGTCGCGCGCCACGCGCTGACGAAGAAGGATCTTTTGAAAGTCGGACTGGTTCGCGTGATACGTTCCCTCGGTCCATGAACCGGAATCCGCAAAATCGTAGAACATCCTGGGGACCCTGCGTTTCGCGAGTGAACGCAAATCCTCGATATCGCTGATGATTTCCATGTGAATAGCTCCACGCACCACATTCGCGGTGCCGCTCAGCCACATCCGCTGAACTTATCGCAACCTTTCACGGTGCCGACGTGACCGGTTAGCAGACAGATAGGAACGAGCATCATACCTAATCCAATGCTTGTTACGCCGTCTTTCATACCAGGAAGGTATTGCATAAGCGGCGCAGGTGGTCGCAGATGTGTTGCTGCCTATACCGCGCTGCTCATAGAGCCGCAGCGCCTTGGCGGAAACGCCAAGCGCCGGGCGGCTTCGGCAGGGATCAGGAATGGGGCGGCTCGGGGGGCGACGCGAAGGGGCCCGATACGTCATTTGACGGTCGCGCCGCGGCGGCTTTCATGTGAGGGTGATGGCCCGCGCAGCGACAAGGCCAGAATGTGCTTCCGAATCCTTTCGACGATCAGCCGGCCCGTATCGGCGCCAAGACCGCAACGACCTTTGCCCTTCTGATCGCGGCCAATGCGGCGGCCTGGATCTGGGCCTGGAGCGCTTTCGCCGATCGGCCGGTTCTCCTCGGCACGGCATTCCTCGCTTATATGTTCGGCCTGCGGCATGCTTTCGATGCCGATCATATCGCGGCGATCGACAATGTCGTCCGCAAGCTGATGCAGGAGGCCAAGCGGCCCTATTCGGCCGGTTTCTTCTTTGCCCTGGGACATTCGACGATCGTGGTCCTGGCCACCGTCGCGATCGCCGCGACGGCGACGGCCATGCAAAGCAGGCTTGCGGGATTCCACGAGGTCGGCGGTTTGATCGGGACGGCCGTTTCGGCGCTGTTCCTGGTGATCATCGGCCTCGCCAACCTGTTCGTCCTGAAAGGCATCTGGCTCGCCTTCAATCGCGCCCGGCGCGGCGAGAGGATCGTCGATGCGGATCTCGATGCGCTCCTGATCGGCCGCGGCCTCATCGCCCGCCTTTTCCACCCGCTGTTTCGCGTCGTCTCGCGGTCCTGGCACATGTATCCGATCGGCCTGCTGTTCGGGCTCGGTTTTGATACGGCCACGGAGATCGGCCTGCTCGGCATCTCGGCGACGCAAGCGGCGCAGGGACTGTCATTCTGGACGATCCTGGTTTTCCCGGCGCTGTTCACCGCCGGCATGTCCCTGATGGACACGACGGATAGCCTGCTGATGACGGGCGCCTATGGCTGGGCCTTCGTCAATCCGGTCCGCAAGCTCTGGTACAACCTGACGATCACGGTGGCCTCGGTCGTGGCCGCGATCTTTATCGGCGGCATCGAAGCGCTCGGACTGATTGCCGACAAGCTCGATCTGGCCGGCGGGTTCTGGGGCTATGTCGATGCAATGAACGAAGATCTGGCAAATTTCGGCTATGTGGTCGTCGGCATCTTTCTCGCCAGCTGGATCATCTCGGCGGCAATCTATCGCGTCAAAGGATATGACAGGATAGGCCTGCGCTGATCGACGTCGGGCGAGTGCCGGCCTTGGCGCCTCAAGGCCGAACCGGGCCATCCCAAGAGCACGTTCTTTCCGCTGCCATTGGCGGAAATGCCCGCTGGACCACGTCAAGCGGCGCCTCAGGTTGTTCTTCAGGTTGTGTAAAAATTTGCTTTAGAGACAAGGTGTTTTCATCCGACATCGTTATATCGCGTGAGGTTTCGGCGGGTCCTTTGCGCAGCTTCACAACTCTCGGTCGCTTGCCAGGGCGATAGCAAAATGTTCTTGTTATGTTCCAGTGCAGTTGTCGATGTCCGCAGGTGGCGAGGAGAGCAGAAATGGCCGAGATCGATCCCCTATCCGTTGGCGAAACCGATGCCGCGACGCGCGACGATCTGACCGTCATGATGCGATTCATCCTGAAGCAATATCTGCGGCCGGAAACCTTGCGGCGGCTGATGGCGCCGGTCGAGCGCCGGCCGGCCGCCATGCGCCCCGAGGCGGTGGCCAATGTCGATGCCGATCCGCTGGCCGAGATCATGGCCAAGGCGCTGGTCGAACATCTGCGCCAGAACGGCTTCGTGGTGTCGCGGCGGGAGCGGCTGTGGGGCTAGGCTTGTCTGTTGGCACCGGGGTGAGGGGGGCTTGGCTCTGACGCGGTGGCGCTGTCCTTGCTAAGCTGGAGGTTGGTGACCGGACGGGCCGGTGACGGGGAGAGGGGAGTGCCGGCCATGCCGAGGCATCACACGCTGCCTGATTTCTGGGCCAGGGATCGCGGTCTGGCCTGGGTGCTGACGCTGCTGGCGGTTGCCATCTTCGTCATCCTGCCGCTCTTTCACCGGCTGGACATCGCCATCCTCATCTTCACGGTGCTGTTCGCAGCGATCATGCTGTCCATCATCCATGCGATGGGGATGACCGGCTGGCTGCGCCTGTTCGGCTGGACGATGGCGCTGGCCTGCGTCCTGTCGCATATCGCGGCCTTTTTCCTGGCCTGGCCCTGGCTGGGCCCGGCGGAGCTGACCCTCAACACCATCGCCTTGTGTTTCCTGGACGGGATCCTGCTCTACCGGGTGTTCGGCCCCGGCGCCATCAATGCCAACCGCATCATGGGCGCCGTCGCCGTCTATCTGGTGGCGGGCCTGTTCTTCGCCAATTTCTACGAGCTGGCGGATATCCTGCATCCCGGAGCGCTGGCGGAAGCCGGCCAGACGCAGCCTATGGTCAAAGGGGCCTTCGTCTATTTCAGTTTCGTCACGCTGACCACGGCCGGCTATGGCGATATCGTGGCGGTCTCTCCTCTGGCGCGCAGCCTCGCCACCGCCGAGGCCCTGGTCGGACAGCTCTATCCGGCCGTCTTCATCGGCGGCCTGATCTCGCTCAGCAGCACGCGCAAGGCGGAGTGATCCGGACTCACGCCAGCTTTTGCGCCGCCACGATCTTGCCCGGCCGCGCGGGGCGGAGAGTGACGGGGATCGACTTGTAGCCGGGCGTGCCGGAGCGCTTGTCGTAATGCTCGAGATCGACCAGCACATTCGCCTCCGGGTAATAAGCGGCGACGGAGCCGGGCGCGATCTGATAGGCGACCACCGTGACGCCCGTCAGGCAACGTTCGGCGGCAAGCTGCCTGTCATCGCCGGGTTCCGGCAGCGCCACCACATCCACCACATCGCCATGCTTGAGGCCGCGGGCGGCGAGATCGGCGGCATGCAGGAAGATGACGTCGCGCCGGCCGGTGATGCCGCGATAGCGGTCGTTGAGGCTGTAGACCGTGGTGTTGTACTGGTCGTGGCTGCGGATCGTCGCCAGTTTCAGCACGCGACCGGCATCGGGCGCGGTCGCGAGGCAGCGGGGATCTTCCTCGACGCCGGCGGCGATCAGGAAGTTCGCGCGCTTGCTCTGGGTGTTCCAGCGCCGCTCCGAAGCGGGGATGTCGAGGCGGAAGCCGCCGGGCTGGCGCAGCCGCTCGTTGAACTGGAAGAAATCCGGGAAGACCTTTTCGATGCCCTCGCGAATACGGTCGTAATCGGCGATCAATGCCGGCCAGTCGACCACGCTGTTCGGCAAGGTCGCCATGGCGATGCCGGCGATGATGGCCGGTTCCGAGCGCAGATGATCGGAGGCCGGCGTCAGGGTGCCGCGCGAGGCATGCACCATCGACATCGAATCCTCCACCGTCACCGATTGCGGCCCGCTTGCCTGCTCGTCGCGCTCGGTGCGGCCGAGGCAGGGCAGGATGAAGCTCTGTTTCGCGGTGAGGAGATGCGAGCGGTTGAGCTTGGTCGCGAGGTGCACGGCGAGATCGAGGCCGCGCATGGCGGGGAAGGTGACCTCCGGGTCCGGCATGGCGACGGCGAGATTGCCGCCCAGCGCGATCAGCGCCTTCGAACGGCCGTCGCGGATCGCCCGCACGGCTTCGACCGCGTCATGGCCCTTTTCGCGCGGCGGGGCGAAGCCGAAATGCCGTTGCAGATTGTCGAGCAGCGCGTCGTTCGGCACCTCGGTGATGCCGACGGTGCGGTCGCCCTGCACATTGGAATGGCCGCGCAGGGGGCAGATGCCCGCACCCGGCTTGCCCATATTGCCGCGCAGCAGCAGCAGATTGGCAAGCTGCTGCACATTGCTGGTGCCGTGGCGGTGCTGGGTCAAGCCCATGCCGTAGCAGATGATGACGCGTTCGGCCTTGGCATAGATCCGGGCGGCGTCTTCGATTTCGGCGCGGATGAGGCCGGAACAACGCTCGATATCACGCCAGCTGGTCGCCTCGAGATCGGCCTTCAGCGCCTCGAAGCCGCTGGTATGGTCGGCGATGAAATCGCGGTCCAGCAGGCTGGGGCCGCCGGCATCGAGGCTGATGCGGTCGGCCTCCAGCAGCGCCTTCATCATGCCCTTCAGCGCGGCGACATCGCCGCCGACCTTCACCAGGTGATAGGAGGAGGCGAGCTCCGTCGCGCCCAGGGTCAGCATCTCGACAGGATTCTGCGGCGCCTCGAAGCGCTCCAGCCCGCGTTCGCGCAGGGGATTGAAGACGACGATGGGTACCTTGCGCCTGGCGGCGGCGCGCAGGGTGGTCAGCATGCGCGGATGGTTGGTGCCGGGATTATGGCCGATGCAGAAGATGGCGTCGCAATGATCGAAGTCTTCCAGCGTGACGGTGCCCTTGCCGACGCCGATCGATTCCGGCAGGCCGACGCTGGTCGCCTCGTGGCACATATTGGAGCAGTCGGGGAAATTGTTGGTGCCGAATTCGCGCACGAAGAGCTGATAGACGAAGGCGGCCTCGTTGGAGGCGCGGCCGGAGGTGTAGAATTCCGCCATATTGGGATCGGGCAAGGCGCGCAAGGCGGCGCCGATGCGGGACAGCGCCTCTTCCCAGGAGACCGGCAGATAGCGATCGCTGGCGGCGTCATAGACCATGGGATGGGTGAGGCGGCCGTTATCCTCGAGCTGATGATCGGACCAGGTCCATAATTCCTGCACGGTATGGGCGGCGAAGAATTCCGGGGTGGTGCGCTTGCCCGTGGTCTCCCAGGAGACGGCCTTGGCGCCGTTCTCGCAGAATTCGAAGGAGGAGGTGTGCTTGGGATCGGGCCAGGCGCAGCCGGGGCAGTCGAAGCCCGCCGGCTGGTTCATGCGCCGCAGCGCCGCGGTATCGGCGGCGATCGCCATCTGGTTGCGGATGGCATTCGCGACAGCCTTCAAGGCACCCCAGCCACCGGCCGGCCCGCCATAGGGTTGCACGCCCGGCACGTTGTCGTCGCTCATCGATGTCTCCTGAAGCTCGGCTGTCGATCGGTACGTCGGATTGATGCGGCGACGCTAAGGCGAATGCGGCGTGGGCGCAATGCGGGCGATGCGAGCAGGGGCGCCAATCGCCCCTCTTCACACGTCTTTGATCAGCGGATTCCTTAATGCGAGGCGGGAAGAGGGCGGCAGGTCGGCCCCGGCGGGCGGCATTTCAATTGTAGTGCATTTCCCGACCCAAGAAATACTTGCGTAACGCGCTACTGCCACCATGCCCTCACCGATCGCCTTGCGCGGCTCCATTGCGCCCTGCCGCCTCAGACGACAAGCTGGCCTGTTGCTTCGCTCTCCATCACTACCGGCCGGAACGGCAGGGCGCCGTGGCGATCGTTCACCGTCGGGAGCTGTCGTGGCCTCACGTCAGTCGTGGTTTCCACATCTGAGAAAAGAGAGTCGATATGGGCAGCAACATCTCTCGCAATATTTCTCCTAGCATCGCGGCAAGAGTCATCATCTATGCCGCCGGCGTCATTGTCAGCATCATGTGCGCCTTCGGGTTTTCGCTGCTTCCCTCGCGAGGGAGCGGTGACCAGCCGGGTGAGCCGCTGACGATCGCAGGGCCGGGGGCGACCGATACGGTGATTGTCTTCCCGACGGGCGCCCTGGGAAACGCCCTGGGAACCCGGTGAATTTCGGGAAACCGCTGAATCTCCGCAAACCATCTCCGCAAACCGGTGGCCCCTGAATTTCAGGCCTGCAGCGACTTGCCCGGTTCCTTCACATGGGCCACGACCTCCATCCGATAGAAGCGGGCACTGACGAAACCGAAGAGGGTCCAGCCGGCGAAGACGCAAAGGGCGCCCAGCATCAAGGCCTGTTCGCCGGAACTGAACAGGGCATAGAAACTATACGCCGTGGCGATCATGGCAATGACATTCGTCACCAGTGCCTTATCGGCGGGAACGCCGTAGACATTCTGGATGGTGATGAGCGCCGCCATCGACATGACATAGGGGACCAGGTTGGTCACCACCGCCAGATCGACGACTTTCTGGAACTGGCTGGTCAATTCCGGACTGATCGTCATCAGCGCCAAGGCGATTTGCGCCACGAGCAGGATCAGCATGCCGACGATCGGTGTGCCGGCCTTCGTCGCGATCTTGAAGACCGGCACGAAATAGCCGACATCAGCGGAACTCTTGAAGACCTGGGCCACGGTGAACTGCCAGCCGAGCAGGGAGCCGATGCAGGCGATGACCATCAGCGCGGTGACGATGCTGCCGATCATCGGCGTGAACATGGTGGCGAAGGCCAGGCCAAAGGGGGCGTTCGATGCGGCGAGATCGGCATTTGGAATGATGCCGGCAATCACATTACTGGAAATGATATAGATGACGGCCGAGGCGATCGTCCCACCCAGGACCGCGATCGGCACGTCCCGTTCGGGATTCTCGACGGCATCGGCATTGGCGCAAGCGGATTCCAGACCGAGAAAAGCCCAAAGCGTGATGGAAATGGAGGCGCCGACCGCCGGCAGGAAGGGTACATTGTGCGGATTCCAGGCGGCGCTCCAGGTGCTGCCGCTGAACCAGAACCAGCCCAGGATCGATATCGCAACGACCGGGGCGATCACGCCCCAGACGGTCACCGCGCCGATGCGGCCGGTGATGCGCGCGCCGCCGAAATTGGCGATGGTGGTGATCACGAGCAAGACGATCGTCCAGAGGCAGATCATCAGCGGACTGAGCGTCGCATTGAACAGAACGGTGCCGTAGCCGACGGCGGTGATCGCGATCGCCACATTGGCGATCACCAGCGACAGGCCATAGGTGTAGTTGGCCATATAGTTGCCGGCCTTGCCGAAGGCATATTCCGCGTAACCGCCCATGCCGCCCGGCTTGCGGCTCAACATGCCGCATCTGGCAAAGGCATAAGCCAGCGCCAGCGACCCGCCGGCGGTGATGATCCAGGAGAAGATCGAAATGGTGCCGACTTCCGCCAGTTTCGACGGCAGCAGGATGATCCCCGACCCCATCATGTTGACGGCGGTCAGGATGGTGAGCTGCCAGACATTCATCTTGTTCTGAGTCGCACTCATTTTTCGAACCCCCCGCTGAAGTTACCGGTTGAGTTGCGGCGATCGCGATGACGGCGTTCTTCCCAGGAAGTTCAAGGCGTCTATCAGGTCCAGGCCAGCTTGGCATCCCGGTTTTGCCGCAAACATTAGAAGTAGCATCTGGGAGCGGTCTGTTCCTGATAAATGTATCATGGAGAAAGCTGGCACGAGGCCTTCCCAATCGGAATCCCTGTGGACCATCTCCGACGAATTTGGCAGATTTCGCGAAACTGCGTGGGAATGGAATCACTGCTTTCGATGGGCGATGCAGCATGACGGAGATTGCCGTACGACCGGCGGGCATCGGCGACGCAGCGGCCATCGCCAATTTGCATGTTGCCGTCTGGCGAGAGGCATACCATGCATTGGCGCCGGCGGAAGCCCGTGCTATCCTGGATGAGCGCTATCGCTTTGAGAAATGGAAAGAAAAATTATCTGCACCGAAGACGGATCAGATCGTCCTCCTGGCTGAGCATGCACGCAGGCTCATTGGCATTGGAGCCGCCGGCGCACCGTCCGAAGACGCATTTGGCGGCAGAGGTGAAATCAAGTTCCTCTACATCCATCCCGATTTCAAGCGGCAGGGTATCGGCCGTCTGCTGTTGCGGGACCTGGCGATCCACTTGAGCGATCGGCGGTATCCGGGCGCGGCTCTCGGCGTCGTCGAGGGCAACCAGCCGGCAATTGCCTTTTATAAAGCGCTGGGTGCAAGAATGATCGGCCGATATCTGGATCCGGGTCCGATTTGGCGTTCGGAAAACATTGTCATGGCATGGGATGATCTTGCACAGCTCATCCGATAGCGATGATTGATACCAGCATGCGACATTTTCCAACGGACGAACGATCTCCTCTTCGCGAATTCGCCGCAGGCCGTGTGGAGATTCTCCGACGCCTTCTTGTAGATCGGTGGTCACGCTGAGGCGTAGCAAACCGCCTGCAGTTTGTTTCCATCAGGGTCGCGCACATAAGCGGCGTAGTAGTTTGGACCGTAGTGCGGCCTTGGTCCTGGCTCTCCCTCGTCTTTACCTCCCAATTTGAGAGCTTGTTCATGGAAGGAATGAACCTGAGCCTTGGTGTCGGCGATGAAAGCGACATGCGTTCCATTTCCCCATGTTGCAGGACGGCCGTCCTCGGGTGTGTAAATGTAGATCGTCGGCATCTGGCCATCGCGTTCATAGGCCAAGGGCTTTTCCGGAGGCTTGGGCAACCTGGAAAAACCAATTGCGCCCAGCACGGCGTCATAGAATTTTGCCGAACGATCCTTATCGTTCGTTCCCAATGTGATGTGGCTAATAATGGACACTGAAAGTTCCCTTGTTATTGCATAGGCTGCCGAGTTCTACATTATTGCTACTGACGACAGTGTGTCAGTAGCAAATGATTTGCTCAGCCGGATTCGCGACAATCCCTGGCTATGTCTTTCTTGCCATCGTCTCCCGATGGCGATGATTTTGTCCGAAATCAGTCCTCGGGCAGCAACAGTGCCGTCAGATGCGCGGCGCGGTCGATCGCCTCGGCGGTCTCGCCGGCGAGGCGCTGCAGCTGCCAGGGTGTGTAGATGGCATCGCGCGGTTGACGCCGCAGCGTCAGGCGCAGCGTCGCCGCGGCTTGCGCCGGAAGAGGTCCGGTCTTCTGCCGCGTTGGCCCGGCATTCACTTCAGCCTCATCTTCAGAGCTTGAAGGTCAGTTTGTCGATTTTGCCTGTGAAGCTGAATGGCACCTGGTAGTCGGTATCCTCCACCGAGCTGCGCGTATCAATGCCGACGTCAAATGTTTCATCAATCGTCATCAGGAATGGAATAGTGTGCGGGATCTTTTGGTTGGCGACTTCCTTATCGTCGACTTTCAGGACGCCGGTCCCGCCTTTGCCATAGCCCGGACCGTCGGTTTTGAAGTCAAAGACAATGGTGTGTTTGCCCGGCGTCAGCGCCTCATTGCCTTCCCACCGGAACCGCTCCAGAGCCAAGAAATTATAGAGGAACACCGGTTTGCCCTTCAGCAGATACAAACCGTAACCGCCAAAGCGGCCACCCAAGGTGACGAGCATGCCGTCGGCCCCGGCCTCCGGGATCTCCACCTCCGCGGTGATGGTGTAGGATTTGCCGACGATGTCGGGCGCGGCACTGGGGGGAAGGCCGGACATCTCTCCCGAATAGGTGAAGACCGTCCGGCCGGCGGTTGCACTCGGCCGCGGTGCCAGGAGTCGCTGGGCAACCGAGTTGTCCAGTGGAAACACGTTGTACCTGGTTGCCTCTACCAGGAAGAGTTCCTGCATCTGCCGTAGCTTGTCCGGCATCTTGGCCGCAAGATCGTTGTTTTCGGAATAGTCCGCGGCGATGTTATAGAGTTCCCAGTCATAGCCGTTGAGCACGTCTGGCATCTTCTCCAGGCCCATCAGCCATGGCGGGCTTGGCGGGGTTGTGGCGGCGACCCAGCCGTCCTGATAGATGGCGCGGTTGCCGAACATCTCGAAATACTGGGTCGTGCGCCTGGATGGGACATCGGCATTCGCCTTGTCCCAAGTATAGGCCATGCTCACGCCTTCGATCGGCTTCTGCGCAATGCCGTTGACCATCGCCGGCGCGGGGACACCCACAGCTTCGAGGATGGTCGGTACGATGTCGATCATGTGGTGGAACTGGGTGCGGATTCCGCCGGCATCCTTGATACGGTTGGGCCAGGCCATTGCCATGCCCTGCCGGGTACCGCCGAAATGCGATGCCACCTGCTTGGTCCATTTGAACGGCGTGTCGAATGCCCAGGACCATGCAACCGACATATGTGGGGTAGTTTTGGCAGAACCCCAAGCATCGTAGTACTTCAATTGATCGGCGACCGGCATGTCGATGCCTTGAATCGCGGCCATGTCAAACGGTGTGCCCAGGGTGGAGCCTTCGGCGCTGGTCCCGTTATCACCTTCGATATAGATGATGAGCGTGTTGTCGAGCTTGCCCAGATCCTGCACCTCCTGGATCACCCGGCCGATCTCATGGTCGGTATAGGCCACATAAGCGGCAAAGACTTCTGCCTGGCGGGCAAAGAGTTTCTTCTCGTCGGCTGACAATGTATCCCACTTGGGCAGGTCATCCGGCCAGGGCGTGAGCTGTGTGCTCTGCGGGATGACCCCAAGATTCTTCTGATTGGCGAAGATCTGCTCGCGCAGGTCGTTCCAGCCCATGTCGAACTTGCCCTTGAACTTCTCGATCCATTCCGGGGTCGGCTGGTGCGGCGCGTGAGTCCCGCCGGGCACGAAATGGATGAAGAAAGGCTTGTCGGGCGCCGCCGCGCTCACCTGCTTCAGGTACTTGATGGCCTCGTCCGCCAGATCGGTGGTGAGATTGTAATCAGATTTTCCAACCCAGGGGAAAATCTGGGTCGTGTTCTGGAACAGGTACGGCGTCCACTGGTCGGTCTCGCCGCCCATGAAGCCGTAAAAGTAATCGAAGCCCATGCCGGTGGGCCATTGGTCGAAAGGCCCCGCCGAACTGTACTGGAAGCTGGGCGTATTGTGCTCCTTGCCGAACCATGAGGTGGCATAGCCGTTGTCTTTGAGAATTGCACCGATCGTCGCGTTGTCCAGACCGATGATGGAGTCATAGCCCGGATAGCCGGTGGATTGCTCTGTAATCACACCAAAACCCACGGGGTGATGGTTGCGGCCGGTGATCAAAGCCGCCCGGGTCGGCGAGCAGAGCGCCGTGGAGTGGAACTGCGTATAGCGCAGGCCCATATTGGCGATCCGGTCCAGCGATGGTGTCGGAATGATACCGCCGAACGTGCCGGAAACACCGTAGCCGGCGTCGTCGGTCATGATCAGGAGCACGTTGGGAGCGCCCTTCGGCGGGACGACCGTAGGCGGCCAGTACGGCTTCGACTGGTCGGCGCTGAGGTTGATGTCGCCACCGAATTGCGGCGGGGGGGCGGGCAGATATTTTCCGTCGATGGTCGTGGTCGCGCTGGGCGAACCCGGCGTGCCGGTAATCTCCTGGGCCATCAACGGAACGGATGGCAGCAAGGCGGCAATGACGGACGCCACGAACATGATCGCTATGATGCGTGCCTGCATGACGTTCTCCCCAGTTCAAATCGACAGATTTTACCGGTGGTCTCCAGGATGGTTCTTGATCCGGGAGCGAGATAAGTCATTTCACCAGGATCGGAGTGTCCGGTTCATAACCGGACCCCCTCACTTACATCACGTCGTGCCCCAGTATTTTGCTATGGGCACAACGCCCCGCTTGAACGTCTCTCTAGGCCGACCATGCTGAAACTTCGGCGTCATCTGCCCAGGCGCTATATCCGCGCGAGATCGCGCGTGACAGAAAATCTTCTATTGAGACAGTCTGTACCATCACAAGAACTGAATATGGTCCCGCAAGTATGTTCCCTCGGCGATTTGTTTTGCACTAAGACAAAATGCCCTATTGGGCTTTTAGGCCTGAAAGAGGAATTGAGCGCATTTCCCTGCTCAATCGACTCATCATTGGCCCTTAACCGGGCTCGTCATGGGTAAGGGCTATCCTTCGGGCAGCAACAGTGCCGTCACATGCGCGGCGCGGTCGATTGCTTCGGCGGTCTCGCCGGTGGGGGCGGCGAGGCGCTGCAGCTGCCAGGGTGTGTAGAGGGCGTCGCGCGGTTGACGCCGCTGCGTCAGGCGCAGCATCGCCGCGGCTTGCGCCGGAAGAGGTTCGGCCTCCTGCAGCAGCAGGGCGGTCGGTTGGTCGCCGGCATCAGCCGCCGCTGAAACCATCGCCGGGCTTGAGCCAGGGAACGAGATTGCTGTCGCCGGTCAGGCCCTCATAGGTCTCGATCGACAGGCATTGGCCGATGCGGCCATCGACCAGCAGCGGAAAGGCGCCGAGCCATAGCCGCAAGCGGCGCGGCAGGGCGTGAAGATCGGGCGCGTAGGGATCAGGCGCGTCGGGATCGGGCGCGTCGGGATCGGGCACCAGGCCGTCGCGGGGCGGGGCGTTCCAGTCATGGTGGCCGATATAGGCCTTGGCGCTGCGGTAGCAGGTCGTATAGCCGCGCTGGAGAAACGGCACCACGCCACTGCCATCATCGGGCTCCAGCTCGTCGAGATAGAGACCGGTAAGATTGCGGCCGTGAATGTGATCGATCTGCGTGCCGGTCAGGCGATAACGCAGGCGCGGCGCCGCGTTCCGCGCCGTGGTTTCGAATTCGATCAGCTGCAAAAACGGCAGCAGCGTCTTGAGCGAGGCCGGTTCGATCAGCCGGCGTTCCACCGGCTCGCCGCCGCCCAGCTGAAACCAGTGGAGATGCAGCATGGCGATGGCCCAGGGAATATCCGTGGCAGACGTCCGGCCGGTACCGCCGGCAGAATTGCTCGGAGCCGTTTCTTCCTCCGTGTCGTCTGCTGCGCTGTCGTCATTTGCCGCGATATGGCCGATATCGTCGCCGCCTGCGACGGTGGGACCGCCCGCTCCCCCTTTCGTGCCGGAGGGCGACTGCACTGCCATCACCATGCCATTCCACCTTTCTTGCGCCGCTCGCAGTCCTGCGATCGAGCAGCGTTGTTGATGTTTTGGTTTGCGCGCCCGTGTACCGATACGTGCATATTTGCGTCCCAGCCTGAGGCCGATGATGAGCGGGGGTCGCGGCAGCGTCATCAGCCGTTCAGATGAGGCCGCGGGCCTTTTCGGCGAAACCGACGGGAGGACGGCGGCGGGAATGTTGCGGATAGGAAGGGTGTCTAGGGAATAACCGCTGGATGGGCAGGCTAGGACAGAAACCATGCGGCCCGGAATGTCGCCGCTCAAGGACGATCCAGGCAGGACGATCCAGGCAGTTCCGCAGGCCGCAATGCGGCAAGCCACCCACAACAATCAGAAGTTCAGCGACGCGACGTTAGGGATGCTCTTCGGTCTGCCGTCAGCATCAAGGCAGCACCGGGCAGCAAGGCCATGGATTTTCCGTTGATGACATTTGTTCGACGGGGAGGGCGAAGACATAGCCGACGCCCCGTTCGGTCTGGATGACGCGCGGCGCATTGGGATCCGGTTCGAGCCTGCGCCTGAGGCGCAGGATCTGGACGTCGATACTGCGGTCGAAGATATCCTCATGGACACGGGTTGCCTGCAGGAGATGCTCGCGGGTGAGCGGCCGCTGCGGGGCTTCCAGAAAGGCGAGGAGCAAAGCGTACTCACCTTTGGTGAGGGGCACGGGGTT
>LNAP01002946.1_pt2 | contig 16545 bp, 11 predicted proteins | sample 602601 | NCBI WGS metagenome assembly LNAP01 (sample SAMN02440304, study PRJNA202911) | soil metagenome | biome: Subtropical and temperate rainforests or woodlands; isolation source: soil samples (1 kg each in a 20% v/v slurry with milli Q water) were... ... | reverse complement strand
AGGAAAGTCAATGAAATCAACGGTCTACCCAGACCACCCCCGCGCCAGTGCTAGCTTTGCGTACCGTCACTTATTGCACTGAAAACGAGGAGACCCCGTCCCGGACATCAAAATGAAACTGGGCATCCCTGCCAGCGGCATCGGCGGCTACCACCCCCTAAAGTGCTGCGAAGAATGCATTCAAAGCGACATTAAATCCCAGGGGTGGCCCATATGGCACCTGGTGCATCAGCTACCTTCCGTGTTGGTATGCGGCATTCATCAGCGGCCATTGGTGCTCCAATGGGATGACATCACACCAGTTCACCGTCGAACGTGGATCAAACCAAGCACAACACATTCACCGCAGCGTTTCGAGATCCCAATAGCCGATGACCGAACGCTTGATCTTTTGCTTCGACTTGCGGACATCTCCGAAAAGACAGCGTCTTTACCCCCCGGCGCCCTGACCAGCGATAAATTGGCACGCGCATATCAGTACTGGGCCGCGAACAATTCGGCGTTTTCGACTGGCAACAGCATCCGCCACACCGTCATGATCAGCGCACTTACACATTCATTCGATCAAGTTTGCAGCAGCTTGGCTGGCATGGGGCCGGCATCTTGCAAACCGCAGCTTGGCTCAATCATTGGCGCGGTTGCCAGAACCAAGCCTAAGCCAGCCCACCCACTCAAGCACCTCATCTTGATCGCCTGCATGTTTGACAACTGGGATGCATTCTGGGCAGCGTATACGGATAAGACCTCAATTCATGGAGACATTACGCAACATGCCCCTGCACGGCCCAAGTGGAATCCAAACGAAGACAATGGCACTAGGTTTGCCCAACTGGTCCGAGAAGAAAATCTGAGCATCAGACAGGCATCAGATGTGTTTGGCATATCAACCAGCACTGGCGTGCGCTGGGCAAAGATCCATGGCCTGGACTACACGCCACGCACACGTATTTTGACAACCGAATTCGTGGAGAAGGTTCGCCAACACTTGCGCACCGGCATGGAAAAGGCGGAGGTCATCGCCACGACCAACGTTTCATCTGTGTCCCTCAATCGGTTGCTTTCGAGTGAACCTTCGCTGCGCGCTCAATGGCTCTTGGCCAAGGAAGACCGCCTAAGAGGTCTAAACCGGGAGAAATTCCTGACCATACTGAAGGATCACCCCGGCGTCCCAATTTGGCTTCTACGCAAGTTGGCAAACACTGGATGGGCCTGGCTCTACCGGCATGACACGGCCTGGCTCAAGGAGGTCACCCCTGCACTTTGGCAAGAACCGGTGGATGATCTTTGATCAGTTCCACAGGTAACGCTTGGCGGTGATTATTATGGTTTTAGCTTTTTTCCGCCATATTCCGCAAGCATGGCATCCAGGCCCTTCATGGCCTGATTCTGGATCCCCTTCTTCCGCATATCCTCCGCCTTGAGATTTTGATTCAAGAGATCACGTTGCAACTGCTTGTTGGCCTCTCTTGTTTTTTTCGCTTTCAATTTGGCCTTGCCACTGGGCGTCTTTATCCCCTTGCTGCCCCTCTGCTCAACCAGGACTCCCGCAGGCATGGGGTTCGTCACAGCGTCAGGAATGACATCCGGTAATACACGCCCCCATGCAGCGGCGTAGAAGTCGACAGGCACGTCTTCATCTCGCCACCTCAGCATGCGCATGGGATCTTTGTTTGCGAATCCGTCCGCGAGGTCGCGCATGGCGTCAAAGCCGCTATCGCTGTAGGCAGTAATGATGTCTTCTGCCCGCAAATACGTACGCTCTTGCCCGTGCAAGACCTGACGTTGCGCCGTACACCAAAGTGCCAAAGCAAGGCCTGGCACGCCACCGCTGCAACGCTTCAGTACATTCGAGCATTCAACCAAGCTCTGCGGTGGGCTATGGAGCACGTAGTAGGCAGAGACACCATCGAAGACGACATCCCAATCGTCCTCCTCAGGCGTGCCTATTGCGCCACAAGGATGGAAAAATTCAGGAGGGCGTTCGGTGAGCCGCCTTGCATCCTGGCTCAAGTCAGCCATCCATGTAAATGCATAGGGATTTCCCACCAAGACCAGCGGAATGCCACTGTTCATCAGATTCAAAAGAAACATCTGCATCAGTTCAGCCTGATCAGAGGTGACCAGATTTCGCAACTGACATTCATCGATCAACAGAATTCCCAAGTACAACGAGTGCATGAGCGCAATGACAGCACCCGCAAGCCGCTCAATGGTCTTGAATTTTTTTGGCATGTCGATCGCATGACTTGTGTCCAGCGCACGATCGATGGCCAGAAGAATACCTACCAAAAGGCCACCACGGGATCCGTCGTGGCTCATGGCAACAAACAGGTAGACCAATTGGGTACTCGCAACCCAAAGCGCGGCCTCGTTCCTTTGATGCCGGATGACTTGTGGGCCAAGCAGCCTTTGCGCCTGCTTGATGGTCACTGTTTTGGCGGTGCCCGTCCCGCCCAATACGAGCAATGTCGCTGACCCCGCTTGAGGTTTGTTGAAGTATTTAAGCCCCTCCAGTTGTCCCGCCTCCACCATCTTGTCGACGAAAGCCCGTCCGCTGGGGGAATTTGGATTCCTCAACCTCAGTGATCCATTTGTCATGCCGAGAATGGTTAGCCCAACACGCAAATTCTGCGATGTCGGGCGCAACGGCATCTTCTCCGCGACAAGCAATTCGTCCTGCTCCAAGATGGAAAGGCTGGAGACGTCTAGGCCATCGAGCGGATCATTGATCATCACCCGAGCTACATCTTCCAACCCAAGGAACCGAGGCATGTGATCCGTCAGCGGGTTGGCGACACGGAACCAATGTGACTCAGTTGGCATTCGGCACCTCTTGTTTCCGATTGGACCTCACAACATTCCGAAGCAACATGCCCGTTCTCGAAGGCCTGTGCGGCGGCCCGACTTGAGCAACTTTGGAAACGATGGCTGCCTCAGGAAGGTCAACCTCAGCAGGCAACGCTTGCTCAGGTCTTTCGGATGCATCGCCCAGTTTGTTGGGTGTCTGATCGCACGGCGAGTCCCCTAGGGTCAGTACGACGGGCATGCCGTGCATCTGACCACCCCGCTCAGAGTCTCGATTCGCTGCTCGATTTGCTCTGAGTTGCGCCTTGGACGGCTTCTTTCCGCCTGCAGCGTCCAACGCCTCTTGATACGAGGCCTCGGCTTCCTCCTTTGTTTGGTCTTGCGCAGCCTCCATGCCGCTAAGCCTTTCTTCTCGCTTCTCACGCCAAACTGGTGCTTCTATTGCGTCAGCCTGCATCAAATCGGCGACGTCATGCAATGTCGCCTCGTACGACAGATCAATATCATCTATGCCAAGGATCTTGAGCTCCAATTGAATGGTCTGCATGGTTTGCAGGTTGAGGTACCAGCAACGGCGCAGCACATATGGATCAACCAAGAACGTGGCCCTGAAATAGTCCGGATCGCGTTTACCACCTCGACGCGCCTCCTCGACTTTTTTGACGATTTCAGGGTGGGTGCTGACATAGGCCAGTGGCTCAATAAAGCTGACTTTGCGCCCGGTGCCTTCCTTGTGAAGGCGGACGCCCTTTAGCGTGAACGTGCCTTGATGCCTTGGAAGCAGATGAATGTGTGCCATTTCATAAGAACACAACGGCCTTGCCACCTTGCCACGCTCAATCGTTGCTCTTGTCATGGAAAGCCGAGTTGGTGGCACACCCTTTTCTCTCATCCACAGCGGCCTCACTACGTCGATCTCCATTGTGTTGTGCGTGTGCACTGCACGAGCTGTCTCGCGGATGGCTTGAATCAATGTATGGCGAGCTCTGTCGACCGCGCTCACTTCTCCCCGCTCCGATCGAGGCTTTCCATACGTTGATCCGAGCATCTTGTGATCAACCAATCGATGAACAATGTGGTGACCACTTTCTGCCAACGGGTTGCGGTCCGCTCGGCGTACAGGCACGTAGTGAATACGTGTGCCGATCCCAGCCAATGAGGTCATGACGTCATCAGAGCGCAAGTCTGTGTTGTCAGCCCACAGATCTGCGAAGTGAATTGGAATCCAGTCGTTTGGGTCCTGCTCCAAACCGAGGCCCTCCAACCACTCTGACTTGTCCGGACTCAATGCATGGTGAATCGCCAGTTTTACCGTCCTGGAAGACGGCGCATCCAGCCCCACATAGAAGCCAGGTATGTAGCCATACATGGCATCGACAAGGATGATGCGATATGCCCCGCCGATCCTCTCAAGTCGAGCCTGCAGCTTTACCAATTGAAAATCGACAGGGGACGCATCAATGCCACCACGTTGCCCCACCGCCTTAACATCATCAGAGGCCGAACCCATGACCGCACGGAAGTTGCGCTCAAACGAATTTGGCGCCAGATGTTTCCTCCAAGCTGCTAGCTCTGGACCTTCGAGGGTTATGCGGTATTCAAATTGGGACCGGCTTGGACGTTGATTTCGTGGTAACCAACAGCGCTTCGTCTTCCCGCTATCTAGTTGAATAGTCTCGCTGTAGAAGTCAGTCCACATGCGCCTCAACGCTTGGGCCACAGTCACGCCACGGATCAGGTAGTGCGCAATGCAATACTTGATGATGTCCTCGTTGTGGTCACCCGGCGCAATCAGTAATGGCTCATCGTCGAGTTTGCCTGCCATCGTTCGCTCTGATTTGCGCCCTAATGCCTTGCCCTCAACCTTCTTTCGCTTGCCTGGTCCACCGCAGTTGCCAGAAAAGGTGATCAACGCGCCTCTCGTGCTTCCGCCTGCCCAGTACTGGTTGAGGAGGCGCTTGATTTCTGCGACCAAAGTCTGCTTGCGCTCTTCAAGTGATGGTATGTCCGGCTCGTTGTTGCCTTTGGCCGTCGGGTTTGGACTGATCAGTAAGACTGCTCGATAGATTCCTTCGTCAGCCAACTCACTTGCTCGCCGTGCCACCTCAGCCTGAAGCAGGTCTTTGTCGAAGAGTATCTCCCGGTCGATACTCGTCACCATTGGTTCAATCATCAACCAACGGCGCTTCAAGGACCGAAGTGCTGAAGCTTCTGCTTGGCCTGGCTTTTTGTACTTCGTATCCAAGTCTTCGTCTGCAAGAGTGCTAGTATTTCTTGCGCTGAATGTCTCCTGCACAAGTAAAGGCTGCTCAATATCGAGCGCGGAATGAATTGCTCGATAGCTCATGCGCTTGTAGCCAACGAAGTAGGTACGGCCGGCACTTTGTCTTGCTGTAATTGGAATGAGAACAACCAAGTCCCGTTCCTCGTCGGCGAGCAAGATCAGATGCGTCTCAGCTAGCAGCGCTCCTTCCGACAGCGGTGAGAGCGCCATGCCGGGAATCAAATGCATGCTCATTTGACTGCCCTTAGATTTTCCCTAATGGCGTGTCTTAGCCGATGTCCGCCTGGTCTTGCAATCACATCAAAATTCAAATCACATGATAAATCGACATCCACATATTGATGCCAGATGATGTGCTGCACAGCGAGGTCGGCTTCCTCAATGGAGAGACCGAAATCTGCTTGGAATCGTTGCCTCCATTCGCTAGGCGGACACCGATGCAACACATGCCCATGTGACTGCAAAAATTGCGGCAGCGTAACGGTGACCGGGTGATCTGGTGGGACCATCGCAGCATTGCTAAGCCACTCCAGATTCCCTAACAATGCACCAGGGTAGATGTGCCTGTCAGCGAGGAAGTAGGGCAGATCCAACTCCAGCGCGTAAAGCCTCTCAACCTCAAGCTTTTCGGGGCCACGGGCAATGGGGTCAATGTCTCCTGTGTACAGCTCACCATGCAATGGCTTGACTGACACCAAAGCACACGTCTGCTGTTCCGGGGGCAACCATGCCAAAGTCGCACACAAGTCCAGCGTCCAGATATATGGGATGCTCGTGCCTAAAAACGTTCCATGTGAAATCCCTGCACGTCGGCACAGCTCCCGCGTGCCACTTGACCTCCGCAAGGCCTCATCGCGGGCGATCCACCTGCCGTACAGTGGGTGCATGTGCGCCCATGGCCAAAGAGGGAACTGTTCTCTAACATGGCAGCCAACCCATGAAAGCACCAACGCCAGCAGCCACTCACTGCGCGACAGAAAGCTTGCACTTCGCTGAAACGGTGGCAGAGAGCCAAATGTCTGGACTGATACGGGCGAGGCATTCCATCGCCGAAGCTGAATCCAGGCGCGATAGTCTTCCCCATGGCCGAAGCCTCGACCCTCAGACACGTACCCCCTGAGCAAGCGCTCAGTTGTTCTTGGAGCAACCATAACCCCCCCGCGCGTGGACATGCGACTTCAGCGCCCGCCACAAGACGTTCACAGTTTTTGGAATGGGGAGTTGACGTGCGCGAATGTCACGTGTAGATTTCAGTTACCACGCCGAAATCTGAGGCTCATCCCCCAGTATGAAAACGCCGCACGGACAATTCCTTGCGGCGTTTTTGTTTTCCAGGCTAGCTATCCATCGACACCCCCTTGGCTTGAGAAACTTGATATGTCAAGTAGCGGCTTGGAAATTAGGCTGGTTGCGCCGGTGGAGCCCCAGTTTGTTCATTCTCGGAACACTTGAGGCCACGATCCACATGTGCAAACGTCAGATCCTCGGCCGACCCGATGACACCTCGTTTCAGCCCAAGAAGCACAGAGATTTCGTGACTTTGGCCGCGCAGCCCCACAGTCCGACCAGCAAGGATTCGGTAGGTTAGCTGGGCTGACACACCCTTCCGTCTGGCCCAGTCACTCACTGAAACTCCACGCCGTCGAAATTCATCTCGGACTTCCTCAACTGTACAAACAGGTACTACATTAGTCACAATGATCAATCCTGTTCAAAAAACATTAGAAGATGTTCACTTTTATAAACATCATAGCAATTCACCTGCAGTGGTCAAGTCCCAGACTTTCGGCGAACGGTTGCGCGAGGAACGTGCGAGGATTGGTCTCACGCAGACCGCTATGGCGGAGATCGGTGGTATCAAACGAACCACACAGCACATTTACGAAACGGACATTCGCGTTCCTGATCTCCACTATCTGACAAGGATCAGGGACGCGGGCGCCGACCTCGCCTTTCTGATACTCGGCGAACGCCAAACCGGCGGCCGCACAGATATGCTGGCCATCAGCTACCTGACACTGTCCAACATTTACCAGGTGGTCGACGAGTTTTGTATCGATGCCAAAGGGAAGCCACTGCCCCTGGAAAGCCGTGTGCGTTTCTTCCAATTGCTATGCGTATCGATGAAGGGCCGGGGCAGCAATGATGCAAGCCTCGATGTGCTGCGTGAAGAGTTGTCCCGCTTCGCAGTCACATGAAAGCTCCGATCATGGCCCATCCCTCCATTCAAACCCTGCTTTGTGGTCTTGCTAGCGCCTCAAAGGCCACCGATCAATTCTGGTCTGGCGTTTGGTGGCTTCAAATTCGTCGCTGGCTGCAGGAGCGCCGGATGGCTAAGGTTCTCGAAGAGTGTGGCGAAAAGTCAATGACGACGCGTCCGGTCACAGAAAAATACCGGTGGCTTGAGCGCAGCATTCATTACTGGCGCCCATCTCCACCGCTTGTCCAAGCAGTTTTCGAGGCATGTGAACGTGCTGGCGTTCCTGTATCTGATCTTCGATTGCTGGCTCTCAACCGCGAAGTTAGGCAAGTCGGCGCCACAGTGCAGGTCAGGCGCGACTGGTGGATACTGATCGTCGCTTATCCCATGCTATTTATGGTGGTGTGTTACTGGGCATTATTCTCCGCACTAGTTTTGCTTTCTGCCGCACCATGGCTTGCCAAAATCGTGGGCGTCGCTGTTATCACACTTGTGTACTGGTTTCTGGGGGTTGGTTTGTGCCTCTACACCACACGCCCATACGCCGCTGCGAGGCGATCAGGTTCCGCAATCGAGCGCGCCGCGCAGAGCCAACTCCCTGACACGGAAACCACCCACCCGATCAATATCAGCAAGAATTGACTCAATACGATGGTCTAGGAGTCCGTCTGTAGGCGCCTACGCTGATCCTACTGGGGGTGCCGAGATTGCCCTGCAGCCCGCGATCAGTCTTGATTTTTTAGTTACAGATCCAGCCCTGTGAAGTCATATTTTTTTGGCATTGCCTCAAAGGCAAATGGTGGTATTTAATCAAACGTCAGAGGGCCGGAGCAATAGATGGATGATCAACGGTTTTCGGCGCCCCAGTCAATTTTTCAGCGGCAGCAACCATCACAGGGGGATAGGGCGTCAGCGAACGCTGTGAGCACCCCCCTGAGGTTGAACACTGGAGTTGTGCGAGTCGGCGATTCACCAGCTTCATGAGCCCAAAAACAGCGCGTACATTGGCCAGGCATGAGTAACGATTTCCTCATTCTCGGCATCGTCGCGACGATCATCGTGGGAGGCGGCTTGTACCTTCTTCGCGAGGTAATAAAGTACCGCCGCCATCTATGTGAAGAACGCAACGCATGTCGGCGTTGAACCTCATGTCTTGCGGTTTCAGCTGGCCTGGGTGTCCTATCACTCAAGCTCTGGCAATCGGCACATCCCCCCAACTGTTCGTGTAATGCGGCGTTCGCCTCTCCTGTTTCATCCCCCATGTCTGCGTTTGGTTGCCCCCAGTGCCGGCCAAATGCACCGCGCCCTGCCGCGCACGTCCAGCACGAGCGGTAGCTCACCCCCATAGGTTGTTGCGATCACACTCTGAGGAACCACCTGCGTGGTGATGTCGGCGAGATTAAGTTCTTGTAATCCGTAGCCATGCGTTTGGAGGGCAGATGCCCCAGTCTGAAGGCTTATGGACCAGCGGGCGGAACTTACTATTTCCCGTACCGACTCCTGACCTTGATCTTCCGAAAAAATGTTGTTCATCACCCTTTTCGGCTGGACAACGGATAAAACATGAACGTAACCACAAACCCGCTCGAAGCACTACGGCCCGTCACCCAGGTGGGCAAATTGGTGTCCAAAACACCCAGTGTTCAGGACGGTGGTTTTATGGACGCGATGAAGCAGGCGCTCTCGACCACGAGCAAACTACAAGCGGAGTCTGGCCGCCTGAGTCGAGAGGTCACTCTTGAGAATCCCACGGTGGGCCTTGAAGAAACGATGCTCGCTGGTGTCAAGTCAAATATCGCATTCCAGGCTACGCTCCAAAGTCGAAACCGAATTGTTCAGGCCTATACCGATGTGATGAACATGCAGGTTTGAAATTTCACCATCCACGTTGGGCAGGTTGATGTCACCAAATCAGCAACTCACGTTGCCGGTGAACTTTTCAGAGCCGACCGAATAGGCGATTCCTCGGAGTCATTCCTTGCAGGCCTTCACCTCCGCCTCGAAGCGCTGCTTGCGCAGTTGGTTCAGGTAGGGCGTAGTCAGGGCCCGCGGACCATGGTCGAGCGGCAGGATTAAGGGCTGGGGCAGGCAGTCTCCACGGCCGGCTTTGGCGGCCTCGGCGGCATTTCGCGTGCGCGTGGCCTCGGCCTCCTGGCCGGCCTTGCGGCCTTGCTCGATGGCCTGAAAATCAGGGCCGGCCAGGACCGGCAAGGTGGCGCCAAGCATCAGCGCGCCGATGAGGGGGTAGATCAGCTTGTTCATGATGATTCCTTTGGTATGCGAAACGTTCCCTGCCCACCCGGATGTCACGGGCGAGCAGTTCCTTGTGCATGCGAGGCCAATCGCATCAAGCTCGCCTTCTTCGAAGTTCAACTTGCTTGACGAGGGCGTATAGCGCGGGGATCACGGCCAGCGTCAGTACAGTCGAGGAAATCATCCCTCCAACCATCGGCGCGGCAATGCGACTCATCACTTCCGAGCCGGTTCCCGTCCCCCACATGATAGGCAGCAGGCCCGCCATGATGGCAACGACTGTCATCATCTTGGGACGAACCCGCTCGACTGCGCCTTCCATGATGGCCTCATAGAGATCTGCCACGCTAGGCTCCTTGTTTTCGGCACGCCGCCGGGCCTGAATCTCTTCCCAAGCATGGTCGAGATAGATCAGCATGATTACACCCGTCTCAGCCGCCACCCCAGCCAATGCGATGAAACCTACCGCGACGGCCACCGACATGTTGTAGCCCAGCCACCACATGAGCCAGATACCGCCCACCAAGGCAAACGGCACCGACAACATGACGATCAAAGTTTCGGTCAGCCGCTTGAAATTCAGGTACAGGAGCAAGAAGATGATAAGCAAGGTGACCGGAATGACCACCTTCATTTTCTGCACCGCGCGCTCCATAGACTCGAACTGGCCGCTCCATGTGGCGTAGTAGCCGGGCGGGAATTTGACCTGCTCGTTTACTGCTTTGCGCGCCTCGGCGACGTAGCCACCGATGTCCCGCTCTCTGATGTCCACAAAGATGTAGGCTGACAGCAATCCATTTTCGGTGCGGATGCCTGGTGCGCCCTTGGCCACCTCTACGCGCGCGACCTGTCCCAGCGGAACCATGGCTCCATCCATGGTAGGCACCAGGACTTCGCGAGCGATCTGCTGCGGATCAGACCGCAGTTCGCGCGGGTAGCGAACCGTCACGCCAAAACGCTCTCGCCCTTCCACCGTGGTGGTCACCATTTCGCCCCCCAGGGCCGTGCCGATGACATCCTGCAGTTCCCCAACCCCCAGCCCATAGCGCGCCAGCTGAGTGCGGTCAGGCTCGATATTCAGGTAGAAGCCGCCGGTGATGCGCTCGGCAAACGCGGAGGTGGTTCCAGGCACCTGTTTGACCACGGTTTCGATCTCGCGCGCCAGGCGTTCCATTTCGTCCAGATCCTTGCCAAAGACCTTGATGCCAATGGGCGTGCGGATACCGGTGGACAGCATGTCGATGCGTGCCTTGATAGGCATGGTCCAGGCATTCGAGACCCCGGGGAACTGCAGCGCCTGGTCCAGCTCGGCGATCAGCTTGTCCATCGTCATGCCGTCGCGCCATTCGGATTCGGGCTTCAGATTGATCACCGTTTCGAACATCTCGGTCGGCGCCGGATCAGTGGCCGTGTTGGCGCGGCCGGCCTTGCCGTACACCGAGACCACTTCCGGAAAGCTCTTGATGATCTTGTTCTGCGTCTGCATCAGCTCGGCGGCTTTGGTGATCGACATGCCCGGCAGCGACGCCGGCATATACAGCAGCGTGCCTTCGTTGAGCGTTGGCATGAACTCCGACCCTATCTTGCTGGCCGGATACAACGACACCCCAAGCACGATCAGGGCAATAGCAATGGTCATTTTCTTCCAGCGCATCACACCGGTGATGATGGGGCGGTAGGCCCAGATCAAGAACCGGTTCACCGGGTTACGTGACTCCGGCATGATGCGCCCGCGAATGAAAATCATCATGAGCACCGGTACCAGCGTCACCGACAGCAGCGCCGCGCCCGCCATCGAGAAGGTCTTGGTAAACGCCAGCGGCGAGAACATGCGTCCCTCCTGGGATTCCAGCGTGAACACGGGCAGAAACGACACGGTGATGATGAGAAGCGAGAAGAACAGTGCCGGGCCGACCTCCTTGCAGGCGTTGATCATGGCTTGCGCTCGTTGCTTGCCGTCGTGCTCGGGCGGGAGTCTCTCCAAGTGCTTATGGGCGTTCTCGATCATGACGATGGCCGCATCCACCATGGCACCGATCGCAATTGCGATACCGCCCAGACTCATCAAGTTGGAATTCATGCCTAGCAAGCGCATGGCGATAAAGGAGATCAGCACACCCACGGGCAACATCAAGATAGCCACGAGGGCTGATCGCATGTGCATCAGAAAGACCATACAGACCAAGGCAACGATCAGGCTCTCCTCAAGCAGCGTTCGCTTGAGCGTATCGATGGCCCGGTGGATCAGTTCGGAGCGGTCATACACCGCCTCGATGGTCACGCCCTCGGGCAGGCCGGTCGAGACCTCGGCGATCTTCTCCTTTAGGTTATGGATGACCTCCAGGGCGTTCTCGCCGTAGCGCGCCATGGCGATGCCCGAAACCACTTCGCCTTCGCCATTAAGCTCCGTCAACCCACGGCGCTCGTCCGGCGCCAGTTCCACGCGGGCAATGTCTCGAATTAGTACGGGCGTGCCTTTTTCGGCCTTGACGACCAGGTTTTCAATGTCCGCTACGCCGCGCAGATACCCCTTGCCGCGCACCATGTACTCCGTCTCGGCCATCTCAACAACGCGGCCGCCGACGTCACGATTGGAATCGCGAATGACCTGTGATACCTTGGCCAACGGAATGCCGTAGGCCCGGAGCTTCACCGGATCGACGGTGACTTGGTAGGTTTGGACAAAGCCGCCAATGGATGCCACCTCAGCAACGCCATGTGCCTTGGTCAGCTGATAGCGCAGGTACCAATCCTGCAAAGTGCGCAACTCGGCCAGCGTCTTGTCCTTGGCTAGCAACGCGTACTGGTAGACCCAACCCACACCGGAGGCGTCAGGGCCGATTTGCGGCGTGACACCCTTAGGCATTCGGCTGGATGCGAAGTTGAGGTATTCCAGCACGCGCGAACGTGCCCAATAGATGTCCGTTCCATCCTCAAAGATGATGTAAACGAAAGACGCTCCAAAGTAAGAAAAACCTCGCACCACCTTGGACTTGGGTACCGACAGCATGGACGTGGTCAACGGATAGGTGACCTGGTCCTCAACCACCTGCGGTGCTTGGCCCGGGTATTCGGTATAGACGATGACCTGTACGTCCGACAGGTCCGGCAGTGCGTCCAGCGGCGTCTTGATTACCGCGTAGACCCCACCAACGATGACGAACAAGGTCGCCAGCAGCACCAGGAAACGGTTTCTCCCCGACCAGTCAATGATCTTTGCAAGCATGGTGTCTCCCGAAGATCAGTTGTGACCGGCGTGCGGATTGGCAACGGCCTTGCCTGCAGGCCTGGCCGCGGTGATCACCCACTCGCCCTGGCCGCGTTCGACGAATTCAAACGCCACCGCCGCGCCCGGCTTGAGGTTCTTCAACAGGGCGCTGTTCGCCACCTTGAATTCCATGGACATGGCCGGCCATTTGAGGCTGGCCACCGGGCCATGCGCCAAGGTGACCGTAGAGGATTTCGCATCGACCTCCTCCACCGTACCTTCTGCCTGGTGGCCCGCGCCCGTGACGGCCTGGGGACTTGCAGAACCATCGGGGTTGGTCTGTGCACCATGCCCTGCATGCCCCAGACTTCCGATGGCAGCCTTGAGGTTGCTTTCCGCATCGATGAGGAAGTTGGCGGCCACCACCACCATCTCGCCGTCGCGCACGCCTTCGATAATCTCGATACGGTTCTCACTGCGGGCGCCGACCTTGACCTCGCGGGGCTCGAAACGCCCTTCCTTGAGTTGCACCAGAACGATCTGGCGTGTTCCGCTGTCGATGATCGCCGACGTCGGCACGGTCAGTACGGCGCCCTTGGAGGCTGCAGGCAGTTCCACCTGTGCGAACATGCCCGGCTTCAGCAACCCGGCTGCATTGGCCAATTCGACCCGCACGGGGACCGTGCGGGTTTCCGCCGTGAGCGTTGGATAGACGTAGGTGATGGATCCGGTGAAGACCTTGTCCGGGTAGGCGTTGATGCGGATCGTGGCCTTTGTGCCGGGCTTGACTAGGCCGATGTCCTGCTCGAACACATCAGCGATCACCCACACCGAGGACAGGTTGGTGACTTGGTAGAGCGCGTCGCCCGGCATGAAACGCATGCCTTGAATGGCCTTTTTTTCGGTCACGATGCCTGCCACCGGCGAGCGGAACGTGAGAGTGCGCCGCGCCGCGCCCGACTGGGCCAGCGTCTTGACCTGCTCGTCCGAAATATCCCAGTTGCGCAGGCGCGCCAAGCTGGAGTCTGCGAGCTGTCGCATGCCGTTCTGCGTTTCTTCGCTGGCTCCCTTCAAGGCTTCGACCCCTTGGGCAGCGATTGCATATTCGCGTTGTGCCGAAACCAGCTCTGGGCTGTAGACCTCGAACAAGGGCTGGCCCTTGCCCACTGCCTGTCCGGTGGCATTGACATGCAAGCGTTCGACGTAACCCTCGAATTTGGGCGTGATGGCGTAGGTCAGGCGTTCGTCGGGTTCAACACGGCCAGCCGCTCGCACCATCTTGTCGAGGGTGCGCAAGGTGGCAGCTTCGACTCGTACCCCGAGCTTCTGAACCTTGTCGGTGCTGATTTTGATCTGATTGGCGCTTCCCGCATCCGGCTCCTGCTCGCCTTCGTAGACCGCGATGTAGTCCATCCCCATCGGATCTTTTTTTGGCGTGGGGGATGTATCGGGCAATCCCATCGGATTGCGGTAGTAAAGGATCTTGCGCTCCTTTTTGTCGCTTGCCGAGGCCACCGTCGAAGCCGCCTGCTCCGCTCCATGCGCAGCAGACTGGAGCTGTCCGTACCAGTAGCCGCCTCCCGCGGCCAGTGCTGTCGCCGTCAGCACGAGCACGCCCACCTTGATTTTGGTTGTCATAGTTCTTCTCCGATGATGCGCTCGATGTCCGCCAGACGGGTTTGCGCGGCGACTCCTGCCTTGACCTGGTTGAGCTTGGCCTGGCGTATCTGCCTCTGGGCATCCAGCAACGTGGCGAAATCCACCTTGCCGGATTCATAGCCAGCCAATGCCGACCGATAAGTCAATTCCGACTGGGGCAATAGACTCTCCGTGGTCAATGCCAGCGTGCGGCGTGCCGCCTCCAAACCGGCAAGGTTTTCGTATAAATCGGCGAGCACCTGGTTGGAGGCGACGTCACGGCGCGAGCGGGCGGCCTCCAGCATGGCCTGAGCCTCACGTTCCTGCGCCCGCCGGGTGTCCTGTTGCAAGGGGATGGTGACCTCTACCATCAGCTCCCATTCGCGGATCGACTTGCCGTACTGAATTGGCGAGACTCCCACCGCAAAGTCCGGGTAGCGGTTCTTGTAGGTGAGTTCCCGGTTCTTTTCCGCAGCCCGGATTTGCGATTCCTCGGTTCTCAACAGCGGATTGCTGGCCCGCGCGCGCTGTTCCAGAGCATCAAACTGCATGATCTCAGGCGCTGGAAGCGCGCGAATGCGCTCTGGCGTGGCCAGCGCTTCGCTGGCATGGCGCCCCACGAGCGCTTTCAGCCTGGCTTGCAATTGGCTTCGCTCTGCTTCGAGCGCAATCAGTTCATTGCGCATGGTGGTCTGCTCCAGCTGCGCACGAATGACATCTTGCTGTGCTGCCAGGCCACTGCCATAGCGCACTTGCGCAACCTTCTCCAGGCGGGCCATCAGATCCAGGATTTCCTGGGTCAGGCGCTCGTTCTGGTCCAGGTAGTAAAGCTGGGCGTAGGTGGTCTTGATCCTGGCGGCCAGTTCGCTCCATGTGCCGGTCACCCGGCCCCGGGCTGCCTCGGCCTGCAGTTCGGCTGTTTCGCGCTTGAGCCCTGATGGCCACCCAAACTCCCCCACTTATGGCCACCTCAAACTCCCCCACCTGAACTGATCGGGGATAGGGTTTCAACGCCGGCGCCGTCGGCACCTGTTGGCAGGACATGGATCCGGTCTTCCCCGAGGGAAGGCCAAGGAGTGAATGTCTTGAAGTCCAACCAACGCGCCACCATAGAGACACTGCTGGAGCGCAACACACCGCAACGCGAGATCGCCCGCATCACGGGCATTGACCGCAAGACGATCAGGAGCTACCGCCAGCGCTGGCTGGAGCAACTGCAGTCAAATTCCCCCGGGGTGGCCACCGGCTCGGCAGAGCAAACTCCCCCACCCTGGCCACCGGCTCCTGGGCCGGTGGCCACCTCCCTGTGCGAACCCTGGCGCGAGTTCATCGAAACTCAATTGCGTCTGAAGCGCAACGCCACGGCCATCTACCAGGACCTGGTCGACCAGCACGGCTTTGCTGGCCAGTACAACTCGGTCAAACGCTTCTGCGCAAAGCTGCGCCACAAGGAGCCGGAGCAGTTCGATCGCCTGTCCTTCCTGCCCGGCGAGGAGATGCAGGTGGACTACGGCGAGGGCGCGCCCACACGCGTGCCCGGCAGCGAGCGGTACCGCAAACCCCGCTTGTTCGTGGCCACCTTGCGGTACTCCCGTGCCAGTTTCCGGTTCGTGGTGTGGAAGTCCAGTCACCAGATATGGGCCGAGCTGCATGAGAGGGCCTTTCGCTACTTCGGTGGCTGCCCGCAATACGTGGTGCTGGACAATTTGAAGGAAGGCGTCATCAAGCCCGACCTGTACGAGCCCGAGCTCAACCGGATCTACGCCGCCACCCTGACTCACTACGGCGTGGTGGCCGACCCGGCGCGGGTGCGAGACCCCAACCGCAAGGGCACGGTCGAGCATGCCATCGGCCACACCCAGGCCACGGCCTTGAAGGGCCGGCGCTTTGAGTCCATCGAGGCCCAGAACGAGTTCCTGGCGCACTGGGAGAAGAACTGGGCGGCCAAGCGCATCCACGGCACCGAGCGCCGGCAGGTGCAGACCATGTTCGAGGAAGAACGTGCCCACCTCAAACCTCTGCCGCTCCTGGGCATGCAGTATTTCGAGGAGGCGGTGCGCGCCGCTCCATCGTCATCACATCCAACCGCGTGGTGCAGGACTGGGGCAAATATCTGGGCGACGCCACCATGGCCACCACCATCCTGGACCGCCTCAT
>LNAP01002945.1_pt1 | contig 16552 bp, 19 predicted proteins | sample 602601 | NCBI WGS metagenome assembly LNAP01 (sample SAMN02440304, study PRJNA202911) | soil metagenome | biome: Subtropical and temperate rainforests or woodlands; isolation source: soil samples (1 kg each in a 20% v/v slurry with milli Q water) were... ... | reverse complement strand
ACAGCTCTGGGGCTGGGGTTCCAGCCTCTGCTTGCTTGAGGATGGCCATGATTTGACTGTCTGAAAAACGCGATGTCTTCACGCAAAATTTCCTTGATCCGGTCAGGAGAAAATTCTACTTCTGATGCGTACTTTTTTCAGGGGGGATTACCCTGCCGCAAACCCATCACCGCTGCCTCTTCGCAAGGGGGGAGGCCGCAGAATTCGGAAAAAATCGTACGCTAAACCACTGGGCTTAAGTGCGTACCCTGTTCCGGTGCTCCCTATTCGCGGCTTTGGAGCAATAGACCCAAAAACCAACGTAGGCCTGCCGTGTGCCTGAGAACTGCACGATGCCGATGGTGATGACAGGCAGCAATCGGCCAGAATCGGACGTTCGACCAAGGACAGCCCCGACCAAAAGCGGTTGCTCGGATCAGGCGCGCTTCCGGACAAAAGCGGTAATTCGGTATATCTAAGAACCTAGAGGTGATTGAGTTTATTGCAGATCCTGTGGGTGTTGTTGCCGCTGAAGGGCTTTACTGACGCCATCGATCCACGCAACGATGGAGTCCACCATTAGGTTAGCTATTTGCAGTTCAGGAGCAGTCATACGGTGAGGCACCTTAAGAAAGACAATCACTATGTCCCGCAGGCGTATCTCAAACAGTGGGCAATTGAAGGCGAAATACCCACTTACCGATTATTAGTGCCGCATGAAAATTGCGAGATGTGGAAAAATCACTCTCCCGGCAGTATTGCTAAACATCAACATTTGTATACTTACTATTCAGGAACCGCAGACACTGACGAAGTCGAACGCTGGCTTGACCGAGACTTCGAAAGTCCGGCGACTGTTTCGATTGCTAAGGTAGTGATAGGGCATCGTATTGAGCCTGAGGATTGGCATAATTTGTTTCGCTTCGCTGTAGCCCAGTCTGTTAGAACACCATCTGGGCTCCACCAGTTTACCGAAAGACAACAAAAGACCCTGCCAAGCTTGATCACTGATACGCTGGAAAAGTCACTAGCCAAGCTCAAAGCAGCGGCAAAGGCTGGTATTAAGCTGCAATCCCATCCTGCCGACGACGCTGAGAACAAGCTGCCAATCAAGGTTTCACGCGTTACGAATGCTGAGGGTACGGAAGGGGTGCAGGTAACAGCACTGAATGGTAGGAAGATGTGGATTTGGCAATTGCGCCATGTGCTAACCCATACCATTCATCGGTTGCCAAAATACCGCTGGACGATCTTACACGCACCGCCAGGAATGACTTGGCCTACAAGTGACAATCCTTTAGTTAAAATTTCTTTCAATGCGAGAGGTGAGTATTACCTGGACGGCGGATGGGCCACACCAGGAGTGCAAATAATACTCCCGCTCAGTCCTAAGCACCTTCTTTACACAAGGCTGGGGGTGCGTCCACCTCCAAAAGGCACGACTCTCAACTGGCAAGAAGCAGTTTTTTTTCGCCAGGTTATTCTTGAGAGTGCCCTTCGGTATGTTTTCGCTGTTGACCCAGCCGAGATTAATATTATTAGGCCACGCACAATCTCACAGGAACAGTGCCGCCATGAAATCAAGATGTGGTCGAATTGGCACAGCAGTCAATCCAAAGAAGAGGCGGAATACCCAGACTGAGTACTGATGAGCGCATTCAGCAGATTTACTCTGCTAATTGAGAGCTTTATATCTAAAAGGGTTAGTACGCGCCCTTTAACTCAATCGTCAAAATCAACTCACTACGAGCCCAGTCTACAATGAGCACAATTAAATATTTATACGGAAAAAGTGAGTTCCTATCTGGACTTATAGAAGGTGGCGGTACACTTCGCCTATGTGATATTCGACATTATGGGCGCCTGGAGAATGAAAAAATTAGAGACTTAGAAGAGCGCAAAGAGTACGAATATGAGCCGGGAGCAATAACATTAAGCATCAATGATCACGAAATACAGGCTGAAGAGTTCGCATCGAATCTAAAATTAAATTTACCGACCAGGCTTTGTTATTGCATATGTTTCAGCAGTAAAAAAGACGCCCCGGAATTATATAATAAATTTGATGCAGATGTATGCCTTGAGTTTAACGTTGACAGCCTAACTGAATTTCTAGAGTTTGTTTTCCCTAAAGATCATGGCTGTCAAGTAGAACACCGACCTGTCACTTATTACGATGTGAATCCATTGCTCAACATGACAGATCCACATAATAGCGTTTTTATGAAGCACTTATCTTTTAAAGATGAAGATGAGTATCGTCTAGCAGTATTTTTTCCATTTGATGGAAGAACAATCCTAAATGCAGGAGGCCAAAAAATTGAAATGCTCAAACAATGCCTCTGCAAACCTGAAGAAATTAATAGGTGCACATGCTACTTCATATACTTAGATAACGGACTGAGTGACAAATTTGCAAGTTACATATCAAATGTATACACAAGAAGTTAACAAGGCGCCGCTTAAACGTTATGAATTTCTGCAAAGGGTCGAAAGCTGCCGTTATTGAATAACTGTTAACCTCTTCTTTTCCGGCGGCCGTACCACCCGCGCCACACCTATGCCTCGATGCTGATACCTGCAGGCGAGCCACCATGTGCATGGCAACGCAGATGGGCTGTAGCGACTGGACTTTGTTCGCTAGGTGTAACGGCTTGCAAACGAAAACGTCCCGACCTGCAATCAATACGATTTTCGACCGGAATTAACTGCGACTGACCGGCCCGGCAAACCAGTATTAGCTGCGAATGAACCTGCATTTATCCGCGCTGACCTGCATTCCATGGCTACCAACCAGCATTAATTGCAAATGACGGGGCTTATAGGTAGTGAATCGATTGCCTCGTTAGAGCGCATGTCTGCTTGGCATGCGGGAACATCTAGTCTCTTCCGCCCACGAGCCAGATCATTCCAGGCAAACACATGGGGCCTACAGCTTTGAGGCCCACTACGCTATGTGCGGGCTCGGTCTCGCCCAAAGGGTTCGGTCAACTGACCAAGGTAACCCTTGGGATAGTCCCTCTCACGCAAGCCGACATTGGCGTCGCCCTGCTTTCCTGTACTGTCGTAGAACGTCCCGAATAGCCGATCCCACACCATCAGAAATTCGCCGCAGTTCACCTGGGCATCTTCGAAGTCGCGCTTGTGGTGCCAACGATGAATTTCAGCCACCCCGATGACATGGCGCAGCCAACCCAGCCGGTAATCCAGGTTCGAGTGCTGAAAGCCCAAGTGAACGGTCAGAATGCCGAACCAGGTGGCAACCACTGCCGAAGGCGCGCCGGATGCAAACAGCAGCACCAATCCCGGGCCAGCCATGAGCATCGCATGTAGGGGATGCCGGCGCTCCCCATTCATCCAGTACAAGCGCTCGGCGCTGTGGTGAATCATGTGAAAACGCCACAGCCAGGGTACGTGGTGGCTGATGCGGTGCATGGCATACAGGCTCAGATCGAGCACGACGGCGACCAGCAGCAGCTGAACCCAAAGTGGACTCTCGACTGGGAAGAGACGAACTGTAGCCGGCACTGCATCGCCCAGCCTGGCCAGGATTTCGGCGGTGAACTGGATGACGGAAAGATTCACCAGCATATGCACCAGGTCGGTCAGGGTGTCCTGGTGATCCTCCAGCCAGCCCTCCCGGAAAGGCTGGATACGCTCCAGCCCCGCGACGGCCAATAGACCGACTGCGGCTACCAAGGGTGTGCTGGGCCAGTACGGCACCCCGGCGTACAAGGCCCAGACCATGAAGGCGGCGCTGCCACCAAACACGAGCGGATAGCTCAACCAGCGTAGGGCGAATCGAAGAGAAGTGGACATCGCTCAGCTCCTATGTAGAGAGCCTTCACGGTAGGTGCAGAGGACGACGTTCGACTTGAACGAAAGAGCTATGACTTCTGGAGATCGACCGCAGCCAGGGCGGAGGACGGATCGATGCCCAGCAGCGCCCTGAATGTCCGGGAGAAATGCGCCGAGTCGGAAAAACCTGCCGCATGCGCGGCTTCGGTCAGCCGTCCCCCTTTGGCCAGGTGTTGCAGGGCTTGGGTGAGGCGCAGCCATTTGACATAGCTGCGCAACGGCAGGCCGGTTTGCTCCACGAACCAATGGGAAAAACGCGTGGGTGACAAATGCACCAACGCGGCCATTGCCTCACGCCCCATTTGGCCTTCGCGCAGCGCTGCGGTGACCTTGGTCAAGCGCGGATCAGGGATTGGTGGATCGGCAAGCCGCAACAGCCGACGTACCTGCGCCTGCAACTGGACAGGCGAATGCCCCGACGCCCTCAGTGCCTCGACCATCGCAGCAATATCGGCCGCTACGATCTCCATCAGCCTCACGGCTCCGCTCACCCGCAAGGCACGCGCCTCATCGGACAGCACATCCAGGTAGATCGACAGGACATGCCCAGCACTGAGCCGGTGCTTCAAGCCTGCCGGAATCAAGATGGCAGCCCCAGATTGCCCACCCAACGGCGTTTCAACCGTTATCGCGGCGTCGAGCCCCACTGCAATTTGATGTGCTTGATGATGGTGCCAATCCTGGTGGGCGGCATGGCCGAGAAAGACGCCGATACCGGGGCCGACCCAGGCATGGCCTGACCAGCGAGCCACTTCTGCGGCATCCGAGCTTCGCATTATCTGCCCCGGTCCAGTTCCGCGCTTGGACTCAGCACACTGCTCAGGAGCAACATGGCGGCACCGCCCACGATGCCGATGTCCGCCAAGTTGAATGCAGGCCAATGCCAGGATTGCCAGAAAAAATCCAGATAGTCGATCACATGGCCTCGGAAGCTGCGATCGATCAGATTCCCCACTGCCCCTCCCAGTATGAGGCTATAGCCCAGCGCTTCGAGCTTGGCCCTGGGCTTACGCAAGAGCAACGCGAGCCCAATCGAAACAACCAGTGCGAGGAGAATGAAGAAGTAGCGCTGCCAACCGCCCGCGTCAGCTAGGAAGCTGAACGCTGCGCCGGTATTCCAGAAATGGACCAGATTGAAGACTGGGGTCAGAGGAACCACGGCGCCGACCGAGAGCGAACCCTCAATTACATATTTGATCGCCTGGTCGGCCAGGGCAACGGCTAGCGATAGCGTCCACCAGAGCCCGGGAGTGATACGGTGCGCCATTCCAAGTGGCGATTTCATTGTTTCGCTCCCTGAAACAGTCGCTGCAATCCGGGTGAGACGGGCATCGGCGCGAATGCACTGATCCTCGCGCGTCCGGTATTGCCGAGCGGTACCCAGATCTTCGAGAACAACACGGCAGCGATGATCCGTGGTGCTTGGCCGAACATTTCCCGGTAGTCGCGCAACTGCCAGCCAGCCCTTAGCATCAACCAATGGCTCCGCGCATGCAGGACGGGCATGTGCTGGCTCAAGATGTGGGCGCGCTCGAGCCAGGGGAATGCCTCGGTTGGCGCCTTTTCACGGAGTGCTGTCCTTGCCTGGAAAAAGGCTTCATCGATGGCATTGCGGAGGGCGGTATTCATCTGGAACTCACTTGCGCAGCAGTTGGAAGGCCATGATTCTGGGCCGATCGTGCAAGTGAACACCCTGTAGCCGCTATAGGGTCAAGCTCTACGCTTTGAGCAGAAGCGAATGGCACTTTTCTAGCGCGCCTTATGGAAGCCGTTTGCCTCCCTCCACTAGACCCGAAAGTATTCCGCAGTCCAGGCTTTGTCGTTCGTCATCGCAGCAGCTGCGTAACGTCACCAACTGGTTTTCCAGGGCTTGCAAGGATGCGATCTGGGCCCTGACCTGGGCGATATGGCTATCAAGCAGCGTATTGACCGCCGCGCACGGTTGCTGCGGCTGTGCTTGAACGCTCTGCAAAACACCAATTTCGTCCAACGACATGCCAAAGGACCGGCAACGGCGGATGAACAGCAGTTTCTCCACATGATCCGCTTCGTAGGCTCGGTAGCCATTTGCCTGGCGATTGGGCGATGCAAGCAGGCCCTGGCGCTCATAGAAACGAATGGTCTGAATGTCCGCTCCCGTCAGCTGTGCAAGTTGACCAATGCGCATAGGCTGCTCCTCGATAAACAGCCAGTATATCCAGGCTTGACCCTATACCTGCTATATGGTTTTCAATTGCCAGAATTGAACCTGATAGGAGAGGCGGATCATGAGCTCGTGTGAAAAATCCTGTGGCTGCGGTTCAGTGTCAGCGCCTGCTGAAGCAGCGAGCGCGCCCTCGACCGAAGGAGCCTGGGTCAGCCATTTTTCTGTACCCAAGATGGATTGCCCTTCGGAAGAGCGAATGATTCGGCTCGCGCTGAATAGCTTGCCTGAGCTTCGTTCGTTGTCCTTTGATCTGAGCAGCAGGCAGGTACTCGCTTTCCATGACGGGGCGGTTGACCCAATCACTACCAAGCTGGAGTCCCTGGGTCTAGGGGCAGCGCTACTGGGGACTCAACCAGCTAGTCAGGAAGCAGCCTCGACCAATCGCGCTGATGAGGAATTAGCGGCGTCGAAAGAGGCGAGCACCCTGAAAATTTTGCTCGGCATCAACGCTGCCATGTTTGTTATCGAGATGGGCGCAGGGTTGATCGCTCAGTCGACGGGCCTTATTGCCGACTCGCTGGACATGTTTGCGGATGCTGCCGTCTATGGCTTGGCTCTCTTTGCCGTCGGCCGCAGTGCACAGCTGCAAGTTCGCGCTGCGCACCTGGCGGGTTTCTTTCAGATCCTGTTGGCACTGGGCGTACTCGTGGAGGTGGCTAGACGCTTCCACTATGGCAGCGAACCTGAGTCGATGCTGATGATGGGGATTGGCTTAGTTGCACTCGTCGCAAACGCCAGCTGTCTCTTGATGATCTATGGCCATCGCGAAGGCGGTGCACACATGAAAGCGAGCTGGATTTTTTCGGCCAACGATGTGCTCGCGAACATTGGCGTTATCGTCGCCGGCGCGCTGGTTGCGTGGACGGGCTCTCCCTACCCAGACTTGGTGATTGGTACGGTCGTTGGCCTCATCGTATTGAACGGTGCGCGCCGAATCCTGGCATTGAAAGCCTGACCAACCGATCCTGTATTCCATCGCGATGGGCTCACTTTCTACAAGTGAACATCAATGGTACGGACAGTCCAATAAACCTTCGTTTGATAGACGCCTCTGGCGAGGTGTGCTGGGTGCACTCCTGGAAGGATTGAGCTACAATGTAGCTCATCAATCTGGAGGATCAAACCATGTCCGCAAATGCTGTAGTCCGTGCCCGTATCGACGAGCACATCAAGGAAGAGGCGACCGTCGTGCTGGCAGCGATGGGACTCACCGTGTCTGACGCCTTCCGCATCATGTTGACCCGAGTCGCCCGCGAGAAAGCCTTGCCGTTCGAGCCGCTGATTCCGAACGCCACCACCATCGAGGCGATGAAGGAAGCGCGCCGTGGCGGCTTGAAGTCGTTCGCTTCCGTCGAGGATCTGATGGCGGATCTGAATGCGGACGATTGAACAGACCAGCCGGTTCAAGCGCGATTACAAACGCGAAGCCAAAGGCCCGCATCGTCAGACGCTGGCGAGCGATTTCATTGCCGTCGTCACAGCCCTGGCGAATAACCAGCCTCTGGCCGAGAAGCACCGTGACCACGCCCTCGCCGGCGACTGGAAAGACCACCGGGACTGTCACATCAAGCCCGACCTGGTGTTGATTTACCGCAAGGCGGATGACGCAGTGCTGCAACTCGTGCGTCTCGGATCGCATAGCGAGCTTGGGCTGTAACGCCGGGGGCCTGCCCAAGACAAGGAAAGAACCTACATGACAATCAGCATCACCGACGATGACTGGAACGAACTGACTCCCGAGAGTTTCGATACCACCGCACTGCTGCGGGCAGTCGATGCCGTGGACGAGCTGCGCGGCGATTGAGTGACAACGCAGACGGCGGGCCTCCGCAACTGCGCACCGACCTGTTGAAGCTGCATCAACTGGCGATGAGGTGATCCAGGTGCGGATTCGAGAGCACGTCATCGCCACCAATGACATGCGTCTGTTCGGTCTGCACCTACTGGGGCAGGCGTCGCTGCGCATGGAGCAAGCGCTGTGGCCAGAAGAATATGAGCGGATGACCCGCGAGGTCGAAGAAGCTCTCCGTGAGGCCGACGACCCCAACGCCAAGTCGTACACCCACGAGAAGTCATGCAGGCGATGCAGGAACGAATCGACCAAGCACGAGACAAGCCATGTTGATCGGCCCTGCCCCAACTCCCTCGAACTCGGATGAGTCGGACCTAGCAACGTGGTGACACCGATCATCTAGGGCCGGAGCAGAGCCTGTGTCAGCCCGCGAGGCGGTGCGTCACTTCGCTGAGCTGGGCCGACAGCGTATGCAGGTTCTGGCTGGCTGCCTCGGTACGCTCGACATTGTCCTGGTTGGTGGTGGCGATGGCGGTAATTTCGGTCAGATTGCGCGAGATATCTTCCGCCACGGACGTCTGCTCTTCGGCAGCGGTAGCGATCTGACGGTTCATGTCGCGGATCGCTTCGACTTCTTGGGTGATGCGCTGAAGCATGCTGCCCGCTTCCGTAACCTGTTCGACACCTTCGTTGCTGCGGGTTTGTCCATTTTCAATCGCACGCACCGCATCCACCGCGCCGGTCTGCACCGTGTCGATAATCTGATGAATTTCAGCGGTGGAGTCGGCGGTGCGCCTGGCCAGCGTGCGCACCTCGTCGGCAACGACGGCAAACCCGCGTCCGGCATCGCCCGCGCGGGCGGCTTCGATGGCTGCGTTTAGCGCCAGCAGATTGGTCTGGTCGGCGATGCCGCGAATAACTTCCAGCACCTTGCCAATGCGACCGCTATCGGTCTCCAGACGGCGTATTACCTCGGCGGTGTTGCTGATCTCGCCGCGCATGTGGGTAATGGTCTGGATAGTCGAACGCATCATGGTCTCACCCTGCTGCGCCGAATGATCGGCCGCATCCGCTGCACGCGCGGCTTCGGCGGCGTGACGGGCGACTTCCTGCGCCGTAGCGGACATTTCATGCATGGCGGTAGCGACCTGATCGGTGCGCGAGAACTGCTCGCGAGTGCCTTGGCCCATCAGTGCGGCGATGGCGCTCAATTCACCACTGGCGCTGTCCAGGTCCGAGGTGTTGCGTTGCAGGAGGGTGAACGTATCGGCAAGGAAGTCACGCAGGATATTCGCGGCAACTGCCAGACGTCCCAATTCGTCAGCACGGGACGCATCGACGCGCTGTGCAAAGTCGCCCTGGCTGAGCTTGGCGATGTGGTCGATCAGGTGACGGATGGGGGCGATCAGATTGCGGTTTACCAACCATAGGCTGAGCAAGGCGATGAAAACGCCAGCGGCTAGCATTACCAACGAGCCGACGACTATTTTACGATCTGCGGCTTCGCTGATGGTTTCCGAACGATGCAGCGCCGAATCGCGCTGCTGGATGACCAAACCACTGAGCTGTTCGCTGGTGGCACGGTCGATGCCTTGAACCGCCTCGTCGCCGGCGAATGGATCGTTTCCGCCGGCGATGTAGGCCGCACGGCCCGCGCGGTAGGCGGCGCCGAGGCGCCGGTGCTCCTCGTGCAGGTCGCGGAGCTGCTTTGACAGGGCAGGGTTGTGCTCGCTTCGCTCAACGAGTCTGCCCAGGATGTCCTGGACCTTTCGTTCCTGGTTCTCGAAGCTTTGCCAGTACTTGCTCAAGGCTTCAGGTGATTTGCCACGCAGCAAGACGTTCTTCCACTCCTGCACCTGCACTTTGAATTCCACGTTGGCTTCGTCGATCAGGCGCGACGTTTCGATCGGACCCTTGAGTAGTTGTTGATACTTGGAAATGTCATCCGACAAGAAGGAAAAACTGGCGAAGGCGATCAGCAATATCACCAACAGGCTGCCGCCGATCAGTGTGAGCAGCTGAGCGCGCAGGGATTTTTTCAAGAGCATCTGGGCGGTCTCGTATCGAAAGGGGGGCGCTTGAGTCATACGCAAGATTGAGCGAGCGGTCAGCCAAATGACCGTTCGTTCGCCCCCTTATGTCGGCGTACCGCTGCGATACTTGAACGCTTTCAGACCAGACGCAGATGGTTGTCCCAGAGCCCTGCCGGCAATTGCAGCGCGGTGCTGACGAAGCCCCCGCTGGCGGGGTCGACCGTTAGGACAAGATGTCCGATCCGCGCTCATCGAAGCCTCCGCGCCTGGCCGGGGCACTTCTATATGTCCGTTTTTACTGGTTCCATAAACACAACCTAAGGCTGCATCATTTGCAGTAACGGCGCGTAGTCAGCATGGCTTACGGGGGCTAGGCCCGTGGCATGTTGTGAAGTGAAGAATCGGTCCAAGCCTTGCGGCTTAGCGAGCATGGCGGTACGGATTTGGTCCTTTAACGCTGAGCACAGGCTGCCGCTAAATACGTAGGGGTCATAGAAGATTGGGGCCGAGCGCCAGAGCACCCTCAACGTATCGCCCGTAATCCTTCCTTCGCGTACGTATGCATCGGCCCGCACACTTGCGACGAACGCCGCGTCCACACGCCTTTCCAAGAGCGCGTCCAATGACTTGTCGTGCGAGCCACTGTAAACCACCGAGCCAAAGAAACCGGGCAATGGCAGGCCTACGATCTCGGAGAATTGGGCATTAGGCACTACGCTGCCTGACGTGCTGGCCGGGTCGCTTAATGCGACCCGGGAGCCCCGCAGAGAACTGATGTCAGGCGGCCCGTCACTGCGCGTTAGAAGAAGCGCCTGGTAGTGATGCCCGGCCGGGGTGAAATGGCCCTTATCAATGGTCAGACTGGCAAATGGTTCGATATTAGGGTCGCGCTGGTGGGCCAGGAGGTAAGAAGCCGGCCCCATCCAAGCGACGTCCACACCGCCGGAGACAATCGCATCGATTACGCTTTCATAGGACGGCATCGGCACTATTTCTACGGGCATACTCAACTCTTGTCTCAGACGTTGAAGCAGGGGTTGGTACTCATTCACCAAAACGGCCATGTCCTTTTTTGGAATGACTGCTAGGCGAAGGCTCTGCTGAGTGCAGTCGGCGGTGGCTTTCATGACTACCGAAAACAAAAACAAGCCAAACAATACTGTTATTGCACGCATTGGTTGCCCATCGCATTGATAAAAGGGGCGTACTGACGAAGCTGCGCCGAAGACATGGGACGGCTGAAGTGGAAACCCTGAGCGATGTCACAGCCGGCAACTTTGAGGTATACGACTTGCGCTCGCGTCTCTACGCCCTCTGCCACGACTTCGAGTCCTAAACGCTTAGCGAGGATGATGGTGGACGAAACGATGGGGCTATCGTCGTGGCTGTTTGACAATGGCGTAATCAAGGCGCGGTCGATCTTCAGCTTGCTTAACGGAAGCGACTGAAGGTGAGCGAACCCAGCGTAACCCTGGCCAAAATCGTCGAGAGCGATGCCCAGACCAGCGCGGCGAAGCCGGTGAAGATGCTCGATGGCAACCCCGCCATCGTCCAGCACTGTGGTTTCCGTAATTTCCAACTCCAACCGATGCGGCTCAATTGCTTGAGCCGCCAGCGCACTCAAAAGCCGGTCGCTGAAGTCCGCTTGACGTAGCTGTAAAACCGAAACGTTGACCGCCAGCTGTGCTGAAATGCCTTGTGCTCGCCAGCGTTTCAGTTCCTCTAAGGCCAGACGCAGCACTTCCCAGCCAAGCGCAACGATGAACCCACAACGCTCTGCCAGCAGGATGAAACGATCTGGATATAGCAAGCCAAACTCGGGATGTTGCCACCGCACCAAAGCCTCGTATCCAACAACCTGCGTTGAATCCAGACGGACCTGTGGCTGGAAGTGGAGCACAAACTGGCGTTCCATCAGCGCCCCGGCAAACGCCTGTTCAAGGATGAATTCATGAACATCCGAAACGTTCAGTGATGGGTCGAAGTATCGGTACTGGCCGCGGCCTGCTTGCTTGGCAGAGTACATGGCCGCATCTGCGCAACGAATCACAGAGTCAACGTCTTGGCCATCTTGCGGACAGATAGCGACGCCGACACTCGGACTGGTATTCACCTCATGCTCATTTAACGAGTAGACTGCAGATAGCTTTCCGACTAACACTCGCACCCAGTTATCGATCTCTTCCTCGCCGCGCTCTCCGTCCAGCAGTACAACAAATTCATCCCCGCCAAAGCGCGCCGCCTCGTCCTCTGGCTCCAGCAATCGACTAATACGCCCAGCGACGGCTTGCAGCAGCAGGTCTCCTATGCCATGACCCAAGCTGTCATTGATTGACTTGAATCGGTCCATGTCAATGAACAGGATTGCTGCCAGCTGGCGCTTGCTAAGCTGACGCACCAGCGCGGGTGTGGCTATTTCCAAAAATTGACGCCGATTGTGCAGTCCGCTCAAATGGTCCGTCGCGGCGGCATGGGTACTATGCCGATGCTCCTCTTCAAGCTGCTTGATCAGTTGCTGGTTGAACAGCTGAGCTTCTTCAAGGGATTTAAACGCTTCTTGCCTCTTGCGCAAAACGCGAAAAGTCCAAAACAGCGCGGCAAGGATAAACAGCGTTATTCCAACGTTCAGCCAAAGCTGGCGCCCGTAAGTCACCACGTGGGTAGCGAGAATTTCCTCGCGCTGTTGGCTAAGGATCACAGTGAAGCCACGTGGCGGTATTTGCCTATACAGGCTTTGGTATACGCCACCTGGGGCGTAGTGGGTCATCCGGCCAGTTTCTTCTCGGCTCTTCAATGGAGCGGGTAGCAGCGGCACACCCGAAACGACCACGCCGCTATTGCTGATTCGTAGACGCTCCTGTCCAGTACTGTCAAGCAAGCGCATTAAGCCAGTGGCACCTAGATCGACATGTTGAAACAGGTTTGCCAGATAGCCAATATCCAGCTGCACCAGCAAAATGCTGTCGAGCACGCGCTCGGAAGAATCAGTCAGCGGCAGCAAAAAAGGAAGACGCCAGCTGGGTATTGATGGGACTTGTTGCTCTTGCGGTACGTGAGGAAGAAAGGGCCTGAAGCCGTGTTTACCCGTGTGTTCGCGCAGTTGCGACAGCCAACCCGCAGGGAGTTTTTGCGGTTCATCCGCGTGGCTTGAGGAGACCAAGTTTCCGTCGCGGTCAAATAAGCTCATGCGCTTGAAAACCGGGTCCTCGGCGAGCATTCGCGCGGCTCGTCTCTGGTTTGGCCTTAAGCTACCGGCGCCCCTATGTACTGCTGCGCCAATAGCCTGAGCACGGTCGACCAATTGGCGTAGGTTCTCAGCGACGATGTTAGCCAGGTTGAGATGCTCTGCCGCCTTGGCGTTAAGGGCGTTATCATGCGAGTTTGTCTTCTGTTGGAAGTACAGTCCCCACAAAAAGAACAGCGTGACCACACAAAGCGCGGCTATCGGCAATCGCAGGAAGCTGGGAGAGGAAGAAAAACGGCGGGTCACTACTTATCGTTCCTATATCAAGATGGCAGCCTAACGAGTAGTCTGCTATTTATGCGAGCGGCGCCCCACCTATCGATAATGTTAAGTATCTCTCGCTGAAAGTTACAAAAAGATTACTGTGGCGGGGTCCGAGCAAGCGGTCGTGCGGTGAGGTAGAAATGCCTACCCATACACCTACTCTCTTCGATATAGCGGTCATGGCAGGGCAAGTCTTACGTTCGGTAGTTCGGTAGTTCGGCAGGCCGAAGGCGCTAGTATTCGGATGGGTTGAAAGGCCAGTTGCGTTGGGCAGCGCTACGGATGAGCGACAAGCGTCCAGCTTCAATCCACCCTGCAAGCGACAGTAGCCGGATAGTTTCTCGTTTCGATTAATCAATGCCAGGCGTACCAAGCTCGTCACGTTTTCCGTCGCTGTACAACGGAAGCAGATGCTGCGCCGTTATTCTTGCCTGAAGCGTCTGCACGAAGTTACGGGCTTCCGACTCGGTGCGAAATGTGATCCTGATCTGACCCATGCGAACCTCCCAATCACTATCTTCAAATGGCGTTAACGGTCGGATCTGGATATCCATGGCGCCTCCGGTTTTGCTTTGAAGTTTGGCAGCGTCTCCAATAACTCCGCTGCGTTGATTGAGTGTTCGGCGTTGTTCGCTTCGCTGGTTTCTTCGGATCGAGGCAAGGCACGACTATCTGCCTGGTCTGCACTCTTTACTATACCGAACGACGAATGTCAGATCGAGCGCTCGGCGATCGGGAATATTTTTCGCCAAGCAAGGGCTACGCATGTCGCGAGATTCCAGCGCCTACGACTGGTGTTTAGAGTCGGCCAATACTCCTGTCCGGCCGGTCAGCCATGCGTCCTTGAGTCGTCGTGAATCCTGGCGGGATCGGACCTGGGCCCACAACCGTTCCCACCGAACATTTTCCCCGCCGGCGAGCGGCTTTCTCGCGCAACAAATTGTTCGGAGCTCAAGGTCCTTCTCTACGTTTCGGCTGCATTGGCAGTGCGTTCGGCCCTCACCCGCCGATCGGCTCACAACAAGGACGCGATGGGCGCGACCATGAATCCGAAAGGAGAACACCATGGCCATCATCGGCATCTTTACCACCTCTAAAGACGGGGCTAGTTGCAGTTAATGTGAGTAGGGAACGATGGAATGCAAGCCGGCGCGGCTGAATGCAAGCTCGCTCGCAAATAATCTGAGCCAGACGGCTCCGTCAGTCGCAGTTAATCTGAGCCGGAAATTGCGCTGATTGCGAGCACGGCCGTTTTCGATTGCAAGCCGGTACAGATAAGGGAGACATCCAAATGCCGCACGGCGATGGATTGCCCCCACCTAATCAAGAAATCTTTGACGAATTGCTGCCAGACCTTCCAGCAATTCAACTGACCAACAACGAACCCCAGTAATAAGGAGGCCGATGACCGCAAAGACAAGATCAATCCCCGGCTTCGATAGACAGCGCACAAACGTTGATGTCTGCCTGGCCAAACACCGGCCACAGAATCAATCGACTGTCGGAAATGAATACCCATTCAATCCGACACTGCGTGACGATTTTGGTAACACCGCCAATGAGCATCGCGAACCGCTGGGGTTAGAAGATTGGGAGGGTTTGCTTTACATCGAATCGTATTCCTAGGAACAAAGCGAGGCACACACTCGGAGCGTTCAAGGTCATCATCGTTACGAGGGTAACGAGTTTGTTCTTAGTGACGACGAATTCAACGCCAAGCTAACAAAGGACAAGGCCGATTTCTTTGAGTGGTATCCAGAAGGAAAATCGTACAGCGTCCACTGTCTAGACGGCGGTGCATGCGATAGACCCACGAACTGGGGCACATTCCCAACGCTTGATGAAGCGCTTAAGTGCTGTGAACTAGGGCCAATGTGGAGACGCAGCAAGTGACGGGGGAAGTAAAAGGGGTGAAACCCGCGCCCGGCAAGGCTAACGGGTTTCTTTGGCTCTGCGAAGGAGCGCAAGCCCGCAGTATACCAAACCGCTGTGGAACAGCAATGAGGGGGCATTTTGGAGGGCATCAGTAGGTAGCCGGTTTGCTAATTCGCAGTCTTGTGAGGGACATCAGGCAAGACCTACCGCTTCTTACCAAGCGTTCGATGAAAACAGACGTCCGTTAGACCAATCTTGCGAGCGGCCTCGACAAGTCCCTCATAGGATGGAGGCCATGTATGAGGCTCGCCTTCTACCATACCTGATTCCAATAACGCATAGGCTACAGCCGCATAGGGGGTTAGGTTCTCCACCTGCAAGCGGGTTACGATCCTCTTATTATCAATGGTGTAGCAAACCGTATAACTCATAGGACCGCTCTAGCTCCAGGCGAGCGGCAAAGAGTATCTGACAATAAGGCTGGACTCTGAATTTTTTCCTGCCTCCAGTCGCGGGCGACCTGCGCACCGTCCTGCAGGACTGTTTGCCCGCTCATCCGCGAGTTACCAAGTGGCCCGCCGTCATCGTTTGGTAGCGCAGGTTCCGACGTCCTACTCAAGGCCAAGCAGGGGTGCATAGACAACACGGTAAAATTTTACGACAAGCCCAGCTGGCAGTTTGCAAGACCATACGTTGGGCAGGCGGTGTCCAAATGGCGCACACCTCAATTGGCGTCGGGCGGATCACTCGCGTAGCGTCAGAGTAGGGCAGAAATGTGCATTTTCTGGCGCTTTGGCGTCAACCTCTTTAGCCACAATCTGACAGGCTGAATGCTTAGCATGCAATGTCGTTGTGAGTTAAATAAATATCATCGTATTTCAACAATTTCCATAGATTCCGAGTCATATCGATAGTTAAGAATTTCTCCGTTTATCAGCATATATGCAGCGGCTTCGATAATTCGTAACGGAGCTATAAACCACTCACGAGGGGAAAATCTATTTCCTTTTTTGTCAAAAACGTCGACATTAAGACAGGAGCTTCCAAAAAAAGTATGAAGTAGAAGTTCAAGTTTTTGAGGATTTAAATTATAACATTCGAATACGGAGATAATTTTGACGTTGGCCATCAAATAAGTAGGTTCATCTGCAGCTTTTTTTATGCGTTCTTTCACCGGCACCGTAGAGTATCCAATCTTATAGAGGGCGGCCGCGAAAACTGAGTGCAACACCTGACCTTTCCGGTACGGTGCTGCCCCTATGTCCTATTCCGAACTCAGCGTCGAAGAGCGCGCCATCATT
>LNAP01005383.1_pt1 | contig 16553 bp, 13 predicted proteins | sample 602601 | NCBI WGS metagenome assembly LNAP01 (sample SAMN02440304, study PRJNA202911) | soil metagenome | biome: Subtropical and temperate rainforests or woodlands; isolation source: soil samples (1 kg each in a 20% v/v slurry with milli Q water) were... ... | reverse complement strand
TCCGTGAAGCTGCTGCGAACGCCAACATCCCGGTCGTTCAAGCCTAACGTTGCAACGCAATGAAAAACGCCGCCCATCGTGAGATGAGCGGCGTTTTTTATGCCTGTTTTTTGTGTGTATATCCGTTTCTGGAGTAATGGCTGCTATTTGTTCCGCCCTTACGGCAAACAGACAAAGCGAGCCGACCTGGCTCTGGCTGAGGCCCCCGAACCTCTGTAGGAGCGAGCCTGCTCGCGATGGTCGTTAACGATAACGCGGGCTGTCTGAGTCCCCGCGGTGTCCCGGCGTTTTTCGCGAGCAGGCTCGCTCCTACAGCCGACCGCGGCAGACCGGATACCCCCGAGCCCCCCCAAAAAAAACGGCCAACCCGAAAACCGGATCAGCCGTCATTCACTCATCAAATCAAACAGCAATCACGCACTCAGCGAATAGACCAGCGCCGAAATCGCCACCAGGCCCACCGCCGTCACGAAGACATTGGACGCCTGACCGCGATAGCGGGCCATCGCCGGCACCTTGCGGATGGCGTACATCGGCATCAGGAACAGGATCGCCGCGATCACCGGGCCACCGAGGGTTTCGATCATGCCGAGGATGCTCGGGTTCAGCGTGGCGACGATCCAGCACACCACCAGCATGAACGCGGCGGTCATACGGTCCAGGGCCTTGGCGGACGGACGCTTGCCGCTCTTGACGATCAGGCCCTTGAGGCCTTCGCTGGCGCCGATGTAGTGCCCCAGGAACGACTTGGAAATGGCCACGAAGGCAATCAACGGCGCCGCGAAGGCAATGGTCGGATTGCTGAAGTGGTTGGCCAGGTACGACAGGATCGACAGGTTCTGCGCCTTGGCTTCAGCCAGTTGCGCTGGCGACAGGGTCAGCACGCAACTGAAGACGAAGAACAGCACCATCACGACCATCAAAAGATGGGCACGGGACAGGATCTGCGAGCTGCGTTCCTCGGCGTGTTCGCCATAACGACGCTTCTGGTCGACCGCAAACGCCGAGATGATCGGCGAGTGGTTGAACGAGAACACCATCACCGGAATCGCCAGCCACAGGGTATGCAACAGCGCCGATGGCGCCGGCACGCTGCTGGCGGTGGTCAGGATACCGCCGTTCCAGTGTGGAACCAGGTAAACCGCCAGAAACAGCAGCGCGACGATGAACGGATAGACCATCAGGCTCATGGCCTTGACGATCATTTGCTCGCCGCAGCGAACCACGGCCAGCAGGCCAAGGATCAGCACCAGTGACAACACGGCGCGCGGTGGCGGCGTGATGTGCAATTGATGTTCAAGGAAACTGCCCACGGTGTTGGTCAGCGCCACACTGTAGATCAGCAGGATCGGGAAGATCGCGAAGAAGTACAACAGCGTGATCAGCGCGCCGGCCTTGATGCCGAAATGTTCTTCCACCACTTCAGTGATGTCGGCGCCTTCGCGACCGGACAACACGAAACGGGTCAGCCCGCGGTGTGCGTAGAACGTCATCGGAAACGCCAGCAACGCCAGGATCAGCAGCGGCCAGAAACCGCCCAGGCCTGCGTTGATCGGCAAAAACAGGGTTCCGGCACCAATCGCCGTGCCAAACAGGCCCAGCATCCAGGTGGTGTCTTGGCGATTCCAGCTTGTAAGCGTCGCGGGTGGCGTTCGTTAACGCTATTGGCCTGATCATTCATCCGGTGGGATCTCCACATTCCGGTCACTTGCCACCCGGCCAGGACGCGTCGGAATACCCGACAGGCGGCGCCCGGCCGAAACAGGGGCGCGATTCTGGAGGATTAGTGAGCAGAAGCAAAGACTTAGGTGAGGAACGGTGGTACCAGATAGACGCCCCGCCTGTGGGAGCGAGCTTGCTCGCGATGGCTTCGGCACATCCAACAACCACTTGCCAGACACAACGCTATCGCGAGCAAGCTCGCTCCCACAAGGAATTGCAGTGTTTTCGAGGCTTCGTTTCATTGCCAGAAAGCATGGGACACTTGATAAAGGTCTACCACCATGTATTTTTAACCGACTGCATTCCTTCTGGAGTCTGCCCATGCCACTGGTTCGCGTCGATATCAAAAAACACCGGGACCCCACCCACGCCAGACGCATCGGGAAACTGATCTATGCCGCCATGCGCCAGACCATTGGCGTGCCTGAACACGACAACTTCCAGATCCTGGCCGAACACGATCAGCAGCATTTCATCTTTGACCCCGAGTATCTGGGCATCAACCGCACCGATAACCTGGTTGTCATCCAGATCACCCTCAACGAAGGGCGAACCCTGGAGCAGAAAAAAAGTCTCTACAAAACCATCGCCGAAAGCCTTAATGCAGAGCTGGCGGTGCGTCTGGAGGACGTTTTCATCAATCTGGTGGAAGTGAAAAAAGAGAACTGGTCGTTCGGCAACGGGATTGCCCAATACGCCCTCTGATTGTCCACCTGCAAACCGAGAATGACCCATGCCCCGAGTATCCCGCAAACAAGCCGACCTCAACCGCGAGACCATCGTCGATGCCGCCACCCGGCTGTTTCGTGAACGCGGCTTGCACGGGATCAGTGTGGTCGATGTGATGGCCGCCGCGGGCCTGACCCACGGCGGTTTCTACGGGCACTTCGAATCCAGGGAAGCCCTGGCGCAAGAGGCCAGCGGCCGGGCTTTCGAGCAGGCCGCGCAACGCTGGTCAGGACGGGTGGCCGAGCATGACAGCAAGGACGCCGCCCACCGTGCCGTGGTCGAAACCTACCTGTCCAACGAAAGTCGGGACAATCCGGGCGACAGCTGCCCGGTGGTGGCCTTTGCCGGGGACATGTGCCATGAGGCCGCCGAGAGCGGATTGCGCCAAACCTATCTGCAGGGCCTGAACAATCTGCTTGATTCCCTCGGCTCGCTGCTGGACGCAGAGGACGAAGCCGGCAAACGGCAGCAGGCGCTGGTGCAGTATTCGCTGATGTTCGGTGCGCTGATGCTGTCCCGGGCCACCCGAGGCGACCCGCTATCGGATGAAATTCTCGAAGCTGCCCGGGCCACCCTCACGCCGTCGAAGTAATCGCCCGCCCCCACGCAATGGAAAAATCGCAGGTATTACCAGCTCCTGCACTCAGCGCAGGGTCCACAATGGCGCAGGAGCTGCCACGGACTGCGATCGCTGGTGGTTGCCAAGCAGCCCTGAAATCAGCAATCTCAAGTGACGTTCGAGCCGATTTTTCGATGCCCACAGGGAGCCAAGCATGCCTGTAACCGTTCTGGTACTGGTTGAAACCATCAATGAGTACCTGCCCATCCTCGAACATCAGGGCTTTCACCTGATACTGGCCCCGACGCCCGCCGAGCGCGCCGAAGCCATTGCCCGCCACGCCGGGCAGATCGACGCAGTCCTCACCCGTGGCCCGTTGGGGCTGTATGCCGATGAAATCGCCGCCCTGCCCAACCTCAAGATCATCTGCGTGATTGGTGCCGGCTATGAACACGTCGACCTGCAGGCCGCAGCGAACCGGGGCATCACCGTCACCAATGGCGCCGGGGTAAACGCCTCGTCCGTCGCCGACCATGCGATGGCGCTGCTGCTGGCGCTGGTGCGCGACATACCCCGCTGTGATGCCTCGGTACGGCGCGGCGAGTGGCCGAAGATCATGCGTCCTTCCCTCGCTGGCAAACGCTTGGGCATCCTCGGCCTTGGCGCCGTCGGCATGGCCATCGCCAAACGCGCGGCCAATGGCTTCGACATGGCGGTGAGTTACCACAATCGCCAGCATCGCAGCGATGTGCCCTACACCTTCTGCTCCACCCCCACTGAACTGGCCCGTGATTCGGACTTTTTGATCGTCGCGACCCCGGGTGGGCTCGGGACCAGACACCTGATCAACAAAGCGGTCCTTGATGCCTTGGGTCCCAACGGGTTTATCGTCAACATCGCCCGCGCCAGCGTGATCGTCACCACCGACCTGATCAGCGCCCTTGAACAACGCCGGATCGCTGGCGCCGCACTCGACGTATTCGACGCCGAACCGAAGGTGCCGGATGCACTCAAGGCCCTGAGCAACGTGATCCTCACTCCCCATGTCGCCGGGCTGTCCCCGGAAGCCACCCAGGGCACCGTCGAAATGGTGGCCAAGAACCTCGTGGCGTTTTTTTCCGGCAAACCGGTGCTCACGCCGATCGAACTGCCGTTGGCCGAGAACCAGTTCGCCCATTGATGGCGATTCAAACAGCTGTATCAAAAACAATGATTGGCCGGCAACACGCTCACCTATAAGAGCCGTTCGCGGTTGTAGGTGAGCAGTGTGCGCATTAGATAGGCCTCCAGAATAAGCAGAAGGGATAAGCATGGCGCTTACTGACCAGTCCACCCGTACCCGCACCGGCGAAGAGCTCGATGCCGGCCTGATCGATCCGTACATCAAGGCCCATATTCCGGGGCTAAGCGGCTTGCCACGGATCAGCCAGTTTCCGGGCGGTGCTTCAAACCTCACTTACTTGCTGGAATACCCCGAACAGGAATTCGTCCTGCGTCGCCCGCCCTTCGGCCACAAGGCCAAGTCGGCCCACGACATGGGCCGTGAATTCCGCATCCTCAATCAACTGCGCGACGGTTTTCCGTACTGCCCGAAAGCCTACGTGCACTGCACCGACGAATCGGTGATCGGTGCCGAGTTCTATGTCATGGAACGGGTCAACGGCATCATCCTGCGCTCAGACCTGTCGCCGGAGCTGGGCCTGGATTCGGCGAAAACCGAAGCCCTGTGCAAGAGTTTCATCGACAAGTTCGTGGAACTGCATCGCGTCGACTACAACGCGTACGGCCTGGGTGACCTGGGTAAACCCGAAGGCTATGTGGCACGACAAATCAAAGGCTGGAGCGATCGCTACGAAAAGGCCCTGACCCCCGATGCGCCACAATGGGAAGCGGTCAAGGCCTGGCTCAATGACAAGATGCCGGCCGACCATCCGACCTCCAGCATCGTGCACAACGACTACCGCTTCGACAACGTGATCCTCGACCCGAACAACCCGATGCAGATCATCGGCGTGCTCGACTGGGAACTGACCACCCTGGGCGATCCGCTGATGGACCTGGGCAACACTCTCGCCTACTGGATCGAAGCCGATGATCCGGCGCCGGTGCAGATGATGCGCCGCCAGCCAAGCCACGCGCCGGGCATGCTCACCCGCCGCGAGTTCGTCGACTACTACGCCGAGCGCTCGGGCATACACATCGACAATTTCGACTTCTACTACACCTACGGCCTGTTCCGCCTGGCTGGAATCGTGCAGCAGATCTACTACCGCTTCTACCATGGCCAGACCCAGGACAAACGCTTCGCGCAGTTCATTCACATGAACAAGCTGCTGGAGCAGATGAGCTTGCAGGTCATTTCGAAATCCAGCCTCTGACCGTATGCGATCCCTGTAGGGGCGAGCCTGCTCGCAAAGATCGTGAACGATAGCGCGCACTGACTGGCCTCAACTGAACAGCATTAGCCGCAACACGGCATTTGAATCGATAACAAGACTTTTCATAAGGGAATCCCATGTCCAAGACTCAGTTGTTCGACCTCGACGGCAAGATCGCTTTCGTCTCCGGCGCCAGCCGTGGCATCGGTGAAGCCATCGCCAAACTACTGGCCCAGCAAGGCGCCCACGTGATCGTGTCGAGCCGCAAGCTTGAAGGCTGCCAGCACGTCGCCGACGCCATCATCGCCGCCGGCGGCAAAGCCACTGCCATTGCCTGCCACATCGGCGAAATGGAACAGATCAACCAGGTCTTCGCCGACATCAAGGAACAGTTCGGGCGCCTGGACATCCTGGTCAACAACGCCGCGACCAACCCGCAGTTCTGCAACGTGCTGGACACCGACCTCAGCGCCTTCCAGAAAACCGTCGACGTGAACATCCGCGGCTACTTCTTCATGTCGGTCGAAGCCGGCAAGCTGATGCGCGAAAACGGCGGCGGCAGCATCATCAACGTGGCGTCGATCAACGGTGTTTCACCGGGTATCTTCCAGGGCATCTACTCGGTGACCAAGGCGGCGGTGATCAACATGACCAAAGTCTTCGCCAAGGAATGTGCGCAATTCGGGATTCGCTGCAATGCCTTGCTGCCGGGTCTGACCGACACCAAGTTCGCCTCGGCACTGGTGAAAAACGAAGCCATCCTGAACACCGCTTTGCAACAGATCCCGCTCAAGCGCGTGGCTGACCCAAGCGAAATGGCCGGCGCCGTGTTGTACCTGGCCAGCGATGCTTCCAGCTACACCACCGGCGTTTCGCTGAATGTGGATGGCGGTTTCCTGTCCTGATCGTCTGAACAGCACAAGTCCCTGTGGGAGCAAGCTCGCTCCCACAGAGTGATACCCCGAACAGATCGAAGCTGCTGCTCAGCGCAGCGCGGATTTACTGCGTGACGCAACGAGTCGTGGTGGTGACTCGGGTCACCTGCCCGTTTTCATCCCGTACATCGCCCAGAACATCGGTTTTATCCATGGCCTGGCAAGTGCGTTCAGGAGGGGGTGGAGTGACCGCTGGAGGGGGTGGCGGACTGGCACAGCCGCCGAGGATCGCCACGCAGAACGCCAGCGACAAAGGTGAGATAACGCGTTTCCCAAGAGTTTTCATAGGTTGACCCGCGATAAGTGATAGACACATTTTTGTGACAACAAAACTGGCGCGCAAAATCCATGCACCTGTCAAAAAAATAAATATCTGCGAATCACTTATAGCCCAATCCGTAGCCAGCACCCGTAAAAGCTGACAGTTCTTACATCACCGAATCAGGGCGCTGCAAGGAATCGCTGTCCAGTTCGTAACGTAGTTCTTCGATCGATGCGGTGACCGATAGTGCGTTTGTAGCTTAACCCTGCCCCTTCGACCGGGATTCACCAGAGAACAGTCCCCGCTCCCGCGCCCAGACAATCGCCTCGCTGCGGCTGTGCACATTGAGCTTGGAGTACACCGTCGCCACATGGTTGCGCACTGTGTTCGGTGCCAGTTTCAGGCGCGCGGCGATGTCCTTGTCGGCCAGGCCTTCGCAGATCAGGCCCAGTACATCGCGCTCACGGGCGGTCAGTTGCCCGGTGCTGACCCGGTCGGTGACATCGTCCATGATCAAGACCAGCGATTCCGGCTTGCCACGGCCGTCAACCAATACCAGGCTGCGCACGCGATGGACCCAGGTGCGCGCTTCGTTCCCCGCCGATGTCACCTCCACCAGCACATCGCTGAACGTCTCGCCACGGGCCACCCGACTGATCGGGTAGCTGTCGGCCGGCACGAGGTGATTGTTGCGATAACGCAAGGCGAAGCGTTTGACATAGGCCTTGGCATTGCTGCCCAGGTCGCTGATCTGCGAGGCACCGTGCATGGCCAGCGCCGCCTCGTTGGCCCACAGGATGCTCTGGTCGGGATCGAGCAGAATCACCCCGTCGGACAAGCTGGCGATGATTTGCTCCAACTGGCAACGATTGGCCTCCGTGGTCAGGACGTGCTGGCGCATTTCGACTCCACAAGTATGGTGCCCCTGTGAAGAATACGACCGCCGGAGTTTTGGTTAGTGCAACGAACCTTGGGGAGCGGGCTTGCTCGCGAAAGCGGTGGAGTTGGTCGGCGAAAAGCCTGGAGGGCCGGTGGTCCTTTGACTATTGCACGTTAAAGGACGCGTCAAGCCCCGCCAACTTGTCCGGATTACGCATGATGAAAACCCGATTCACCCGCCCCGCCTCATCAAAACCAAAGGTCATCGACGCCGTGATGCTGCCATCGGCCTTGATGATGACGCCTTGTGCACCATTGATTTCAACGGGCAACCATTCACAGGTTTGCCAATAGGCGTGCAACGACTGGCCAATGAAATCCAGCACGCTTTCGATGCCAAACAGCGTTTCACGGATCGCCGAAGCCTTGCCGCCGCTGTCGGCGCAGAGTTCGACGTCTTCGCTCAGCATCACGCTCAAGTTTGCGGTGGAACCACTGGTGATGGCGTTGTGGAAGGCACTGAGCAACTGGTTTTGACGCACAGGTTCCGGTTGATAGCGGGTCTGGGCATTGCCAAGACTCGCCTTTGCCCGGGAAACCAGTTTGCGGCATGCGGCTTCCTGCACCCCGACCGCATCGGCAACCTGCGGGTAATCCATGTCGAAGATTTCGTACAGCAGGTACGCGGCACGCTCCTTGGGTGTCAGCCGCTCCAGCAACAACACGAACGCGGTGGACAGCGACGAAGCCAGTTCATGCATGTGCTCGGGTGAGTCCTGATGCGCCGTGTGGATCGGCTCCGGCAGCCAGGTACCGATGTAATCTACCCGGGACTTGTGCGCCGACCGTAGCAGGTCAATGCAATGGCGCGTGCACGCGGTGGTAAACCAGGCGGCCGGCGTGGCGATGGAGGCCCGGTCGACCTCCAGCCACTTGATGAACAACTCTTGCACCGCATCCTCGGCTTCGGTGCGCGAACCGAGAATGCGATAGGCCAGACCAAGCAAAAAGGGCCGCCGCTGCTCGAACACAGTGGCGGCGTTTTCAGCGCGGTTCATCAATCAGTGCCTCGACACCTGCAAGCGGTTCCACAGGTTGATCATGCCGATCTCGGCCGTCAAGGCGCCGATCTGTTCGTCATTGAAATATGCCCTCAGTTCACCTCGCAGGCTGGCGTAATCGGTTTTTTCATCCAGTACAGTCAAGGCTTCGGTCCACGCCAGCGCGGCACGCTCCGCAGGGCTGAAATCACTGACGTGACGCCAGACGATCAGGCGATCCAGACGCTCGTTGGTTTCATTGGCTTCCCGGGCTTCGCGGGTGTGCATCTTCACGCAGAAACCGCATTGGTTGATCTGCGAGGCGCGCAAGTGGATCAAGTGCTTGAGGCCTGGATCAAGATCATGCTGATCGAGCGCGACATGGACCTGGGTCAGGCTTTCGAAAACCTGTGGAATCGATTGCAGCAGGTTGACCGCTTGGGTGTTGGAAGACATCGTGTTGCTCCACTGTTTGAGAGGTTCAACAGGATGACGATTGAGGGTTGGGGTTTGTGACGTGCGCTGATTCATTCAGCGCACGTCACTCGGTTCAAGCAGCCAACTCTCCCTTCGCAAGTGCCGCCGAAGCCGCCAGCATTGCCCGCAATAGCACCGCACACCCGGCCGCCAGGTCATCCGGCGCTGCGTTTTCGATTTCGTTGTGGCTGATGCCGCCTTCGCACGGCACGAAGATCATCCCGGCCGGGCCGAGTTCGGCGAGGAAAATCGCGTCGTGGCCCGCACCGCTGACAATGTCCATATGCGACAGACCCAGGCTTTGGGCGGCACCGCGTACCGCTTCGACGCAGCCCTTGTCGAAGTACAGCGGTGGGAAGTCAGCCGTTGGCGTGAGTTCGAAGATCAGGCCGTGTTCGTCGCAGGTGGTTTCGATGACTTCACGCACTTCGGCAATCATCGAATCCAGGCGCGCCGGTTCCAGGTGCCGGAAGTCCAGGGTCATACGCACTTCGCCAGGGATGACGTTTCGCGAGCCGGGATAGGCTTGCAGGCAACCGACGGTGCCGCAGGCATGGGGTTGATGGCTGAGGGCGGCGCGGTTAAGCGCACCGACGATCACCGCGGCGCCGACCAGGGCGTCCTTGCGCAGGTGCATCGGGGTCGGGCCGGCGTGGGCTTCGACGCCGCGCAGCTTGAGGTCAAACCATTTCTGCCCGAGGGCGCCCATGACCACGCCTATGGTCTTGCGTTCGTCTTCCAGTATCGGGCCTTGCTCGATGTGGGCTTCAAAGTAGGCACCGACTTTGTGGCCGCTGACTTTGCGCGGCCCGGCGTAACCAATGGCATTCAGTGCCTGCCCCACCGTCACACCCTCGGCATCGACCTTGGCCAAGGTTTCCTCGAGGGTGAATTTTTCCGCGAACACGCCGGACCCCATCATGCACGGGGCAAAGCGCGAGCCTTCTTCGTTGGTCCAGACCACCACTTCCAGCGGCGCCTCGGTTTCGATGTTCAGGTCATTGAGGGTGCGCAGCACTTCGACGCCGGCCAATACACCGAAGCAGCCATCGAACTTGCCGCCAGTGGGCTGGGTGTCGATGTGGCTGCCGGTCATCACCGGTGGCAGATCGGGATTGCGCCCGGGACGACGGGCGAAGATGTTGCCGACGGCGTCGATGCTGACGGTGCAGCCGGCATCGGTACACCATTTGACGAAGATGTCCCGGGCCTGGCGATCCAGATCGGTCAGGGCCAGGCGACACACGCCACCCTTGACCGTTGCGCCGAGCCGGGCCAGTTCCATGAGCGATTGCCACAGGCGGTCGCGGTTGATGTGCTGATGGCTGGACTGCAGAACGTCTACGGCCGCGTTCATGATGATCTCCTCAGGCAGTTCTTGTGTGTTTCTTCAGGCAGTTCTTTGGTGGATTCAGAGGCCCCATCGCGAGCAAGCTCGCTCCCACATTGGATCTCCAGTGTTTACAGACCCCCTGTGGGAGCGAGCTTGCTCGCGATGGGGCCAGTGTTCACACCGCAGATTTCGCAACAGATGGGCTGGGCCGCATCACACTCAACCCGTAATAAATAACCCCACCCAACGCCGAGCCGGTGAACCAGCCATAGCTGTAGAACCAGCTGAACGCGTCGCTGCCCAGGGACAGCAGCGTCAGCACCACCGGCACACCAAACGCGATGAACCCGCTCCAGTTCCACGCCGGATACACGTCATCGCGGTACAGGCCGGCGAGGTCCAGTTGCTGCTTCTTGATCAGGAAATAGTCCACCACCATGATCCCGGCGATCGGCCCCAGCAGGCTGGAATAGCCGAGCAACCAGTTGGAATAGACCGTTTCCAGGCTGAGATCGGAAACGATCAGGCCGAGCTTCTTCAGCAGCTCATGGGCCATCAGCGCCAGCCCGACCAGCCCGGTGAGGATTACCGCTTTGGTCCGGTTGATCGCCTTGGGTGCGATGTTCTGGAAATCGTTGGTGGGCGACACGATGTTGGCCGCGGTGTTGGTCGACAGCGTGGCGATGATGATCAACGCCATGGCCAGCGCCACCCAGACCGGACTCTGGATATGGCCGATCAGGGTCACCGGGTCGGACACCGTCACGCCCACCAGCTTCACCGAGGCGGCGGTCATCACCACTCCCAGGGAAGCAAACAGGAACATGGTCAGCGGCAAGCCGATGATCTGCCCGACAATCTGGTCTTTCTGGCTTTTCGCGTAGCGACTGAAGTCGGGGATGTTCAGCGACAGCGTGGCCCAGAACCCGACCATCGCGGTCAGACCGGCCGCGAAGTAACTGGCCACCCCCGCGCCTTCGGGGCGCTTGGCCGGGATCGCCAGCAACTCGGTCATCGACACGTTGGGCATGGCCCACACCAACAACCCTACCCCCACCAGCACCAACAGTGGTGCCGAGAGCGTTTCCAGCCATTTGATCGACTCGGCACCGCGAATCACCACCCACAGGTTCAGCGCCCAGAACACCATGAAGCCGATGACCTCACCGGTGCCGCCCAGGGACTTCCAGCCCTCGAACACCGAGCCGAGGAACAGGTGAATCGCCAGCCCGCCGAACATGGTCTGGATACCAAACCAGCCACACGCCACCAGAGCGCGGATCAGGCACGGAATGTTGGAGCCGAGCACGCCGAAGGACGAGCGCAGCAACACCGGAAAGGGAATACCGTACTTGGTGCCGGGAAAGGCGTTAAGCGTCAGGGGAATCAGCACGATGATGTTGGCAAACAGAATCGCCAGCAGCGCTTCACCGACGGTCAGGCCGAAGTACGCGGTCAGCACACCACCGAGGGTGTAGGTCGGCACGCAGATCGCCATGCCGACCCACAGCGCGGTGATGTGCCATTTGTTCCAGGTGCGTTCGCGCACCTTGGTCGGTGCAATGTCGTGGTTGTAACGGGGACTGTCGAGGACATCGCTGCCGGCTTCAAGCTCGAACAAGCCGTCGCGCTCGGTCACTTGCGATCTGATCTGTTGCATGGCCGCTCCACTGTTCTTTGAATTATTTTTTGCTCATCGGGGGCTGGCGGCATCAATAAACGTGCCGGGTGCCCCGCTTACGCATCGGGCAGTTCCATAAACACTCTGTAAGCAACTGATGTTTATCAGTTTTATGCAGTCAACGATGCAGTCCTCAGTTGCATGTCATGCCACTCAGGCCGAATGCCAGGCAAGTTGTCCTGACAGTCAGGACTCAATCTGGTGCGTTGATCTTTTTTTCAATGGCTGCGCATCCACCATAGCCCATACTCAAACAGCTGATTTCACATAAGAAATCTTGACTATTTTTCGATCCTGTCAAGTGCGTCAAAATGGTGAACGGCCTCACCATTTTGGTGATTCTTGTAATTAATCTTTTAATATCAATCAGTTAATACCTGCATAAGCTTATAAAAAATATTCTTGCCGATTCGGATAACTGCAGCTAGCGTTTAATCCTGACAGCGCTGACAGGAATCAATCTGACCGGGCTGTTTTTATATAGAACATCTAGAACCGGCAAAAGCCGGTCATTGCCTGCGAGGAACTCGGAATGTCTCTGTTGATCCGTGGCGCCACCCTTATTACCCATGATGAAAGTTATCGCGCCGATGTGTATTGCGCAGACGGCGTGATCAAGTCCATTGGCGAAAATCTCGATGTACCTGCAGGCGCCGAAGTGCTCGACGGCAGCGGCCAATACCTGATGCCCGGCGGCATCGACCCGCACACCCACATGCAACTGCCCTTCATGGGCACTGTGGCCAGCGAAGACTTCTACAGCGGCACGGCGGCCGGACTGGCCGGCGGCACCACGTCGATCATCGACTTCGTGATTCCCAACCCGCAGCAATCCTTGCTCGAAGCCTTCCATCAGTGGCGCGGCTGGGCCGAGAAATCGGCGTCGGACTATGGCTTTCACGTCGCCATCACCTGGTGGAGCGAACAGGTCCGCGAGGAAATGGCCGAACTGGTCAGCCAGCACGGCGTCAACAGCTTCAAGCATTTCATGGCCTACAAGAACGCGATCATGGCCGCCGATGACACCCTGGTGGCGAGTTTCGAACGCTGCCTGGAACTGGGCGCGGTGCCGACCGTTCATGCGGAAAACGGTGAACTGGTGTATCACCTGCAACGCAAGTTGATGGCCCAGGGCATCACCGGACCGGAAGCGCATCCGCTGTCGCGACCGTCACAGGTTGAGGGCGAGGCCGCGAGCCGGGCGATCCGCATCGCCGAAACCCTGGGTACGCCACTGTATCTGGTTCACGTCTCGACCAAGGAAGCCCTGGACGAAATCACCTACGCCCGGGGCAAGGGCCAGCCGGTCTACGGCGAAGTACTGGCCGGGCACCTGCTGCTGGACGACAGCGTCTACCGCGATCCGGACTGGCAAACCGCCGCCGGTTACGTGATGAGCCCACCGTTCCGCCCTCGTGGCCATCAGGAAGCGCTCTGGCATGGCCTGCAATCGGGCAACTTGCACACTACCGCCACCGACCACTGCTGCTTCTGCGCCGAGCAAAAAGCCGCTGGCCGCGACGACTTCAGCAAGATACCCAACGGCACCGCCGGCATCGAAGACCGCATGGCGGTGTTGTGGGATGAAGGCGTGAACAGCGGACGCTTTTCGATGCAGCAATTCGTCGCGCTGACGTCCACCAACACGGCGAAGATCTTCAACCTCTACCCACGCAAAGGCGCGATTCGCGTGGGTGCCGATGCCGACCTGGTGCTGTGGGACCCGCAAGGCACCCGGACCATTTCCGCCAAGACCCACCATCAGCAGGTGGACTTCAACATCTTCGAAGGCAAGACCGTGCGCGGCGTGCCCAGCCACACCATCAGCCAGGGCCGCGTGGTCTGGGCCGACGGCGACCTGCGGGCCGAACGCGGGGCCGGGCGCTACATCGAACGACCGGCGTATCCGGCGGTGTTTGATTTGCTGAGCAAGCGGGCCGAGTTGAATCAGCCGGTTGCTGTGAAACGCTGAAAGCGGCCTTCGGCCTATCGCGAGCAAGCTCGCTCCCACAGGGATCTCGGGTGTTCACAAAACCTGTGGGAGCGAGCTTGCTCCGGGCGGCGTTCCGACGATGAGACCCGCACAGACAACACAAAAAACAATGCCCATTCAGAGGCAGCACCTCAAATCACCGTGAGGCCAAAACCGTGATCAAGACCCTGGACCACCTCCCGCATCCCGTTGAGAATGCGGCCGCCCTCGCCGGCCACTTCACCGATCTGGCGCCGCCGCTCAACGAGCGCCAGGCGCACCTGGAAGCCTCGCGCTGCCTGTATTGCTACGACGCCCCCTGCGTGAATGCCTGTCCGAGCGAGATCGACATTCCCTCGTTCATCCGCAACATTGCGCAGGACAACGTGCAAGGCGCCGCGCAGAAAATCCTCTCGGCCAACATCCTCGGCGGCAGTTGCGCCCGGGTGTGCCCGACGGAGATTCTTTGCCAGCAAGCCTGCGTGCGCAATAACGCCCACGAGTGTGCACCGGTCATGATCGGCCTGTTGCAGCGTTACGCCGTGGACAACGCCCACTTCAGCACGCACCCCTTCCAGCGTGCTGCCGCCACCGGCAAACGCATCGCCGTGGTGGGTGCCGGTCCGGCCGGTTTGTCCTGCGCCCACCGCAGTGCCATGCACGGGCATGACGTGGTGATTTTCGAGGCGCGGGAAAAGGCTGGCGGCCTCAACGAGTACGGAATCGCCAAATACAAACTGGTGGATGACTACGCGCAAAAGGAGCTTGAGTTCCTGTTGGAGATTGGCGGCATCGAAATCCGCCACGGGCAGAAACTCGGGGAGAACCTGACCCTCAGTGAACTGCATCAACAGTTCGATGCGGTGTTCCTCGGCCTCGGGCTCAATGCCAGCAAACAGCTAGGGCTGGCCCACGAAGACGCGCCCGGCCTGCTCGCCGCCACCGACTACATCCGCGAACTGCGCCAGGCCGATGACCTGAGCCAACTGCCCCTGGCCGACCACTGCATTGTCCTCGGCGCAGGCAACACCGCCATCGACATGGCGGTGCAAATGGCCCGCCTCGGCGCCCGTGACGTGAATCTGGTGTACCGCCGTGGCATCGAGGAAATGGGAGCCACCCGCCACGAACAGGAGATCGCCAAGGCCAATCAGGTACGGCTGATGACCTGGTCGCAACCCGAAGAAGTGCTGCTCGATGACCACGGCCGCGTGCGGGGTATGCGTTTCGCCCGCACCCATCTGGTGGAAGACCGCCTGCAAACCACCGGTGAAACCTTCGAACTGGCCGCCGACGCGATCTTCAAAGCCATCGGCCAGACCTTCGACGGCTGCGCCCTCAGCGATCCGCTGGCCCGCGAACTCAAACGCCAAGGCGAACGCATCGAAGTCGACGAACAACTGCGCACCAGCATCCCCGGCGTGTATGCCGGCGGCGACTGCAGCAGCCTCGATCAAGACCTTACCGTGCAAGCCGTGCAGCATGGCAAGCGCGCCGCCGAGGCGATCAACGCTCAACTGATGCTCAACGTGGAGGCTGCGTAAATGGCCGATCTGTCGATTGTCTTCGCCGGCATCAAAGCACCCAATCCATTCTGGCTGGACCGACAAGGCCTACAACGTGGTCCGCGCCTTCGAGGCCGGCTGGGGTGGCGTGGTCTGGAAAACCCTGGGTGAAGACCCGGCGGCGGTGAACGTGTCTTCGCGCTACTCGGCACACTTCGGGGCTAACCGGGAGGTACTCGGCTTTAACAACATCGAGCTGATCACCGACCGCTCGCTGGAGATCAACCTGCGGGAAATCACCCAGGTCAAAAAGGACTGGCCGGACCGTGCGCTGATCGTCTCCTTGATGGTGCCCTGTGTCGAAGAATCCTGGAAACACATCCTGCCGCTGGTGGAAGCCACTGGCGCCGACGGCATCGAGCTGAACTTCGGCTGCCCCCACGGCATGCCGGAACGGGGCATGGGCGCGGCAGTCGGCCAGGTGCCGGAATACGTGGAACAGGTCACCCGCTGGTGCAAGACGTATTGCTCGCTGCCGGTGATCGTCAAGCTCACGCCGAACATCACCGACATCCGTGTTGCCGCCCGCGCCGCCCACCGAGGCGGTGCCGATGCGGTGTCGTTGATCAACACCATCAACTCGATCACCAGCGTTAACCTCGAACGCATGGTCGCCAACCCCATGGTCGGCAGCCAGAGCACCCATGGCGGCTATTGCGGCTCGGCGGTCAAGCCGATTGCCTTGAACATGGTTGCCGAAATCGCCCGCGACCCGCAGACCCAGGGCCTGCCGATCAGCGGGATCGGCGGCATTGGCAACTGGCGCGATGCGGCGGAATTCATCGCACTCGGCAGTGGCTCGGTGCAGGTATGCACGGCGGCGATGCTGCATGGCTTCCGGATTGTCGAAGACATGAAGGACGGTTTGTCACGCTGGATGGACAGTCAGGGCTACGCCAGCATCTCGGAGTTTTCCGGTCGCGCGGTGGGCAACACCACGGACTGGAAGTACCTGGACATCAACTACCAGGTGATCGCGAAAATCGATCAGGAGGCTTGTATCGGTTGCGGTCGCTGCCAT
>LNAP01008487.1_pt1 | contig 16561 bp, 14 predicted proteins | sample 602601 | NCBI WGS metagenome assembly LNAP01 (sample SAMN02440304, study PRJNA202911) | soil metagenome | biome: Subtropical and temperate rainforests or woodlands; isolation source: soil samples (1 kg each in a 20% v/v slurry with milli Q water) were... ... | reverse complement strand
CATGCCGCCGTTGTCGGCGATGTGCTTGAACTCGGCGTCGTTGATCATCGGGTGCTGGCGCGGGCTGTAGATCACCTTCAGCCAGATCCCCGAGAAGATGATGCCGATCACCCCCATGACGATGAACACGTGCTGCCAGCCGAAGCTATAGACGATCCAGCCCATCAGCGGCGCGAACAACACGGTGGCAAAGTATTGCGCCGAGTTGAAGATCGCAGACGCCGTACCGCGTTCAGCGGTCGGGAACCAGGCCGCCACGATGCGTGCATTGCCGGGGAAGGATGGCGCTTCTGCCAGGCCCACCAAAAAGCGCAGCATGAACAGCGCAACCACCGCCGTGGACATGCCGAACTCACCGACATAGCCCTGCAGCACGGTGAACAGCGACCAGGTGAAAATGCTCAACGCGTAGATTTTTTTCGAACCGAAACGGTCCAGCAGCCAGCCACCGGGAATTTGCCCGGCCACGTAGGCCCAACCGAATGCGGAGAAGATATAACCGAGGGTGACCGCGTCGATGCCGAGGTCTTTTTGCAGGCTGGATCCAGCGGCCCGGTCGGCGTAGTTGATCGTGGTCACCAGAAACAGCATGAGCAGGATCAAATAGCGGACGTGAGTCGGCTTGGTCGATTGCATTGTAGATGTACTCCCACTGATTATTTTTATGCGCGGGTGAATCTTCTTTGGTCTGTCTTTTGTGGGAGCTGGTCTGCCAGCGATACAGGCCACTCGGTGTGTCAGTCACACCGCGATGATGCTATCGCTGGCAGGCCAGCTCCCACAGGTATTGCGTGTATCAGGAGCCGATGTAGCTGGTCTTCACGACCGTGTAAAACTCTTGTGCATAGCGACCTTGCTCACGTGAGCCATAGGATGAACCTTTACGCCCACCAAACGGAACGTGGTAATCCACGCCGGCGGTCGGCAGGTTGACCATCACCATCCCGGCCTGGGAGTGGCGCTTGAAGTGGTTGGCGTACTTCAGCGACGTGGTGGCGATACCCGCTGACAGGCCGAACTCGGTGTCGTTGGCCATGGCCAGCGCTGCCTCGTAATCGGCGACGCGAACGATGTTGGCCACTGGGCCGAAGATCTCTTCGCGGCTGATGCGCATCGCAGCTGTGCTGTCGGCAAACAGCGTCGGCGCGAGGAAGTAGCCTTCGGTGTCGCACGTCACCAGACCGCCGCCACTGACCAGACGCGCACCTTCGGACTGGCCGATGTCGATGTACTTCATGTCCTGTTCAAGCTGAGCCTGCGAAACGACCGGACCAATATCAGTGCCGGTTTTCAGCGCGTGGCCAACCTTGATCGACTTCATGCGCTCGGCCATGGCTTCGACGAATTTGTCGTGAATCCCGGCGGTGACGATGAAGCGGCTCGACGCGGTGCAACGCTGGCCGGTGGAATAGAACGCGCTCTGTACCGACAGCTCGACCGCTTGCTTGAGGTCGGCGTCATCGAGAATGATCTGCGGGTTCTTGCCGCCCATTTCCAGCTGAACCTTGGCCTGACGCGACACGCAGCTAACAGCGATCTGGCGACCCACGCCCACGGAACCGGTGAAGCTGATGCCATCAACTTTCGGGCTCTGCACCAGCGCATCGCCAACCACCCGACCACTGCCCATCACCAGGTTGAACACGCCGGCCGGGAAGCCTGCACGGGAGATGATTTCCGCCAGCGCCCAGGCGCAACCTGGAACCAGGTCCGCAGGTTTGAGCACCACGCAGTTGCCGTAAGCCAGAGCCGGTGCGATTTTCCACGCCGGGATCGCGATCGGGAAGTTCCACGGGGTGATCAGGCCGACCACACCCAATGCTTCGCGGGTCACTTCGACGTTGACGCCCGGACGCACCGACGGCAAATAGTCGCCGGACAGGCGCAGGCATTCACCGGCGAAGAACTTGAAGATGTTACCGGCGCGAGTCACTTCGCCGATGGCTTCGGGCAGGGTCTTGCCCTCTTCCCGGGCCAGCAAGGTGCCGAGTTCTTCGCGACGGGCGAGGATCTCGCTGCCGACTTTATCCAGGGAATCGTGACGTGCCTGAATGCCCGAAGTGGACCAGGCCGGGAACGCGGCGCGAGCGGCGTCGATGGCGGCGTGGACCTGAGCCAGATCAGCCTTGGCGTAATCGCCGATGGTATCGGTCAGCTCGGAGGGGTTGATGTTGGCGCAGTAATCACTGCCCACCACCCATTCGCCATTGATGTAGTTGTCGTAACGCTTTGCATCAGCCACTTGAAGATCTCCTCACGCAAGAAGCCGCTGATTGCTCAGCGGCCTTGGTTTTATCGAGTGTTATTGCGCACCTTGCTTGTCGATCAGCGCGGCGAGCATTTCGTACTCTTCACCTGTCAGATCGGTCAGCGGCGCACGCACAGGGCCAGCGTCATAGCCTGCGATTTTCGCCCCGGCCTTGACGATGCTCACGGCGTAACCGGCCTTGCGGTTACGGATGTCCAGGTACGGCAGGAAGAAGTCGTCGATGATCTTGCCGACGGTGGCGTGATCTTCGCGAGCAATGGCGTGGTAGAAATCCATCGCGGTTTTCGGGATGAAGTTGAACACCGCCGAGGAGTAAACCGGTACGCCCAGCGCCTTGTAGGCCGCGGCGTAGACTTCAGCGGTCGGTAAACCGCCCAGGTAGCTGAAGCGATCACCGAGGCGGCGACGGATCGACACCATCAACTCGATATCGCCCAGGCCATCCTTGTAACCGATCAGGTTCGGGCAGCGCTCGGCCAGACGTTCCAGCAGTGGCGCGGTCAGGCGGCAGACGTTGCGGTTGTAAACCACCACGCCGATTTTTACCGATTTGCATACCGCTTCAACGTGGTCGGCAACACCGTCCTGGCTGGCTTCGGTCAGGTAGTGCGGCAGCAGCAACAGGCCTTTGGCGCCCAGACGCTCGGCTTCCTGAGCGTATTCGATGGCCTGGCGGGTGGCGCCGCCTACGCCGGCAAGAATTGGCACGCTGGTAGCGCAAGTGTCGACGGCAGTCTTGATGATTTCCGAATATTCGCTGGCCGCCAGAGAGAAGAACTCACCGGTGCCGCCCGCGGCGAACAATGCCGAGGCGCCGTATGGGGCCAGCCATTCGAGACGCTTGATGTAGCCCGCGCGATGGAAATCGCCCTGAGCATTGAAGTCGGTGACCGGGAATGACAGCAGACCGGAAGAGAGGATGGACTTCAGTTCTTGTGGATTCATTATTCGAACACCCTGGTAGCAACGTTGTGTGAGAAAACCGTTCAGCCTTCGCCGAAGTTGTAGGTCATCGTACAACTTAAAATACAACCGTCAACTGCATTTCATCGCGAGCCGCAAAATTTGCGTCGGAAAAAGTAATCCCTTGACGTAGGAAATTTCTGATCTATGATCCAGACAACTGTATATGCATACAGTTAAATTTGATTCTACCTACGACATATCAAGGAGCTAGAAATGTCAGGTCTATACGCACAACCGAAGGAAAATACCCGACAGATCATCGCCGATCTGGATGATCTTTTTACCGAGCACGGCATCGCCCTTTCTGGCAATGGCGACACACTTAAACTCACTGCCGGCAGCCATCACAACCTCAAACATCAGCGTCAGGGCCCGCTGCCGACGCCACCGGAGAAATCGCTGAAAGGCACGCCGCAGCTGAGGTTTGAAGGTGCAGAACATACCGCGATCGGCGACAGCACCCTGCTGCGTTTCGTCAAGGATGCTCCTGCCATACCGGCCTCGCAGGTGGAGTTGCACCTGCCCAATGGCCTGGCATTGACCTATGGACAAGTGATTGCACTGGGGGGTGATTTTTATGGAACTCCCGACCAACCGATCTGCGAAGGCGCAACAGCCGCAGACCGAACCCAGCGCTTTACCAACGCCTTCAACTCCCTGGCGGTACTGCCGGCCTCAAACGCCGAGGCGAAGTTGATCCTCGGTGTCATGCAGAAAGAAATCGCCGCCATCAATCAAGCGATCAGGGACGGTAAAGAGCCTCATGAGGCTTATGACGCCCTAGGTGATACGTTGTCGGAAGAGTGGAACAAGATCACCGGTGGCGGCAGTTTCGTTTCGGCGCTATTCCCTTTGGGGCGTTATCTGAAACTGGCCGCCAACAATGCTGACCACTTTGCCGAATGGGCGTTGCTGGCCTACATCGCCGGGCACACGGCAGCGCTGCAACAAGCAGTGCTGGCCCACAACAGCGGCGATGAAAAGCAGTTGGAACTAGCCTATGCGATGAACGCTTTTGCCGATCACTCTTTGACCGACCTGTATTCCGCCGGTCACCTGCGAGTACCGCGCAAACAGTTGGCGGCAGTGGTCACGCCCAGTGACCTCGGCTCGTTGATTACCCGCTTCATGCACGATGAAGACAGCAAGTTCGGCCTCAACGTGAGCAATGGCAACGGCGATCGCTGGCACGCCTATGGCGACAAGCGCTACTTCGACGCGATCGACAGCGCCAATCGCGCCCAGGTGAATCAGGCCGTTCAGGTGTCTGCGGATGAAGTGTTCGCGGCGTACCTCAGTGGCACTGCACCATCGGCTGGCAGCTTTGCTGCGTTGAAAAGGCTGCCCGACCTGCAAGCGGTTCTGAACCCGGCCGGCAATTTCTCGCCACTGTTCAAGGTCGAGGGCGACAAGGTATTGCGGCGCAAGGACGTCAACAACCTGAACGATACCGCCACCGTGGACGACTGGTGGGGCTGGAGCACGTACCTGCTGCTCAAGGACTACCAACCAACTGGCGTGCTGAATTCAGCGGCCAATGCCTGATAAGGAGATCACTGATGACTATCAAATTGAAACTGGAACTGGCTTCTGGCCAGTCACTGAAAGGCGCGCCGCTGGAGTTGCTGTCGAAAGGCTTGCCGATTGCCCGGGCGCTTGTGGATGAACGCGGGCATGCGATTTTCGATGCCAAACCTGGGGCTGCCGGGTTGGCGGTGAGGGTGGATCGTTCGATTTTGAGGACTGGCTGAAGCTACTGCGAGATGGCCGCCGGCCCTCTCGCGAGCAAGCCCGCACACATTGGATCTTGGTGAACGCATTTTTTGTGAACAACCGGGATCAAGTGTGGGAGCGGGCTTGCTCGCGAAGGCGTTATTCCAGGCCCAACGGAAAGTGAAAATGCACACTGACCGCTCATCGAAACTGCTATTTCTAACAGTTTTAAGCAGTCCCTGAACAAGGCTAAATCGCCGTTCAATCACTGCTCAGGTCAGCGTCCATGAACACAACCCATCGATTTAAATTTCCAGTCAGAACCAAGCATGCGCCTCTGGAAATGCTCATGAACTTCGATCTCCACGTGAACGTTGGAGATTTCGTCGAGTTTGAGATGATCCCCGGAAAAAACTGGCTCATCACTCGGAAGAAATTCAAGGTGCTGATGGACAACACAATCGAGTACGTCGACTACGAAGCGAAGGGGGCCTAACCCCGCTGCGCCTGCGCCTCTTCATGCGCCTGGCGCAACCGCTCGCGGCTATTCGTCAGGTGCAACCGCATGGCCGCTCGCGCCGCATCGGAATCCTGCCGTGCAATCGCATCGTAAATCTCTTCATGCTCACGGCTCAGGCGACTCATGTAGTGCTGCTGATCATCATGGGCCAGGCGCGCGGAGTTCAGGCGCGTTCGCGGAATGATGCTGGTGCCCAGGTGGGTCATGATGTCGGTGAAATAGCGGTTGCCCGTCGCCAGGGCGATTTGCAGGTGGAACTGGAAGTCGGACGCCACGGCATCGCTGGCATGGGAGACACTTTCATTCAATGCATCCAGCGCCGCGCGCATCAACGCCAGTTGCTCGGGGCTGCGGCGTTGCGCGGCAAGGCCGGCGGATTCCACTTCCAGGCTGATGCGCAATTCCAGAATCGCCAGCACATCGCGCAAGGTCACCACGGTGGCCGGATCAATACGGAAACCGCTCGGGCTCGGGGTATCGAGCACGAAGGTGCCGATGCCATGACGGGTTTCGACCTGGCCTGCGGCCTGCAAACGGGAAATCGCTTCGCGCACCACGGTGCGACTGACGCCATGGGCATCCATGATCGCCGACTCGGTGGGCAACTTGTCGCCACGCTTGAGGTGACCGTCGCGGATCTGCTCGGACAGCACCGTCACCAGTTCCTGAGCGAGGCTGCGGCGCTTGCGAGGGAGGCGAGGTGCGTCGATCGGGTTTTCCATGGTGAACGTCTGTCTCAAAAATTCGGCTGAATCCGCATCATAGCGCATGCGAGTTGTACGATCACTACCACACCCGTAGGAGCGAGGCTTGCCCGCGAAGAACGATAACGCGGCCCTCAGTCGGAAACCGCGTGAAGGCCTTCGCGGGCAAGCCTCGCTCCTACAGAGGGTGTGGTGTCAGGCGGTCACGGCCTGGTCTACCAGATGCCCATTCTCGATACGCACATGCCGTGGATGGAAACGCTTCAGGCTGCTGCGATGGCCAACGCTGACGATGCTCAGTCCAGGCAATTCATCGATCAACGCCTGATACAACGACGCTTCATCTTCTTCGTCCATCGCCGAAGTGGCTTCGTCCATGTACAGCCATTGCGGCGCATAAAGCAGCGCGCGGGCGAAGGCCAGACGTTGCTGCTCGCCCGGCGAAAGCATGCGCTGCCAGTGGTTGGCTTCATCCAGACGCGAAACCAGGTGCGGCAAGCGGCAGGTTTCCAGCACGTGGACGTAGCGCTCGTGCGGGTAGGTGTCGCCCGGCTGTGGATAACTCAGCACCTCGCGCAGGGTGCCAATCGGCAGATAGGGTTTTTGCGGCAGGAACAAATACCGTCCCGTCGGCAGACGGATGCTGCCGTGGCCAGCCGGCCAAAGGTGCCCCATCGCCCGCAGCAACGTTGATTTGCCGCTGCCGGAACGACCGCTGAGCATGACGCGCTCGCCCTCCTCCACGGTCATGTCGGCGTTGGTCAGCAGATGACGACCGTCAGCGAGGTCGAGGCCAAGGTTGTGCACCTTCAACGCCGAGCCTTGATTCTGCACGTCGATGGCTGGCGAACGCTCTTCGTTGTCAGTCATTGCCTGGCGGAAACTCAGCAGACGATCACAAGTGGCACGCCACTCGGCGAGGTCCTGGTACGCGCTGATGAACCAGCTGAAGTTCTCCTGCACGTTGCCGAACGCGGAGTTGATTTGCATCAGCTCACCGAGCTCGATCTTGCCGGCGAAGTAACGCGGCGCAGCGACCATGAACGGGAAAATAATTGCGATCTGGGCATAACCGGAAGTGAAGAAGGTCAGGCGCTTGGACACTTTCATGATGTCCCAGAAATTGTGCCAGACCAGGCCAAAGCGACTGCTCAGACGACGGTTCTCGTTCGGCTCGCCGTTATACAGCGCAATGCTTTCGGCATTCTCACGGACCCGCACCATGGAGAAACGCAGGTCGGCTTCGAAACGTTGCTGGTTATTGTTGAGGCCGATCAAGCGCCGACCGATCACATGCGTCAGCCAACTGCCGACCGCGGCGTAAACCAGTGCGCACCAGAACATGTAGCCAGGGATCGTGAAACCAAACACTTCGATGCTGCCCGACACGCCCCACAAAATGATCGAAAACGACACCAGGCTGACGACGTTACGGATCAAACCAAGGCCCAGGCCCAAGGTGTTGGTGGTGAATTTATTGAGGTCTTCGGAAATCCGCTGGTCCGGGTTATCGGTGTAACCGCCCTGCTCCAGCTGGTAGTAATTCTTGTTGCCGAGCCAACGGGCGAAATGCTTTTCGGTGAGCCAGGCTCGCCAGCGAATGGTCAGCATCTGAGTCAGGTAAAGCCGGTACACCGCGCCGAGAATCGCCACGGCGGCGATGCCGCAGAAGTACAGGATCAATTGCCAGAACGCCGCGTCATCCTTCCTCTGCAGGGCGTTGTAGAAATCTTTGTACCAACTGTTTATCCACACCGAAATCGCCACGCTGAACAATGACAGCGCGATCACCGCGATCAGCAATGTCCAGGCCTTGCCCTTCTCTTCGCTGCGCCAGTAAGGCGTGGTCATCGCCCAGACTTTGCGAAAAAACTGCCCGCGCACAGCATCGTTGACCGCGGAATATTCAGCGTTCTGATTCATGGATAAGGCTCGATAAAGAAAAGAACACACACGAGCCGATCATAAATGATCGGCTCGGCTTGTAACGAGGTGTGACAACAATTGTTCAGCGCCGGTTCAGCGACGGACCGGACGCTTCTGCAGTTTGCGCTGCAGCGTGCGGCGGTGCATGCCCAGGGCGCGGGCAGTGGCGGAGATGTTGCCTTCGTGCTCGGTCAATACGCGCTGGATGTGCTCCCACTGGAGGCGATCCACGGACATCGGGTTTTCCGGCACCAGGGTATCGAGGTCGGCGTGCTCGGAGAGCAACGCGGCCAGCACGTCATCGGCGTCCGCCGGTTTGCACAGGTAATTGCAGGCGCCACGCTTGATCGCCTCGACGGCGGTAGCAATGCTCGAGTAACCGGTGAGGATCACCACGCGCATTTCCGGGTCGAGCTCCAGCAGTTTGGGCAACAACACCAAGCCCGAATCGCCGTCCATTTTCAGATCCAGGGCGGCGTAATCCGGTATGTCGGCCTGGGCGATGGTCAGGCCTTCTTCGGCGGACCCTGCGGTACTCACGCGAAAACCGCGGCGGGCCATGGCGCGGGCCATCACACGGGTGAAGGTTGCGTCGTCGTCTACCAGCAGCAAATGCGGCAGTTCTTCGCCTTCGACTTGGATCTCGTCACTCATGTTCGTCTCCTCGGGCGACACGGGGCAGGCGCAGCTCGGTAAGCGTGCCACCTGTAGAGTTTCACTGAGCCGCCGGCGCGTGTCACGCTGGCCTTGCTCAAAAACAGGCCCAGGCCGAAACCTTTGCCCTTGGTGGTAAAAAACGGTTTGCCAATCTGCTCGGCAATGGCCAGTGGCACACCGGCGCCATGGTCGCGAATGCTGATGGTCAAATCCTCGGCATTCCAGTCCAGTGTCACTTGCAAGCCTTCGGGGCACGCATCGGCGGCGTTGTTCAGCAAATTCAGCAGGGCCTGGGTCAGGTCCGGCGGCGGTGCCATGCGCGGCACGGTCCCCTGGCCCAGGCGCTGGAAGCGATAACTGGCTTCCGGGCGCATCAGGTGCCAGCGGTTCAGGGCTTCGTCGAGCCAGTCGGTGACGTCTTGCATCTCCACCGCCAAGCGACGATTGGCTTCCGCCGCCCGGACCAACTGTTGCAAGGTTTCTTTGCAGAGTTTGACCTGATCCTGCAGCACGCTCAAATCGTCCTGCAACAGCGGGTCTGGATGGTCCTGGCGCATTTCCTTGAGCAGCACGCTCATGGTCGCCAGCGGCGTGCCCAGCTCATGGGCGGCACCCGCCGCCTGGGTCGCGACGGCCAGCAATTGCTGATCGCGCAGGCCTTCTTCGCGACGAATGGCACGCAATTCTTCCTGACGACGCAGCTCTTCGGCCATGCGGGCGGCAAAGAACGTGATCACCGCCGCCGCCAGGGCAAAGCTCAGCCACATGCCGTAGATCTGCAAGTTCTCGCGGGCGATCGGGAACGTTTCCAACGGATAGAACCGCGCCAGCAGCAACGTATACAGCGCCAGGGCGATACCCGACAGAATCACCGAATAGCGCCATGGCAGCGTCACCGCGGCGATGGTCAATGGCACCAGGTAATAAGAGACGAACGGATTGGTCGAGCCGCCGGAGAAGTACAGCAAGGCACTGTGGATAAACAGGTCACAGGCCAGTTGCACGGCGTATTCGAGCTCGGTCACCGGCCACGACGTGCGCAGACGAACCGCCGTGAACGCGCACAGCAGCATCGAGCAACCCAGGGTCATTGCCAGTTGCACCCACGGCAACGGCAGCAGGTCGAACCAGTAGGCCAGTCCCACAGAACCGGCCTGAGCGGCCAGCACCAACGTGCGGATGAACGTAAGCCGCCAGAGGTTCTGACGAGTGGCGGAAGTGATTTGAACGGGGGCGAGCATGAGCTCTCCTGATGAGCGCTCCAGGCGGATCGCACGGAGTATAACCAAGCCGCGGGCCTGAGAGGCAAAAGTGCGGCAAACGACCACATGGCAGAAAGGATTGCTGCGTCTACAAGGACGCCTTCGCGGGCAAGCCACGCTCCCACATTGGAATGCGTTCCCCTGTGGGAGCGTGGCTTGCCCGCGATTGGCTGCGAAGCAGCCACCTGCTGATTATCTGTATAGAAGTTGTAACTGTGCGAACCGGACCATTGAAGCTAGAGTCTGATGGTTTCACGCAGGTTCGGACCTTAACCCCTGCGCATCGTCCAAGGAGCTTTTCATGCACACATTGCGCCGCAGCGCCGCCCTTCTTGCCTTAAGCGTTGGCACCGTCGCCAGCCTTCCGGCCCTGGCCGTCGACGAACTGCATTACAACCAGATCTCCCTGCGCGCCGAAGTCAGCCAGGAAGTGGCCCGCGACCTGATGATCGTGACCCTCTACACCGAAGAGCAAAACAGCGACCCGGCCAAACTTGCCGCCGACGTCAGCACCACCATGAACAAGGCGCTGGCACAGGCCAAAGAAGTGAAAGACATCACCCTGCGCCAGGGCAGCCGCAACAGCTACCCGATCTACGACACCAAAGGCCAGAAAATCACCGGCTGGCGTGAACGCGCCGAACTGCGCCTGGAAAGCTCGGACTTCGCCGCCCTCTCCAAGCTCACTGGCGAACTGCTCACCGACCTGAAAATGGGCGGCATGGACTTCGCCATCGCCACCCCAACCCGCAAAGCCAGCGAAGACGCCCTGCTCAAAGAAGCCGTGACCGCCTTCAAGTCCCGTGCCCAACTGGCCACTGACGCCCTGGGCGGCAAGAGCTACAAAATCGTCAACCTGAACCTCAACAGCAACGGTTATCCACAACCGTACATGCGCGGGCCGATGATGATGAAAGCCGCGGCCATGGAATCAGCGCCCGTGACCCCGGAAGTTGAAGCGGGTACCAGTCAGGTCAGCATGACGGCGGATGGGGCGATTGAAGTGTTGATGCCTTGATTCGATAAGTCTGTACAAAAAAACGGCGATCACCGAAGTGATCGCCGTTTTTTATTGCCCGTCGTAGGCCAGTCGGCTTTTTTGGCGAACAATCTGCCGCCATCGCGAGCAGGCTCGCACACATTGGATCTGTGTCGTACATAAAATCCATGTACACCCTCAATTCCTGTGGGAGCGAGCCTGCTCGCGATGAACGATAACGCGGTCTACGCCGGATCGACGTTATCCAACACTCGGTTCACTGCTAGCTCCGCGAGCATGATGACCTGTTGGATTGCCATCGCCGTATGGCGCTGTGGGCCGATCAGGTTGTTGGCGAAATCGCTGGCCAGGACACTTGCCGAGGCCAACGATTCACAGGCGTGGGCCAGAAGGCTTTCGGTGCCGGCATCCGGGGCGACCATGAACAGGGTGCTGGGGCGGCGGGTTTTTTCGGCGTATTGCGCTGGGGGATCAAGGTAGTAGTCGAGGGCGCGTTTTATGGCTTCGCGGTCTTTGAGTAGTTCTTCGGTGCGCGAAGCTTCGGCATTGGGGGTGGTGGTGTTGAAGGGTGGGTCCGGGATTAACTTATCCATGCAATTTTCCTTTTGAAATTGGAGCCATCAATTTCCGATCTCACTCGGCGAAGAGGTGGCAGCTATGTGCGGTGTGAGATTACCGGCAAAAGGAACCCGGCCAGACCGAGGTCTGCCCGCACACAGCCGCCATAACGCATTTGCTGGCAGCGGATAAGCTGGCGGCAATTATGGAGTGGCTCGCGTGGGTTTCCAATCGTTTAGCCGGGATCTCACTCCCGATCACTGAGTTTTCAGTGACAGCCAAAGATTAGAGGCACTGCTTCCTACCCGACAACCTGAAAGATGCGTGGGAAAGTTCTATGGCCAAGACTAATTCCTTAAACACCCATTAACAGATTGGCCGGTTGTCAGGCAGCCTTCGCGAGCAAGCCTGCACACAGCAGGGCGGTGTCATCTGCTTTTGATTTTGCATTTGCGAAAGCCCAGGAGCTAAGAGAAACTCCCTGCCTTTCCAGACTCGATAAGGATGCGAGCATTGAAGTTTGAAAGGGATCAGTTTTCCAGCAACCATGGAATTGTCTTCAACGTATCGCGCTTCACTCTGTCAGCCAGTGAACGGGGTGGCCTCAGAACACTGCATTTTGGTGAAGCGAAAGCCGCCCACTATGAAGTGAGCAATCTGGTGGTGGAGCTCTACGAAAAAATGCTCGCCAAGGATTTGCCTTGCCAAATGATGGTCGGGATCTCCAAACCCCTGACCCGGCAACAGGGGGATTTACTCAATGCCCAACGAACAAGTATCGCCAACCTCACCAGTGGTGTTTTCGCCGCAGCGGCAGGTAAATTCATGCCCGCTGCGGCCATCCCGGTGGGATGGGCAGTCCGCGAGTTCACGCTGAGCACATTGCCGACTTATCACGCCGGCGATGTCATCGTCAGCCTGGATGCACAGGTCAGCGGCGGCATAGGCCCTCAGCACTCAGCATCGTCCATGATCATCAAGACTCAAGGCGGGTGAGACCATGAACGAATATGGCCTGTACGCCGTGGCTTATGCAGTGTTCCTGCTGTTGTTCTTCTATCTGAAATCCTACGGCCTCAGAAAATGGCTGGGCATTGCGCTGGTCGCTCTGGGGTTTTCGAGTATTTTGATGCTGCCGCCTTTCATCGCAGGCTTCGATCTGGGCATCGTTTCAACCAATGCTATCGCCCTCGGGTCTGCGCTGTTTTTTAGTCGGACCCGGTATGCGGCGTGAGCCATGCGCTCATTCAAGCAACGTGAAACGGAATTCACTTCACCCACAACGCCCGCCTGACACCGCTTTGCGTAGGAGCTGCCGAAGGCTGCGATCTTATGACGTTGATTTTCAAGATCAAAAAATCGCAGCCTTCGGCAGCTCCTACAGTCCGCCATCAACGCAAAAACCGGCCGACTATGCCCGGATAGAGGGGTCCCCCTCAAAAAACGATATTTCCGCCCGCCCCGCCAACAACGCTACCCTCAGGAAAACACCGCCGCCAAACCCACGGGGACTCCATGGAAAGAACCACCGTCAAACCACTTCTGCTTGCTCTCGCCCTCGCTACAACCGCATCACTCGCACAAACCGCCCAAGCCGCCACCACCCTGGTCTACTGCTCAGAAGCCAGCCCCGCCGGCTTCGACCCCAGCCAATACACCAGCGGCACCGACTTCGACGCCTCAGCCGAAACCGTCTTCAACCGCCTCACCCAATTCAAACGCGGTGGCACCGAAGTCGAACCCGGATTAGCGACAAGTTGGGATGTGAGCAAGGACGGCCTCAGCTACACCTTCCACCTGCGCGACGGCGTGAAATTCCACACCACCGACTACTTCACCCCGACCCGCGACTTCAACGCCGATGACGTCCTGTTCACCTTCCAGCGCCTGCTCGACCCGCAGAATGCCTTCCGTAAAGCCTACCCCGCCGAATCGCCGTACTTCACCGACATGGGCCTGAACACCACGATCAAAAGCATCGACAAGATCGACGACCACACCGTGCGCTTCAGCCTGAACAACATCGACGCCGCATTCGTGCAGAACCTCGCCATGAGCTTCGCCTCGGTGCAGTCCGCCGAATACGCCGCCCAACTGTTAAAGGAAGGCAAAGCCGCCGACCTCAACCAGAAACCGGTCGGCACCGGCCCGTTCGTGTTCAAGCGCTATCAAAAGGACTCGCAGATCCGCTACGCCGCCAACAAGGCCTACTGGAAGCCCGAGGACGTGAAACTCGATAACCTGATTTTCTCGATCACCCCCGATGCCGCCGTGCGCTTGCAGAAGCTCAAGGCCGGCGAGTGTCAGGTCAGCGGCTACCCGCGCCCGGCAGACATCGAAGTCATGGAGAAAGACCCGAACCTGACCGTGCTCAAACAGGCCGGTTTCAACCTCGGCTTCCTCGCCTACAACGTGACCCATCCGCCGCTGGACCAGCTCAAGGTCCGTCAGGCCCTGGACATGGCTATCGATAAACCGGCGATCATCAAGGCGGTCTACCAGAGTGCCGGGCAGCTGGCGCAGAACGCCCTGCCCCCGGCGCAATGGTCCTATGACCCGACCATCAAGGATGCACCGCACGACCCGACCAAAGCCCGCGCGCTACTAAAAGAAGCAGGGGTTGCGCCCGGTACCACCATCAATTTGTGGGCCATGACCGTGCAGCGTGCCTCCAACCCCAACGCCCGGATGTCGGCGCAGATGATCCAGCAGGATTGGGAGAAAGTCGGGATCAAGGCCAACATCGTCAGCTATGAGTGGGGCGAGTACATCAAGCGCGCCAAGAACGGCGAGCACGACGCGATGATCTACGGCTGGACCGGCGATAACGGTGACCCGGACAACTGGCTCGGCGTGCTCTACAGCTGCGCTGCGGTGAAAGGTAGCAATTACGCCAAATGGTGCGACCCGGCCTACGACAAGCTGGTGCAGCAAGCGAAGGTGTCCACTGACAAACAGCAGCGGGTCAAACTGTACCAGCAGGCACAGCAAATCCTTAAGCAACAAGTACCTATCACGCCTGTCGCCAACTCGACCGTGTTCCAGCCACTGCGCAAGGAAGTCACCGACTTCAAGATCAGCCCTTTCGGCCTTACACCCTTCTATGGAGTGGGTATAAATAAGTAACACCAGGCGCCAACCGGGTGCACCAGACGCCCCGGCTGCCCCGTGTCGGTGCGCGATTTGCACCGTAAAAAACCTGCGCAAACGGTCAAATGTGCGGGAATTTATACATATGCGACATTAAGGTACGTTCGTGCCACTGTTTAAGGTTTGGAGCCATTCAGGATCTTGCATTGGGTATGGCCCCTGCATAAGTATCCGCAGGTCGACTCACGAGGTCGTCCTCTAATTCCAAAAATGACAACAAATCATGAGGCCACCATGCTTAAACACGCGGTCATTCCGTTTTTAGTCGGCGCAAGCTTGTTAGCCAGCGCACCATTCGCCCAAGCGGCGACTAACCTGGTGTTTTGCTCCGAAGGGAGCCCGGCCGGTTTCGATCCTGGTCAGTACACCACCGGAACCGACTTCGACGCCTCTGCAGAGACCATGTTCAACCGCCTGACCCAGTTCGAGCGCGGCGGCACCGCCGTTGTTCCTGGTCTGGCGACCAAGTGGGACATTTCCGATGACGGCCTGACTTACACCTTCCACCTGCGCGAAGGCGTCAAGTTTCACACCACCCCGTACTTCAAGCCAACTCGTGAGTTCAACGCCGACGACGTGCTGTTCACCTTTAATCGCATGATTAACAAGGATGATCCGTTCCGTAAGGCGTACCCGACTGAATTCCCGTACTTCACCGACATGGGGATGGATACCAACATCACCAAGATCGATAAAGTCGACGACCACACCGTCAAGTTCACGCTCAAAGAAGTGGATGCCGCGTTCATCCAGAACATGGCCATGAGTTTCGCCTCGGTCCAGTCCGCCGAGTACGCTGCCCAGCTGCTCAAGGAAGGCAAAGCCGCCGACATCAACCAGAAGCCGGTCGGTACTGGCCCGTTCGTGTTCAAGAGCTACCAGAAAGACTCCAACATCCGCTACACCGGGAACAAGGACTACTGGAAGCCTGACGACGTGAAGATCGATAACCTGATCTTCGCCATCACCACCGACCCGTCGGTACGCATCCAGAAGCTGAAAAAGAACGAGTGTCAGATCACCCTGTTCCCTCGTCCGGCCGATCTGAAAGCGTTGAAGGAAGACAAAACCCTGAAGGTGCCTGACCAGGCCGGTTTCAACCTGGGTTACATCGCCTACAACGTGATGGACAAGATCAAGGGCAGCGATCAGCCAAACCCGATGGCTCAGTTGAAAGTGCGTCAGGCACTGGACATGGCCGTCAACAAGCAGCAGATCATCGATTCGGTTTACCAGGGCGCCGGCCAACTGGCCGTCAACGCCATGCCTCCGACCCAATGGTCTTATGACACCACCATCAAGGACGCGCCATACAACCCTGAGAAAGCCAAAGAGCTGCTCAAGGAAGCCGGCATCAAGGAAGGCACCGAGATCAACCTGTGGGCGATGCCGGTACAACGTCCCTATAACCCCAACGCCAAGCTGATGGCCGAAATGCTCCAGTCCGACTGGGCCAAGATCGGTATCAAGGCCAAGATCGTCACCTACGAATGGGGCGAGTACATCAAGCGTTCCAAAGGCGGCGAAAACGGCGCGATGCTGATTGGCTGGAGCGGCGACAACGGTGACCCGGACAACTGGCTGAACGTGCTGTTCGGCTGCGACTCGCTGCAGGGCAACAACTTCTCCAAGTGGTGCGACAAGAAGTTCGACGGCATCGTCAAAGAGGCCAAGCGCACGACCGATCAGGGCAAGCGCACCGAACTGTACAAACAGGCGCAACACGTCCTCAAAGACGCTGTTCCAATGACACCTATCGCTCACTCGACGGTGTTCCAACCCATGCGCGACAACGTGCAGGACTTCAAGATCAGCCCGTTTGGCTTGAACTCCTTC
>LNAP01002941.1_pt1 | contig 16563 bp, 11 predicted proteins | sample 602601 | NCBI WGS metagenome assembly LNAP01 (sample SAMN02440304, study PRJNA202911) | soil metagenome | biome: Subtropical and temperate rainforests or woodlands; isolation source: soil samples (1 kg each in a 20% v/v slurry with milli Q water) were... ... | reverse complement strand
CCCTTGTCCCACGGACGGCTGGCGCGGGTCGGCTCGTCGTTGCGGGTCGACAGCGCACGGGAGGCGCCAAAGCCACCCATGCCCAGGCCGCAAGCGGCCACCTCGCCGCAGGCCTCCAGCCCGAGCACGTCGGTCACGCCGGGCGCCGGCTTGCTCACGCCCTGGCGCTGCATGATGTCGGGCCGGTTGATGCCAGCCGAATGCACGCGCAGCAGCACTTCGCCGGGGCCCGGCGCGGGTACCGGCCGGTCTGCCAGCGTCAACACCGTGGCATCGCCGGGCTCGCGGGCGATGACGGCTTGCATTTCAACAGGGATCTGGTTCATGGCGTTGTGCCTCGCGGACGAATGGAAACTGGGCGGCCGCGTCGGCGCGGCCGCCAGGAAGGGTGGAACAGCGTGCGATAGACCCGTCTTCAGGACGCCGTCTTGAAGACACTGACCCCGTGGCCGGGCAGCGCGAGCCCCGCCACGGCGCCCACGGGCCATTCATGGATGCAATTCAGGTCGGAGGTACGCACCATGACGTGCTGGCGTCCTTCCACGGGGATATGCACCTCCAGATACAGATCCACGTGGTCGCCCTGGAACACGTGATTAACCACCGTGCCGCTCAGGACCGACCCGCTATGCAGGTTTTCCAGCTTGATATGTTCGGGCCGCACGTAGAGATCGAGCCGGTGTCCCTCGTGCGAGCCGCCCACCAGGCGGTGGCGGGGAATCTGCGTCAGCCCGCCGCCCAGGCGCAGCTGGATGGTTTCGGCATTGGAGCCGTGATAGTGCGCGGGCAGGATGTTGACGTCGCCCAGGAACGACGCCACGAACGGATCCTGCGGATTGCGATACAGCTCGTCGGGTGCTGCGACCTGCCGGATCACCCCCTGGCTCATGACCGCAATGCGATCCGACATGCTGAGGGCTTCGCCCTGGTCATGGGTGACGAATATCGTCGTGACGCCCAACTTGCGCTGGATATCGCGGATCTCCACTTGCATGGCGCCACGCAGGCCTTTGTCCAGCGCGGAAAACGGCTCGTCGAGCAACAGCACCTTGGGACGGATTACCAGCGCCCGCGCCAGAGCCACCCGCTGCTGCTGCCCGCCGGAGAGCTCGCGCGGCTTGCGCTCGCCCAATCCGTCCAGCTTGACCAGGGCCATGGCTTCGCGCACCCGCAGCTCGATCTCGGCGGCCGGCACGCGCCGCATCCGCAGGCCATAAGCGATGTTGCGCTCCACCGTCATGTGCGGGAACAGCGCGTAGTTCTGGAACACGATGCCGATCTGGCGCTGATATGGCGGCAACGCCGTGACCGGCGTACCGTCGATGAAGATCTCGCCGTCGTCCGCATCGGCAAAGCCCGCGATCAGGTTCAACAAGGTGGTCTTGCCGCAACCCGACGGACCCAACAGCGTCAGGAACTCCCCGCGCTCGATGTTCAGGGACACCTGCTGTAGCACCGTGTGATCACGGTACTTCTTGACCACTCCCTCCAGGCTGACCGCGCTGGAGCTATCGGAGGCAAAGGGGCGATTCGGCATGGCTGCTGCACTCATGGAGTTCAGTCTCCCGACGAGAAAATTCCGGGAAAAACAGGCGGTGGCCGCATGGCACGCAAAGGTGCGACATCAGCGTTATGGTGGTTTCAAGAATACGGCAAAGCCCTTTTTGCAGTGCGTTGCCGATGCTGATGGGGGCCATCGGAAAAACGAAATCGCGATGCCGCTGGCATGGCAGCCCTTGCCCCCCGCGTAAACCGGCACCTTTGCTTTTTCCTAAGTCAGCCGTCCGAAAAACGAAGTTATCAACTCGGAGCTTCCGGATCACACTGCGTGCCTATCGTTCAGCGCGCATCTGAAGCCTGCGCGCGGTTCGTCGGCCTTCTTGTCCTTGATCTTCGTGTCAGCCTCGAGACGCACCAGGGTCTCGGTATTTCTTAGGATCTTGCAATGTCAATTGAAAAAACCAATACGCTGGTGATCGGCGCCGGCCAGGCCGGCATCGCGATGAGCGAGCACCTTGGCGCCATGGGGGTTCCGCATATCGTGCTGGAACGCAAGCGGATCGCCGAGCGCTGGCGCTCCGAACGCTGGGACTCGCTGGTCGCCAACGGCCCCGCCTGGCACGACCGCTTTCCTGGCTTGAAATTCGATGACGTCGGGCCCGACGTCTTTCCGCCCAAGGAGCGCATGGCCAAGTACTTCGAAGACTATGCCAAGATGCTCAAGGCGCCGGTGCGCACCGGGGTCGAAGTCCTGCGCGTCAAACGCAACGAAAAGCGCCCGGGCTTCACCGTCACCACCTCCGAAGGCACTATCGAAGCCCAGCACGTGGTCGCGGCGACCGGCCCCTTCCAGGTCCCCACCTTCCCGAAAATCGTGCCGGAAAACGCCGGCATTCAGCAGCTGCATTCCTCGGCCTACAAGAACCCAGGCCAACTGGCCGACGGCGCCGTGCTCGTCGTCGGCGCCGGCGCCTCCGGCTCGCAGATCGCCGAAGAACTGCGCCAGGCCGGCCGCACCGTCTACCTGTCGGTGGGCGAACACTACCGCCCGCCCCGCTCCTACCGCGAACGCGACTATTGCTGGTGGTTGGGCGCGCTAGGCATGTGGGACGAAGTCAAGAAAAAGCCCAAGCGCGAACACGTCGCCTTCGCCGTGAGCGGCTATGAAAACGGCAAGACCGTCGACTTCCGGCGTCTGGCCCACGACGGCATCCAGCTCGTCGGCATCACGACCACCTACGAAAACGGCGTGCTGCACTTTGCCGACAACCTCGCCCGCGACGTCGCCCAGGGCGATGCCGACTACTTCGAAGTCCTGCGCGAAGCCGACGCCTACATCGAGCAGAACGGCCTCGACCTGCCGCCGGAGCCCGATGCCTGGAAACTGCTGCCCGACCCGGAGTGTCTCACCTACCCGATCCTTGGCCTGAACCTGGCCGAGGCCGGCATCAAGACCATTCTATGGGCAACCGGCTTCAAGGTCGACTTCAGCTGGATCGACGTCGACACCTTCGACGAAAAAGGCTATCCCATCCACAAACGCGGCATCTCGGCCGAAAAAGGCATTTACTTCCTCGGCCTGCCCAACCTCACCAACCGCAGCTCTTCCTTCATCTGGGGGGTTTGGCACGACGCCCGCTACATCGCTGACCATATCGGCATCCATTTGGACTACCTGGCGTACAAGAAGGAATGACGGAACCGGCGTTTAGGCTGTCCCAGGCCAAACGCAAAAAAACCCGCATCTCGAGCGAGAATGCGGGTTTTTCGCGAATATCCCGGTCGCCTCGGGGCGTCTGAGCCTTGGCGCGACGGCGAGTCTGCGGTGACGCATCGTGCATGCTGGCAAGACCGATCCAGACTGGCGACACGCCTAGCTTTTCTTCCCGCCAAACATGCCGACCAGCTTTTTACGCAATATCTGCAATCCTGTCCCAGGCTTGCAAGCTCGATATTCGGCCAGCGCGGCGTCCAGCTGCTCCCGATTCAGTACACCCTTGGGAAGCAGGATCAGCTGTTCATACAGAGCCTGCTGCTGCTTGATCCCGCCGGTCTTGCCGTAGGAACGCGCCAGCTGCAGGCGCATCCAATTGATCTGTACCGAAAAGCCCGGACCATTCTCATTGCCGAGCTGATGCAGTTTCTCTTCCAGCCAGGGAATGACCTCCGCGTAACGCCCCTGTTTGCGCATCAAGGCCCCCAGGTTGACGCAGGCCTTGACGGCCTCCAGCCGCACGTCGGGCTCGCCGTCATGCAGATAGCTTTGCACGACACGCCGGTACAGCGCCTCCGCCTCGATCAAATCCCGCTCGGCCACGGTCAGCGCCTTGCTCCACATGGCACGCGCCACGCGCAAGCGCAGATAACTCAGTGCAGTGCCCTGCCAGCGGCGAATGATTTCGTCGTAGACGGCAATTTCTTCTTCATGACGCCCCAGCTTGTCCAGCTGCACCGCCTTGTTGGACAGCGCCAGCGCCACGTCTTTGTCGGAAGACAGATTCATGTCGTCGCTGTAGCGCATGATGATCTCGTCGTTGACGACTATCGCGGCCTCGCGCAGCCCCAGCCGTGCCAGGCAGAATCCCTTGTTGACCAGCGCATCCAGACAGATGGCTCGCAGCTCGGGATGCAGCGACTCCACATGCGCATTGATGACCTGCTCGTACCGCGTGATCGCCTCGCGGTAGTTTTCCTGCTCCTGCAGCTTGCGCCCCTCTTCCACTACAGCCTTCATCTCCTGCAACCGCTGCGGCGCTACAGGCTCGTACTGCTCGCCGTAATTCACCGAAATTCCCTGGCTTTGCAGGCGATTCAGGCAGGTCAGGCGGCTGGCATTGGCGCGGGCCACCGTGTCGCGGGCAATCGGCCTGGTGCTGGTGCTGCAGTGGGCCAGCAAGGCATCATAGGTCTTGAGCGCCTCTTCGTTGCGCTCCAGCAATTGCATCTGCAGATAGGCCAGATTCAGATAACTGCTGGCCACGCGCGACTCGATCGCTTCGTCCTGGTCGGCGGCGAACTTCCGCAGCAACTTCTGGTAGGTCTGCACTGCCTCATCGAAATGCAGCCGTTCGCGCTGGCTGACGGCCAGGTCGAACAGGGTTTCCACGACGGAAAGCCGCACGGCCGTGTCCCCATCGTCGCGAAAGCGCTCCAGCATGCTATCGCCCAGGGCGGCCCGCCGCCGCTCGGCTTCAGTCACTTCGGGAGCAGGTATCGACTCGTCCTTGTCATTCTTCCCACTGGGATGCGCATGCTTTGGCGGCGCCAGATCGCCCCAGATTTCCGCCTCCAGTTCCATGGAAGATGCTTGCAACTGACGCCATGCGGTTTGCTGCGGGCTGTCGGGCTCGACAGACAATGACAGGCGCGCCATGTCCTCAAGCGCAGCCAGGGCAGCCTCGTGCTCGCCCATACGTTTGAGCATGCGGGCCTTTTGCCGCATGGAACGGCATACGACGAGGCGGACTGCCGCATCATCGTCATCCGCGAAACGCCGCTGCAACACATCGAACGTTTCCAAGGCCTGTTCAGGCGAGTCCAGCGTTTCATCAGCATGGGCCAGCTTGTACCAAGCCCTTGCCAGCGGCTCTTGAAGCGCGGCGCTGCGGTCGCCGCCGAGCCTTTCCAGCACCTGCCCATAACCTTGCCACGCAGTTTCCTCGTCACGCATCTCCAGGGCATTGAGCCAGGCGATCAAGGCCGTGCGGCGCACTTGCGCATCGGAATGTCCCGAATGGCGCTGCCAATGCTGCTCGCTCAAGGTCTCGGCCCTGCCTGTCAAGGCTGCGGCCTGCTCCTCGTCTTCCGTTTGGCTGGCCAGTTCGTGCAAAGCCTCGGCGTGAACCTGCAAGCACTTGCCCAGGCAGCGTACCTCGATCACGCTGTCGGTATCGGAGAACTCCGCCTCCATCTGCTCGCAGGCGAGTACCGCCTGTTCAGGCTTGCTGCTTTTTTCCGGTGCTTCGAGGCTGGACAGATGCCACCAGAAAATACGATCCAGTTGCGCCAGGGCAAGGGTCTGACGTATGCCCGTGTTAGGGCTGCCTCCATGAACCAGCAACAACGCGTCCATGGCTTGCAAGGCGCCGGGCCAGTCTTTTTCCACCAACAGCCGCGCCTGCGCCAGGGCCGCGTCGGCGGCGACTTCGCGCAGATCATCAACGTCGCTCTCTTGAAAGTCGCTCTGCAACTGCGCATAGCCCTCAAGCGCCTGCTGGCGATAACCAAGGTCTTCAAACAACTCCGATTTGCGCAGCCGGATCTTCGCCACCAGCGCCTGCGTGGCAGGCCATGCGTCCGCGCCAAAACGCTGCTCCAGCCGATCAGCCTCGCGCACCATGTCGACGCGGGCAAAGGTCGCGCCGCGATGCACGGTCAGCGCGATGACTTCCATGCCCGCGCGAACCAGCCACTCGCGCACCGCCGGGGACTCAACGTGCTCGAAGCGTCGCTCCAGGTGACGCCAGGTCGCCAAGGCGTCTTCATGCTTGCCATCGGCGGCCAGGGCCGTACCCTTGGCGAATTGCGCCCTGGCCATCCATGGCCAATCGTCGGGAACCGCTCCTTCGAGATGCGAGGCCAATGCCTCGGCGGACTGAACTTCATTCGCCGTCTCTCCCGCCCGCCGCAGGGCCTGCAGCTTGGCGAACCAGGCGGCAACCAGATGCTCTTTCAGCTCCTGGTCCGAGCCGGAAAACGGCGTGGTCAGCGGCAGAAGACGGTCTATGACGGCCTGGCTCTTTTCAAGGTCCTGCTGTGCGGAAATCGTATTGGGCATGGCGCGAGACGGTTGCAGGCGTGTGCGCCATGTTATCCGTTCTCGGAAGCGCCTCCGCTTTCAGGCGCAGAGGGCCTGCCGCAGCCTTTCGGGAATGTCCATGATCAATGGTCCGCCGAACAGCACCGGGTCTTGCAAGGGCTGGCCGCGTATCAGCCCGACCTCTGCCTCGCCCTCGCCTCCCGGAGCTCGACGGGTCAGATCTGGTCGAATCCGGCGCCAACCGCGACCGATCCGCCCGTAACGCGGAGCGAATCAATATTGCCGAGCAGTTCCAGCGGTTCAACGCCCTGGCCGTGGGTGAGCAGGCCGCCTTCTATCTCCACTTCGCGCGCCGAACCTCCAGGCTTGACGCTGAACGCGATGGCCGACAGCCGCAGCACCACACCCTTGACCAGCGAGTCGCCGGTGCCGCCATAGGTTTCAATGCCCCGGCGCACCGAAATGCGCCCCACCGGCTGGCTGATCTGTATGCCCACCGCGCCGTCGGCATGCGTCACCACGCGGTCGAACTCGGCCGTCTGCACGGTCCCGGTATAGACATTGAAGCCGCGCGAGCCCTGCCCGAAGGTCTCGATGGGCGCTTCGGCTTGCAGCAAATTGACTGTACCGAAATTGACGAAGCCGATGCCGCTGGGGCCATAGGACGTGATCTTGTCCTCGGCGAGCCAATGGTCCACCGTACCCCAGTTGTCCAGCACCATATCGTTGGGGCCGTAAGTGGTCACCGGCCCCAGGTTGCGCACGCTGTCAACGTAGGCGCCATGGACGGTAAACACGCCGCCGGCGATCTGGTCGGGCGTGCCAGGCGCTATGCCTCCGTCGCTATGGACCGCGCCAGTCTCCAGCCGCCGCGCCACCAGGCGGCCGCCCGAAACGCCCGCGCCGCTGACAAAGATGCCGCTGCCCAGCACAGGCGCGCCGGGCCGGCCGGCCGACAGGCCGGTAAGGTCGGCGGTGAGGGTGACAGCAACGTCCGCCTGCTGATTCCACAGCGTGAACGCCCCCTGGATCACCTCCACGCCATACCCCTTGGGGCGTTCGCCATAGCCGCGCGCATCGGCCGCCAGGATATCGATATTATGGGCCTCGACATGGCCACCGCGCACCTTGTCGCCCGCCAGCAATTGCACCACCCCGGTGATCGACAGATTCTGCAGAGTCAGGCTGCCCAGGTGACCCACACTGAGGTCATTGAAAAGGGCGCGCCGTTCAGGGTCGGCTTTGAGGGCAAGGTTCTCGACCTGATTGTCAGCCGTAAGCTGCAAGCCGTCCTGACCCGCGGTGAATTGGATCGACGCCCCAGGTCCGTCTCCAGCCAGGAACTGACCAGGCAACAGACGCAGCGTCGGAACATCGACCAACTGCCCGGTGATCTCAATGCACGTAACCTTGGGATCCGCCACGGCGGCCTGCAGTTCCTTCACTGTGGAAATTTGACGTTCCGAGACGTTCATTCTGATCTCCTCTGTTGGACAGCCAGTCAATCCGGGTAGCCACGCCCGCGCCCCCGGACCGCGGCTCTCTCGACCGCGACGGCGACTCGCATTTGCCGGCAAGGCCACGAGCGTAAAACATGCCCCGCTTCTGCGTAATCCGTGGAATTCACATAATTCCTATCGGTCCGAGACTCACCAAACCACGGACGCCTGGGGCGGATCGATGTGTCCCGCCTAGTCTTCCCGCGACGCCTGCCCGGACAGCGCGCCGGCAGGCCGCCCCGGCAGGCCCGCCAGCAATTCATCGGCAGATTGCCTGAATCGCATGACCAGAAATTCAAGCAGCTCGCGCACGCGCGGCACCTGATAGCGATTGCGGTGGATGATCGCGTAAACGCCAGGCTCGTCGACGGAGTATTCGGGCAGCACAACCCGGAGCCGGCCGGCGCGCAGGTCCTCGGCGGCGTCCCAGATGGTTTTCCGCGTAATGCCGATGCCCTCCAGCGCCCAAGCCCTCGCCAGCGCTCCGTCGTTGGTCTCCCAGGATTGCCTCATGGGAAGACGCAGCGACCAGCTACGGCCATTCTCGGAAAAATGGTATTCGTTCAGTGGACCGGCGCCGGTGACCAGGACAATGAACTGGTGCTGCGCCAGGTCTTGCGGCGTTCGCGGCGTGCCGCAAGCCTCCAGGTAGCTAGGCGCCGCGCACAAGACGCGCCAATTGGGAGCGAGGAAGCGCGCCACCAGGTCGCCGTCGTCCGGCCGGCCGAAGCGCACGGCGATATCCATGTCGTCTTCCAACAGCCTGGACAGCGAATCCGTCAGCGTCAGCGCCAGCTTCAGGTGCCGGTGGCTCTTGCTGAATTCGGTGAGCCACTGATTAAACAGATTGCGGCCGAAGTCGGTGGAGGCCGAAATGCGGACTTTGCCGCTCACGCCGGCACGTCCGGCCAGCAAGGCGGCTTCCGCGCTTTCAAGCGCCTCCAGCGCCGTCCGGCAGTGCTCCAGGTATGTGTGGCCTTCATTGGTCAACCGCAGGCTGCGCGTCGTGCGATCCAGCAGCTTGGTCTGCAGGGCGGACTCCAGCTTGGTCAGCCTCGCGCTCGCCGCCGCGGCGGAGACCCCCAGCTTGCGCCCCGCCGCGGACAAACTGCCCAGGCCGGCTGCCTCCACGAAAAGACGAATGTCACCCAGCGCGTCTATCAGCATTATTCAATCTCGCTTGAAAGCGTATGAAGCAAGGTCTCAATTATCAAGCATCGAGAAATGCAGGAACATAGCTATTTCTCGATGCCAAGCACGGCATTCGTTTTTACTTTTTGAAAAATCATTGACCAGATGAGCATCACGAAGTCGGCCATGGACGCCGATGGCAAATTTCCGCTTGGCAGCCTTCTTGCGCTGAGTATGACCAGCTTTATCGCGACGGCCAACGAGACCTTTCCTGCCGGCCTGTTGCCGCAGATTGCCGCCGGATTCGACACGACCGAAGCCTGGGCGGGTCAAATGGTCACGCTTTGCGCGCTGGGTTCCGGCCTAGCCGCCATTCCCCTCACGGCGGCGACGCGCGGCTGGGGCCGGCGCCACGTCTTGCTGGCAGTGCTGTGCTGCTTTTTTGTGTCCAATCTGGTCACCGCGACCTCGACCAACTTCGTTCTCAGCCTGGCGGCGCGTTTTCTGGCCGGAGCCGCCACCGGCCTGGCCTGGAGCCTGCTGGCCACCTATGCTCGCAGCCTGGCGGCTCCCCGGCAGCAAGGGCGGGCCCTGGCCGTCGCCATGTTTGGCATTCCCCTGGCGTTGTCGGTCGGAGTTCCGCTGGCCAGCTGGTCCAGCCAGCTTATCGGGTGGCGCGGCGTGTTCGCCTGCCTGGCGGTAATCGCCATGCTGTTGACGCTCTGGGTGTGGCTGCGCCTGCCCGATCGCCCCGGCCAGAAGCAGGGAAGCCGTCTCGCCGCAGGCCAGGTGCTGGCCACTCCCGGCGTATGCGCCGTGCTGTTCGTGGTCATGACCTGGATACTGCCGCATTACATCCTTTATACCTATCTCTCGCCCTTCCTCGACTCCATCGGCCTGGGCGCGCACCTGGACCGCGTGCTGCTCGGATTCGGCCTTGCCGCGCTGCTGGGCATCTGGGGCGTCGGGCTGCTGGTCGACCGTTATCTGCGCGTGCTGGTACTGGCGGCGCTGGCTTCTTTCTGCGCCGTCTCGCTGGCGTTCGGCCTGGGCGCGACCTCGCTGCCCGTGGTCTATCTCGGCGTCATCATTTGGGGGCTGAGCTTCAGCGGCGCGCCCACGCTGCTACAAACTTCGCTTGCGGATGCCGCGGGCAAGCATGCGGATATGGCTCAGGCCATGCTGGTGACGGTATTCAACATATCGTTTGCCGGCAGTGGCGCCTTAGGCGGCGTTTTGCTGGAAACGACCGGCGCGCAGGCCTTTCCCTGGGTCATCGTCGCGCTGCTGGCAAGCGCCTTGATGGTCGCCTGGAGCGCGAAGCGTCACGCGTTCCGTCCTGGCTCGCGCCACGCCCCCGGACGCCCATCTCACCCAGCTGCCACGCAGGATCCCGATCGCGGGCAGGCCTGTCCCTGAAACTCCCGACACCTCGACCACCAGGAACTTCCCCTATGTCCATCAATTCCCTGAAATCTGCGCCGCGCTGGCTGGCCACGGCTGTGCTGGCCTTTGCGGCAACCCACGCCCATGCCGGCGAAGTAAGCAAGGAACAGCAGGAAGCCAATCGCCAGATCGTGCTGGCCTTCTACGAGCAAGGCCTCAATCAGCTCAACGCCGACGCCGCGATGCCCTATCTTGGCGAGCGCTATGTGCAGCACAACCCGACGGCGCCCGACGGGCCCGAAGGCTTCCGCAAATTCATCGCGTTCATGAAAGAGAAGTATCCCAAGTTCCACAGCGAGATCAAACGCTCGTTCACCGACAGGGAATACGTGATCCTCCATGTGCATTCGGTGCGCGAGCCGGGCACGCGCGGCAATGCCATCGTGGACATCTTCAAGGTGGAGAACGGGAAGATCGTGGAACACTGGGACGTCATCCAGGCCATCCCCGAAACGGCGGCGAACGACAACACCATGTTCTAGGCTGCGCCGGAATGACGGGCAGCCTCCGGCCACCCTCACTGATAACTCATGGTGAAGGTGGCGATCCCGCGGAGCGTCCCTGGCGTCACCGCGCCTGTCGAAATGTATTGGGCAACCAAGGGCACTTCGGTCACGGAATCCGAGGTTCCCACGCGCCATTGATTGATAGCGCCCGCGGCAGCCGAATCGGGACCATAGGCCACCGGCTTGCCTTTGTACAGCAGCCGCATCTCGATTCCGCCCGCCGTCGATCCCGCCGCGGGCGTCAGGCGGTCGGTACGGTTGCCTGGATTTGTCGAGTCGGTCAGAGTCACGTACACATTGGCGCCGGGCGTGCAATTCAGGCCAATGCGGAGCGGCGTGTCGCCGCGCGTGGCACCGACCGTATTGAACTCCCGCGATGTCAGGGGAGGCAAGGTAGCGACAACCGACGGGGTCGTGACCAGGCAGCCTCCCTGGACAACCCGGCTGCCGGCCGCGATGGTGACATGGTAGGTCAATCCGGGATTGCCGCAGCCATTGATGAACTGGACATCAAGGCTGGGGAACGACGTCAGCGCGCCGCCGCTGACAGGCCCGATGACAAGCAGCTCAGCCGTAACCAGCCATTTGGCCGTCGAGTTTCTAGGGGCAGTGAATTTCGTGTTGACCGGCGCCAGCTCCCAGCCCCCTCCCCATCCCTGCGTGGTGTAAAAGCGCACCCCTATACCCGGAACGTTCGTCTTGTAGGTTTTTTCCAGGCCCGGAGCCTGGGTGCCGTTGACGGTCATGAGCTTGGTCAACGTGCAGGGCCCCCCTGTCATCTGCATGGCTCCGTCGACGACCACGCCCTCCTTGTCCTGCAGAATCGCCCCTACCTGCGCATCGCGGGGAGGCGTGTAGGAACCCTTCAGGACGATGAGCTTGTTGGTCGCAAAGGTTGTCAGCGCTCCATCATCGGCAGCGGCCGGGCCGGAGAACCCCGCGGCGACAAGCGCGCTCATGGCTAGGGCCGCAGCCCGCAGCGGCCGGCCGAAGCACGGCAAGGACAAGGATTTCACTCTCATCTGGGCCCAGATCCCATATATGTTTCGCATTTCACATCCAATCGGGGGTAGGTCAGCGCCTGCCCATCGCGCTCCGGCAAGCGATAGCCGAAATGGCACACCTGATCGGGCGCCTCGCCCCAACGCAGCGTCAGGTCACCTTCGTCGGCGACCCCCCGCACCAGCACGCGCCCGCCCTGGCCGACCACGCCGACCTCGCTTCCCGCTTCATTCAGCACGATGGCGCCAAACGGCGGCGCCACGCCGTCCGGCTTCATCACGCCGATCATCGCCGAACGGCCGGCCACGGTGGCGAAGCGGATCATGGTCACGGTGTTGGCGCGCGGCGCGATCCGGGTGCTGGTCTCCTTGAGCTCAACATCCAATGGCAGGCCCATGGGGTCCAGGTCGATACTGTTGAGCGAGTACGGCCGCAGATAAGGGATCACGGCATAACCCCTTCCATCGATACGCACCCCGGGGGCATTGGCGATGCGGGCCCCCATCGCATCCTTGGCCTCCACGACGCCAACGGTATCGCTCAGATCGTTGGCCAATGTCACCCCGCCCGGATGAGCCACGATGGCGCCCTTGATGCCGCCCGAATATTGCGTATAGCCCGAGCCGCCGCTCGCGCTGGCCGATAGCGTGGCCGCCTGGCCGCGGTACTGCACATTGCCGCCGCCGGTGGACGCCCCAAGCGCGCGGTCGACGTTCACGCCATAGCTGAGCGCGTTATCGTCCAGGGCGGAGCCGGTAAGCATGAGCTGCCCGGATGATCCGGTCCGGCCGTCCCTGGAGGCCGCCAGCGACAAGGTCGCGGGATGCTCCTCGCTACCCAGGGGAATCGACACGCTGGCGTATACCTGATTGCCCAGCGTTCCAGTAACCCCGTCGCGCCGGCGCGAGGCGGCGATGTTGTACATCAGGTTCGTGCCGAAGGCGCGGAACGTGTTGCTGTAGCCGACCTGGAACTCGGTGGATCGTCCACTGCGCGTCCAGTAGTCGCTGCTCGAGCCCGTGGCATACAGCTCGCCCCATTTTTCGCCCAACGATTGGTTGACCGTCAACTGCAGGGCGTTGCGCTGCCGGTCCAGGCGGGGAACATAGTCGAAGCCATTGCTGCCCGCCAGGCGGCTTCGCGGTTCGCTGACCAGCACGGCTTCGCGCAGGCCCCAGTAACCACTGGACGAATAGCGATAGCCGGCAATCGCCAGATTGGTCCGGGTCGAGGGCACGAACTTGCTGTAGCTGACCCGGATGCTGCGCCCGGCGCTCGAGGCCAGGCCGGGCTTGCTGATGCGCGACTGCGTCACGTCCAGGGCCACCGCGCCCATCGGCGTATTCCAGGCCGTTCCAAGCAGCCCAGCCTGGTAGCCCTGCGCGGCCACCGCGCCGCCGTAGCCCGTCAGCAGATTCGTGAATCCATACTGCATGGTGGCTTGCAGCAGCTTGCTGTCGTCCCCGATCGATCGCACGTTCCGCACCTTGCCCAACGCAACCGTATAGCGCAGCGTCCCGGGCCGCAGGAGCTGAGCGACCGAGGCGTAAGGCACGGTAAAGCTATGCTGGCTGCCGTCAGCTTCGGTCACGGTGACCAGCAGATCGCCGCCATAGCCGGTGGCGTAAAGATCGTTGACTTCAAAGGGGCCGGGCGACACCGTGGTTTCATGGAGCTTGACCCCGTTTTGCGTAACCGTCACCCGCGCATTGGATTGGGCGATCCCCCGGATCAGGGGCGCGTAGCCGCGTTGGGAATCGGGCAGCATCCTGTCATCGGAGGCCAACTGCGCCCCGCGCAGGCCGATGCTGTCGAACATGGCGCCATCGGTGTAGGAATCTCCCAGCGTCAATTGGCTGCGCCAGGACGGCAGGTCGTGCTGCAGATAGGTGGCAATGTTCTGATACTGCCGCTGGCCGCCCGTCTGCCAGCTCAGCGCCGATCGCTGGCGAAAATGCCAGGCGCCGAGATTCAAACCCGAATCAAAAGCCGCATAAGAGGTCCGGCCGGATGCCAGTCCGCTGGTCTGGTAGGTGTTCAGGTTGTAGGCCAGCGTGGCGGACGGCACGCCCTGGTCCCAGAACTCGGGATTGACATAGCCTTGGGGCGCATGGCGCAGCGCGGCCTGCGGCGCGCTGATATCCATACGCAGTTCAGCGATGTCAAAGGATGCGCTGGCGCCGGCCACCAATTGCCCGAGGTCGACGCATTGTCCCTTGGCGAGATCCGCGCGCAAACGCTCGGGGGCCGCGCCAAGCAGATCGTTTTTCAGATTCAGCTGCGCAATCAGGGCGGCATCGAAACAGGGCGTCGCCTGGCCATCCGGTCCTTCAAAACGCACGGCCCGGCGTCCGATCCAGGAAGCATTCAGATAGATATCGACGGAATACTCGCCTGGCGTCACGGGATTGCCGCGCGTGAAACGCGAGACATCGACCGTGGCGCCGCCCGAGTGCATGAGGAAACCGGAGTCGAAATCCACCTCGGCCGAAGATTGGCCGTCAAGGGGCGCTGCCCAGACTGCCGCGGGGAACAGCGCACAGGCCACGACGCCCCGAAGAAAGAAAAACCCGCGCTGTTTCATTGCGCGGACTGCGAGCCGGCATGAAACTCTCCTGAAACCGCCGCGCCGTAATCATTGATGGTCGTGTAGCGGACCACCGAGGGAATCTCGGAATCTACCGCCGTCAGGCTCCCGAAGTCGAACTCCGTCGCCGCATGCGGCGCGACCATTGCGCCCTCTTCGTTCACATGCTGTTTGCCGGCCGCCTGCACGCTGACCCTGCTGAGGGTCACGTAGTAGCCCGAAGGATTGCTGGCCGACAGGACGTAGCCGCCGTTGGGCTTTCTGACAAAGCGCCAGCGCAGCTTGTCCGGCGCATCGCCCGCCTTGCCGGGCAAGCCCGCGGGGCGGAAGAACAACTTGATCCGGGACCGGATCGCGATCTGCAGACGGTTGGCCTCGAAGCCGGCCCGAGGCGGCACCTCAAGCGCGTTGAGCCAGAAAAGCGACTCGCGATCCTGCGGCAGCGGTTCTTGCGTATGGATGATGCGCAACGTCTGGCCCTTCGCCGGATCCAGACGGAACAGCGGCGGAGTCAGCGTGAACGGAACCTTGACCTGGTCGGGGGTCGCGTTCGGGTCGCCGTCATCAATCCAGGACTGCACCAGAACCGGCCCATCGCCCTCGTTCGTGAGCTTCAGCGTCACCTCTCGCTGCGAAGAGGAATAGATGACCCGGGTTCCACTCAAGACAACTGCGGCGTTTGCCGAGGTCGCCATGACGGCAACCGAAAGCGCCGCAAAGGCAGCGTGCCATTTAAATCTGAAAAACATAGTCATCTCATAGGCGCTGGATCCTGCGCCGCGTCAGCGATGCGCATTTTCCCTGCCGGCTTTACACGAGGGGCGAGGGCGACGGCCGCTGGTTATTACTGGTAAACGATCGAGTACATCGTGCGGGCTTCAACCTTGCCGGCGGTCGACGCGTCGGTAGCGACGTATTGGGCAAAGTAGTTGAGCGTCGCCTGGCCGTTTTCCAGCGCAACAAATTGCATGTTCTGCGCAGCTTCCGCGCCGCCCAGCTGGATATCCGAATGGTCGTTGTTGAGCAGGCCCACTTCGACGTTTTCGGCGCCATTGGCCGCGGTGTTCTTGAGACGGCCTGTCAAAAGGTCAACCGTTGCGTTGGGTTCAAAGTAAACGGCCACATTTCCCGAGTTGGGCGAACAATTGGTCAGGGCGATATTGAAAGGGGTGCGACCAGCCGTCGCGCCCGCGGTCGGCAGCGCGCTGGTGGAAACCGTGGGTAGCGTCACCGTGAAGTCCGCGCCACCGCCATTGCCGTTGATCTGGCAAGTCTGCGACGTGATTTCGCCGTTAATGGTGATGGAGCCGTCCGCAGCCAGCGCGCTCGCAGACAGGCTGAAGGCCGCGCAGGCAAAAAATGCGGTAGAGAATTTCATGCTTAACCTCGTATGAGTAGACACGGGAGCGGCGCGCGCTGATGCGCGAGCCAAATGGAAAGCGTGGAAAGCCTCTGTTCAGAGGCGCAATTCGGTCGCTGGAAAAGCACCAGAAATCGAGAGAAATCTAGGTGTATTCCCCAAATTGAGCGGCAATTCTATGGATATCATCAGATTGCACAAGTTTTCTGCTATCTGATTTTCTGATATCCGAAAGATGGCTGAATGGCCGTAGATCTTCCGTTGCACCAACAGGCGCGTGTCCGCCCGATTCCATGGTGGCGCGCTTCATGTGCTGGCCGGCCAGCATGGCAGGCCGCTTGCCCTGTTCCAGGATGATCAGGCCGGCGATGTGTCCGGCGTGCCTCGGGAGTCGCTTGCAGGACATCCTCGCCGGTCAGGAGAAGCTCGCCTTTTCCCGCCAGTTGCCGTCAGCGCCGTTCGCATGCCGGCGTCAGGCTGGCGTGAGGTCGCCCATAAGCGAATCTTCGGCTCGCGCTGCGTACCTGCCCGCCGTGAAATCCATGAAATTCTCGATGGCCTGAGGCTTGCCCAGCAGATAACCTTGAGCCTCGTGGCAGGATTCCGCCTGCAGGAAGGCAAGTTCTTCCTCGGTCTCCACCCCTTCGGCCAGCACCGGAAGCTCCAGGCCGCGCCCCAGCCCCAGCACCGCCCTCACGATGGTGGCGGCCTGCGGATTGACGTGGACGGACTTGATGAAGGATCCGTCAATCTTGATCTTGTCGAATGGAAAG
>LNAP01002940.1_pt1 | contig 16564 bp, 18 predicted proteins | sample 602601 | NCBI WGS metagenome assembly LNAP01 (sample SAMN02440304, study PRJNA202911) | soil metagenome | biome: Subtropical and temperate rainforests or woodlands; isolation source: soil samples (1 kg each in a 20% v/v slurry with milli Q water) were... ... | reverse complement strand
GGAAAGTCAATGAAATCAACGATCTACCAACACCACCTCCGCGCCAGTGCTAGCTTTTCGTACCGTCACTTATTGCACTGAAAACGAGGAGACCCCGAAAAGGACAGCTCCAGACCGCGTGACGCCGAACTGATGACGGTGGCACGGCGCGTGGCTGACTTGACCGAACCGGTGCTGGTCACCGGGGACCTCAACGACGTGGCGTGGTCGCGCACCACACGCCAGTTTCGCAAGCAGAGCCATTTGCTGGACCCGCGTGTCGGACGCGGGATGTACAACACGTTCCATGCGGGGTACTGGTTCCTGCGCTGGCCGCTGGACCACATCTTCCACAGCAACCACTTCACGCTGCGCAGCATCAGGCGCTTGCCCTCCATCGGATCGGACCATTTCCCGCTGCTGACCGAACTGGTGCTGCACCCCCAACGGCAGAGCGACCAGGAGGCGCTGGGCGAAGACGCCTGAATGGCGGTCGAACGAGCCGCTTAGTCTTGAAGCCTGGGCGGCTGGCTTCCGTTCTTCGCCCTCGTCAGGCTCATCCGCCTCATCCGTCCCGTCCTCCAGCGATGCCCATCATGTCGCTGCCGCTGTCGGAGTTGTCGCCGGGGCCGAAGGACGCTGTATCGCGGCCGGCGGGTTCGGCGGGTGCCGGGCTTGCGCCCTGAATGCTGCTCTTGGCCATGGTCGTACCTTCCTTGTGTGTGGGTGGTGCAAAGGTGGGGGCAGTTGGCGTGCCCGGTGTGCAGCCATGCGTCAGGCCTCGGTTGGGCCAGGCAGGGTGTGGTTTGCTTTCACGCTTTTCGCGGTTTGGTCGAACAGGATGCTGCGCGCTTCAGGGGTCAGGGTGGGAGCCCGGAGTTCCTTCCCCAGGCTCAGCCCTTTCCTGACCGCCGGCCGCTCCAGAAGCGTGTTGTGCCAGCGCTGCACATGGGGGAAGCGTGGCAGTTGCACCTGTTGCGCCTTGTGTATGCGTATCCAGGGAAAGATGGCGATGTCAGCAATGGAATAGTCGGAACCCGCCACGTAGGCGCCCGTGCGCGCCAGTTGAGCGTCGAGCACGCCATACAGCCGATCCACTTCGTTGCCGTACCGTTGAATGGCATACGGCAGGGCTTCGGGGGCATACATTCGAAAGTGGGCGTTTTGTCCGGCCATGGGCCCGAGCCCTCCCATCTGCCACATGAGCCACTGAAGGGTTTCGTAGCGCCCCCTGAGGTCGTTCGGCAGCAGGCGGCCGGTTTTCTCGGCCAGGTAGATCAAGATGGCGCCGCTTTCAAAAACCGTGACGGGGGCATCCGCATCGCGGGGTGCCCGGTCCACGATGGCCGGCATGCGGTTGTTCGGGCTGATGGCCAGGAACTCAGGGCTGAATTGCTCGCCCTTTCCGATGTTCACGGGAATCAGCCGGTAGGGGATGGCGCACTCCTCGAGCATGATGGAGATCTTCCATCCGTTCGGCGTGGGCCAGTAATGCAGATCCACCATGAAACGTCCTTTCCGAGGCGGGCATGGCGTTCGATGTTCAGATGCCCAGGTGCTGTTGCAGTATTTCAGGCTGGGCATGCAGTTCGGCCGAACTGCCGTGAAACACCACTTCGCCCTTGACCAGGATCACGTTGCGGTCGGTGATCTGCGTGACGTGTTTCCAGTTCTTGTCGACGATCACGCTGCTGATGCCGCTCTCACGGATGAGGCCGCAGATGCGCCAGATTTCGCGGGCGATCAGCGGGGCAAGGCCTTCGGTGGCTTCGTCGAGGATCAGCACGTCGGGGTTGGTCATCAGCGCGCGGCCGATGGTCAGCATTTGTTGTTCGCCACCGGAAAGCTGCTGCCCGCCGTGGTTCAAGCGCTCAGCCAGGCGCGGAAAGACCTCCAGCACGCGCTCGAAGGTCCAGTCGCGCTGCCCCTGGGTGCCGGCGCGGGCAGACATGACCAGGTTTTCGCGCACGCTGAGGTTGCCGAAGATGCCGCGGCCCTCAGGCACGTAGGCAATGCCCAGGCGTGCTATCTCGTAGGGCGATCGGCCCGTCATGGTCCGTCCTGCAATCGACACGCTGCCGGAGCGCGGCTTGACGATGCCCATGATGCTTTTGAGCAGTGTGCTCTTGCCCATGCCGTTGCGCCCCATGAGGCCAATGGTTTCGCCGCGCGCGATATGAAAGTCGATGCCGCGCAGCACATGGCTGGCGCCGTAATAGGTGTGGATGCGCTGCGCGACCATTGGCAGGTCGATCGACTGTTCAGGGGTGTTCATCCATGCTCCTCGCCGAGGTAGGCGGCTTGCACGCCCGCGTCGGCGCGAACCTGGGCGGGCGTACCACTGGCGATGATCTGGCCGTTGACCATCACGGTCAGTTGGTCGGCCAGCGTGAAGACGGCGTCCATGTCGTGTTCGATCAGCAGGATGCCGTGCCCCTTTTTGATGTTCAGGAGCAGGGCGACCATGCGCTCGGCCTCGGCAACCCCCATGCCGGCCAGTGGCTCATCGAGCAACAACACCTGCGGGGAGGTGGCGAGGGCCATGGCAATTTCCAGCTGGCGCTGCTCGCCATGGCTGATGGTGCCGGCGATGCTGTGCTTCCTTGCCTGCAGGCCGGTCATCTCCAGTGCCTCTTCAGCGCGTGCCTGGATGTTGGCCAGCGTGTCGGCGCGCGTGAGCCAGCGCGCGGCGTGAGGCCGGCGCGATTGCGCGGCCAGGCGCACGTTTTCCAGGACGGTAAAGGGCAGGAAGATGTTGGTTTTCTGGTAGCTGCGCCCCAACCCCTGGCGAGAGATTCTTTCAGGCGCCCAGCCGGTGACATCGGTCGCGCCCATCCTGACGCTGCCCGAGGTGGGGGGAAGGTCGCCCGAAAGCAGGTTGGTCAGCGTGGACTTCCCCGCGCCGTTGGGACCAATGACCGCATGGATGTGGTTGCGCCAGAGATCGATGGAGACGGCGTCGACCGCCGCGAGTCCGCCGAACTTCTTGGTGAGCTGCTGTGTGCTGAGAAGGGCTTCAGCCACGGTCTGCCTCCCCGGGTCGCATCCACTTCTGCATCAAGCCCAGAATGCCGCGCGGTGCAAACGTCACCAGCAGCACGATGAACAGGCCCATCCAGAGCTGCCAGTGCTTGCCTAAATGGACACCGCCGATAGTCGGCAGGTCCTTGAAGACGTGCAGCAGGTATTCGAACGCAAATGCCCCGACGATGGCGCCAGCGAAATTTCCCGTCCCGCCCAGAATCACCATCATGATGGCGTGTGCGCTCATGTGAAATCCCATGAGCTCGGGGTTGATGTACCCGGTCTGAGTGCCCCACAGGTATCCCGCCAGACCCGCGAGAGCACCGGCCAGCGTAAAGGCCGAGAGCTTGTAGCGGAAGGTGCCGTAGCCCATGGCGCGCATGCGGTGCTCGTTGACTCGAATGCCCACCAGCGCGCGGCCGAAAGGGCTCCATAGCAGACGGCGCAGGAAGGCATACACCAGCAGCATCGCGGCCAGTGTGAAGTAGTAAAGGGTGCCTGTGACGTCCAGGTCAAAGGGCTCCCAACCAAAAAGGGTCGTGTCGGGCCTGAAGTTGATGTAGAGGCCGTCGGAGCCGCCCAGGGCCTTGTTGTCGAAGAAGAGGTAGAACACCATCTGCGCAAACGCCATGGTGACCATGATGAAATAGATGCCATGGGTGCGCACGACGAAGAATCCGATGACGAGCGCGGCGCTTCCGGAAGCCAGAACGGCCACCGGAAGCGACCACCACAGGCTGACGGGCTCTCCCGCGGGCGATAGAAACGCCATGGCGTAGCCCGCCAGTCCGAAAAAGGCCGCATGGCCCAGCGAGACCAGTCCTGTCACACCTTGCAGCAGATCCAGGCTCATGGCAAAAATGGCCATGACCATCATCCGCGCGACCATCTGGGTGTAGAAGTCGGAGCCCACGAAGGGGAGGGCGACCAAGGCCATCAGGCCCAGGCCCAGTGCAACCTGCAAGCCACGCGGCAGGACTTCGAGATGGGATTTCGTCGAACTCATTGTTTGAACAGGCCTTCAGGCTTCCAGAGTAAAACGACCGCCATCAACATGTACACGAGCATGCCGGCCACGGAGGGCAACAGCACCTTTCCAAAGGTGTCGACAAAGCCGACGAGCAGCGCTGCGATCAGGGCACCGCGCACCGAACCGATGCCGCCGATGACCACGACCACAAGACACATGATGAGCACTTGCGATCCCATGTTGGGATAGACGCTGGCGATGGGCGCGGCGATCATGCCGGCGGTGGCGGCAAGGCCCACGCCGAGCGCAAATACCACGGCGTAGATCAGCTTGATGTTGATGCCCAGTGACTCGGTCATTTCGCGGTTGAAGGCACCCGCCCGGATCTTCATGCCGAGCCGGGTTCGCGAGATGAACAGGTAGAGGCCCACCGCAAGCGCAATGCACGCACCCGACATGAAGAGCCGATAGACCGGGTAGGAAAGAATGCCCGTCAGTGGCACGGATGCGCCGAGAGCCTCGGGAATCGCCACGCCATGCACGTCGTCACCCCAGAGGATAGAGCGCAGTTCTTCGAAGATGTAGATGAGGCCGAAGGTGAGCAGCACCTGGTCCAGGTGGTCGCGGTGGTAGAAGTGGCGAAACAGCAGCCGCTCCAGCGCGAGGCCAAAAGCGACCGACAGCGCAGCGCCGCCAACGATCGCCAGGGTGAAGCTGCCGGTCAGGCCGCTGAGCCACCATGCCAGGTAGGCACCTAGCATGTAGAAGCTGCCATGTGCCAGGTTGACGACACCCATGATGCCGAAAATCAGCGTCAGGCCGGCGGCCAGCATGAACAGCAGCAGCCCGTATTGGACGCTGTTGAGCAACTGAATGAGGAAGTTGGCGAAGTCCAAGGTGCTTGATGGAAATGAATGGCGGGGTTCTTCTCTGGCGAGGGCGCGGCCCGCACCGCTGTGCGTCGACCGCGCGCGCCCAATCGTCAGGTCACATCGAGCAACCGGCACCGGAGTCGGCCAGTGCCTTGGCGGCAATGCCGATCACCTTGTTCTCTTTGTTCTCGACTCTGCGCAGATAGATGTCCTGCACCGGATTGTGCGAGCGGCTCATGGTCCACTTGCCGCGTGGGCTGTCGATCTCTGCGGTTTCCAGGGCTTTGTACAGGGCTTGCTTGTTGCCCAGGTCGCCCTTGACGGCGTTGGCTCCCCGGACCAGCAGCAGCCCCGTGTCGTAGCCCTGCATGGCATAGACATCGGGCTGCATTTTGAAAGCCTGGGCATAAGCGAGGCGAAACTGCTTGTTGCGCTGGGTGGGCAGCACGTCGCTGTAGTGCATGGTGGTGATGATGCCGTCGGCGGCAGGCCCAGCGGCATCCAGCACACCTTCCGTCAGGAAGCCCGCGCCGTACAAGGGAATCTTGTCTTTCAGTCCTGCGGCTGCGTAGTCCCGAATGAACTTGGCGGCTCCGCCGCCCGCGAAGAAGCAGGCGACTGCATCGGGCTTGAGGGCCGCGATCTCGGTGAGCAGTGCCTGGAATTCGACCTGGGGGAAGGGTAGTCCCAATTCCTTGACGATGGTGCCACCCGCCTTGGCCAGTCCTTCCTTGAAACCCTCGAAGATTTCGTCGCCCCCCGCATACTTCCAAGTGATCCAGACCACCCTCTTGTGGCCTCTTTCCACCATGGCAGGCCCTAGGGCAAGGGCTGATTGAGCGTTGCTGAAGGAGGCTCGGAACACATTGGGCGCACAGAGGTTGCGGGTGGCGGCATGCACACCCGCATTGGGAATCAGGTTCAGCACGCCGGTGCTTCGCGCCACCCGCTGAATGCCCAACTGAACACCAGAATGCACAGTACCAATCAGCACATCGACCTTGTCACGCTGTACCAGCTTGTTGGCGTTCTCGATGGCCTTCGAGGGGTCTGACTCGTCGTCGACCTTGAAGTATTCGATCTCGCGGCCACCGAGTTTGCCGCCTTGTTCGTTGATCGCCATACGGAAGCCGTTTTCAATGGCCACGCCGAGCTGCGCAAAGGTGCCGGTGTACGGCAGCATGAAGCCGACACGCGTGCTGCCGGATTGGGCGCGGACGAGGGTGGGCAGCAGAATGCCGGTGGATGCGGCGCCAAGGACGGCTGCACTGCGAGAGAGGACGGTGCGACGGGATGGGGAATGGGCGGTCATGGGAATGTCTCCTTTGTAGGTGTGAGCAGGGGTCAGGAAAAATAGAAGGGGGCGCAACACACCTCCTCCGCACTGGACGCGGTGTCTGTCCATCGATACCAGGCGACGCCGTCGGCATCTTCGGAACACGCAGCGACCTTCTGGTGGATCAGGAAGTTCAGGCAGGCGATGCTTTCGCCGGTGGCCAGACCCAGCAACGCGCCATCGTTGTGGGAGATCGAGCGGGAAAAAAGCGCTCCGAAGACGTCCACCGCACGCATGGGCTCTCGCAAAAGTTGTTTGAGCCGCTCAAGCGCCTGGTCCTGCGCGTTCAGCAGTGCATCGATGCGCGCATGCAGTCCCCGAAAGCATTCGTTGTGGGCAGGCAGGACCAGCACGTCATCGGGCACCTCTCGCCGAATCTTTCTCAATGAGCGGTACCAGTCGGCCATCGGGTTCGAGTCGGGCTCGAGGGGATAGACCGACACATTCGATGAGATCCTGGGCAAGACCTGATCGCCCGAAATCAGTAGCTTGAGTTCCGGGCAATAGAAGCATGCGTGCTCGGGCGAGTGACCGCTGCCCACAATCACACGCCAGCTGTGATCGCCGATCTTCAGAACCTCTCCATCCTCCATGCGACGGTAGCTGTCGGGCAGCGCATGGATGTGTTTACCAAAATCCCCAAAGCGCGCGCGGTAGGCTTCGATGGCGGCTTCGCTCCACCCGGCACGGCGGTAGAACGCCGTCGCGTCGATCGGTGCTTCTCGGCCTGTGTCGGAAACAGTGACGCGGCAGGACAGGTATTCCAGGCGTGTCATCCAGAGACGGACCTGGAACTTGCGGGTCAGCCAGCCTGCCATGCCGACGTGGTCGGGGTGCATGTGGGTCACCAGAACACGGGTCAGGCCCCAGGTCTCGCCGGCGCTGGCAAACACTTCTCGCCATGCCTGTGCTGTCTCGGGGGATCGCACGCCGGTGTCCACAAGTGCCCATCCGGCGCCATCGTCGATGGCCCAGAGATTGATGTGGTTCAACGCATAGGGCAGTGGCATGCGAATCCAGTGCACACCCGGCGCGACCTCCATCGCCCGCGCATTCTCCGGCGGGCGATCGAACGGATAAGTGAGTGCCTGCATGGGTCAGGTGGCGCCAGATTGATCGGCGGCACGCAGCCGGAAGCGCTGGATCTTTCCTGTCGCCGTCTTCGGCAGGTCGGGCATGAACTCGATCCAGCGCGGGCACTTGATGTGCGCCAGTTTCGATCGCAGCAATTGGCGAATCGAATCTTGCAACGCCTCGTCCGGCACGTAGCCGTTGCGCAGAACCACGTAGGCCTTGGGCTTGATCATCTGTCGCTCGTCAGGTACCCCGATGACGGCACATTCGAAAACGCTTTCGTGCTCCGCAAGGACGGATTCGATCTCGCCAGGAGACACCCAGACACCTCCGACGCGAAGCATGTCGTCGATGCGACCGACATAAAAGAAGTTGCCGTTTACATCCTGGTAGCACTTGTCACCTGTCAGTACGCCACCATCCCACATCGTGGCCAACGTCTTTTCCGGCTTGTTCCAGTAAGTCTGGGCGGCGGTGGGGCCTTTGACAAACAGGTTGCCTATCTCACCGATGGGTAGGGCCCGGCGTTGTTCGTCAAGGCATTGCGCCTCATAGCCTTTCACGAGCTTTCCGCAACTGCCTGGAACGATCGAGCCCGGCATGTTGATCATGTACATGTGGGTCAGTTCGGTGGTGCCGACCCCATCCATGATCTCTTTGCCGGTCAGCTCGAGCCATTGGCGGTAGAGCGCGGGTGGCAACAACTCGCCTCCGCTGATGCAGAAACGCAAACGACTGCAAGCGGCCTTTACGGCATCGTGGTTCATCGTGCGCATCAGCTCCAGCATGCCGGCATACAAGGTGGGCACGGCCATCAGAACCGAGGGTTGCCGGGAAACAAGATGCTCAAGCACCACGTGTGGCTTGATGGCGTCTGGTTCGACGACGATCGCAGCGCCCACGCGCAGTGGAAAGTACACCTGGTTGCCCAGTCCATACGCGAAGAACATCTTGGGTGGGCAAAGAATCAAATCGGACCGCGCGAGGCCGAGAGTGCCCAATGCAAAGAGCTCAGTGGCCCAGTAGATGTGCTCGTGCGTGTGCACCACTCCCTTCGGTGCACCGGTGCTGCCGGAGCTGTAGAGCCAGAATGCAGCCTCTGCGGGATTTCGCGCGCAGGTCTCGAGCATTGGGGGCATCGCATCGACGGCTGGTCCGAAGTTTAGGTACCCCTCTGCATCGCCGTTGGCGACAAATAACAGGTCGGGAAAATCGTCGGTGTGCCGGATTTCGTCGATACGATCGACAAGTGAATGGTCGACGATGAGCGCCCGCGCTCCGCTATCCCTGACGTAGTAGGCGTAGTCCGAGGCCTGAAGAAACGTGTTGATCGGGAGGCTGACCGCACCGATCTTCATGGCGCCCAGGAAGGTCGCGACGAAGTCGAGTCCATCCAGCATGCTGAACATCACACGATCGCCCGGTCCGATGCCTTTTGACTGCAGCAGCCGTCCAACCTGGCAAGCGCGTCGGTACACATCACCGAAGGAGAAGCTTCCGTCGCGCGTGATGAGGTAGGGTCGCTGTGCTTCTTCCGGCGCCATGCGCAATTCGAAAAGATAGTCGACAACGTTGCCCTTGAGGCCCGTTTCTGGCCTTTTCTGCTCTATGACTGCTTCCATGGGGTCTCCATATCCTTCGTGGGTTGTTCCGGTTCGTGCTCTTCTGTTGGGACAGGTATCACGGCAAGCTCGCGAGAAATCTTTGAAGTGCGCTCTGGCAAGACTCGGGTTGCTCCAGCTGCAAAAAATGGCCGGTTCCCGAAATGGCTTCGTAGCTCGCACCCGTTTCCTGATGCAGGCTCAGCGATGTGAAACTCGGCACTTGGGCTGTGGGGAGGCAAGGGTCTGAGGCGATCAGATGGACGGGGCAGGGCGGCCCGACCACGGTATCCCAGGCGAGACGGCTGAGATTGGTCTGATAGATATGTGCCTCGCGCTCCGGTGCGCAGTTCAACATCCATGTGCCGCTGGTGAGATCGCAATGCAATGAGGCGCGCGCCATATCGATGGGGGCAGAACCGCGCCAGGCACCAAACAGTGAGCTGCGGCCGAAGCGTTCGGCCAGATCTTCAGGGCTTTCATACGACGGCCGACGATGGCGGGCTTTCTGGGCCAGTGCCTGCACCTCCATCAGATGCCGTGCATCCAGTGGGTGACCTGGAGGAGGTGGCAAAGGTGGGTCGAACAGGACGAGAGCGTCCCAACGACGGCCGTATCGATGCGCATGCAACAGGCTCGTGACGGCACTCATCGAGTGAAAGACGCCCACGGTTTGACGCGTTCCGCGGAGCTGTTCCAGCGTGGTCCACAGGCTCTCCAGGTCCGTCACGAGTTGTGACCAGTGGTGTTGCTCCACAGCACCGGGTTGACTCATGCCGTGACCTCGAAAGTCAAAAGCGATGATTTCGTAGTCGACTCGCAATGCTTCCCAGAAGACACGGTAGCCAAACACGGCAAGGCCATTGCCGTGGCTTATCACGAGGCGTCTTTTCGCTTGCGTGTTGGGGAAGATTCGCGCGGCCAGCAGCGTGCCGTCGCTGGCCACCACACACAACGGCTCGCCGAGGTCTGTGGTGTGATCCGGTTCTGCATTCATGAGGTCTGGCGCAGGCAAGGCTCGGCTCATGTTCAAGCCTCCGAGGACACGGCGGGGACGAATTTGTCGCAGTAAATGTCCGCCCGAGATAGCCCGCTGCGCTCCAGGACCGCCGTGGCCAGGTCGACCATCGGCGGAGGACCGCAAAGATAGGCCTGAGCGCCGAACTGCTCACCCAGCTCGTTCTTCATGATGTCCACGACCGTGCCGCGTCGACCCGGCCAGTCCGACTTCTCGGGTTCATCCGACAGCACCGGAATGAATTGCAGTTGGGGGTATTGACCAGCCCACTGCTGCAGCTCTTCAGCACAGCCCAGCTCCTGCATGTTGCGCGTGCCATAAAAGAGAATCAGTTTGCGCGAGGTTTCGCTCGAGAGCGCGGATTCCACGATGGACTTGACGGGCGCGAGGCCTGTGCCACCGGCCACAAAAATGGCTGCGCCGGGATCGTCGGGATTGAACACGTAGCTTCCAAACGGACCACGCAGACTCACGATGTCACCGGCGGCCAGCTCGTGCCGTTGCAACAGTGAACTCACCCTGCCCCCGGGGTAGATGCGCACCAGAAACTCGAGCTGGGTGCTGCCTGGCCGATTGGAGGCCGAATAGGATCGGGCACTCGACGTGCCAGGGGCGAACCATTCGAAGTACTGTCCGCTCCTGAAGCTGATCGGCGTGGGGCACCGCATGGTCACTTGGGCGGTGCGCTCGCCAAACCACTTGACGCGCTCGATCACTGCATCGAAGTGCTGAATCTGCGGATGGCTGGTGGCGCGCAGCGGCACGCTGACGACCACGTCCGTTTCGGGATAGCACATGCACGTGAGAATCATCCCATCACGACGCATCTCGTCACTGAATATGGCGGGATCTGCACCGGGAAGTTCACGCACCTTGCCACGCACGAGTCGAGCCAGGCATTCGCCGCACTCGCCAGACCGGCAGTTGTAGGGCAGAGGAACGCCCTGTGTCAGGCAGGCATCCAAGAGGGACTCCTCCTTGCGCGCTGCCACCACTTGGTCGGTGCCATCAATTGCCAGAGAAAACATGCGTTGCTCCATTGCCGTGCAAGTCGTGTGTCCTTGTTCGGGTCACGTTGCTCAGTAGGCGCGATCGGTCTCGTCCTGGGCATCTCCTGACGGTGACCAGACTTCCCGGAAGTCCTCCGGCAGTGGGATGCCCCAATCTCCGGTGATGAAAGCGCGAACTTGCTGCCAATAGATCGCGCGCATGTTCTCGTTGGTGTCCTGCTTGATGCCCCAGTACCGATAGCGCTCGTTCTTTGGCGAGTTGTCACCTCCGAAGGATTGCAGGCCTACCCGGAGCCATTTGTGCACGGCGGTTTCAACTTCGGCACGCCCCTCTTCGCTCTGGAGCAGGTGCTTCACGGCGTCCATGCCGAGGCCGACGTGACCGTATTCTTCCTTGAGGGTTTCTTGGGCCGCGATGCGAAAGGGTTCGTACCTGCATTGCACGAAATGCCGGAACTGATGTGCTGCCGCACGGTCTACGATCGCCAGGAAGACGGCTTGGTCGGCCCATGACTCCATCGGCGTGTCGAAGGTCGAGAGATGGCCCTTCTTTCGGGCGTATTCCTCCCAGTCGAGGCCGAGGTCATCCATCAGTTTGCGGTAGCGCAAGTGATGGCCGTATTCCTCCATCACGGTGCGCGCCATTCGCAGCTTGAATTCGGGCGTAGGTGCGCGCAGGATGCTGCGTTCGAAGCAGTCGCCCCCGTACAGTTCGCTGACGACGTGGATGTTGATGAGGTTGAGCAGCAGCTCGCGATACTCGGGGTCTTCGGACCAGAAGGCCTGAACGGCGTCGGTCTGGGCAGCACCTGCGGGTGCCTGGCTGGGGTTGAGGGAAGCAGTGGCTTGCATCATGAATCCTTTGTGATCAGGGAGTTGGTGGTTGTGACCGACGGTGCGCGTCCGCTCAGTCGTAGAAATTGCGCCACGTGGTGCCGGCGTCAACGATGACGTTCTTGATTTCGGTGAAGTCGAACATCGTTTCGAACGCATCCTCGCGCCCGAAGCCGCTGGCCTTGGAACCTCCGAAGGCGGCGCCGGAGGGAAAGAGGTTGTAGCAATTGACCCATACGCGGCCACTCTCTATCGCTTGCGCTGCGGCATGGGCCTGCGCCAGATCGCGCGTCCATACCCCGGCGGCCAGGCCTTGCTCGACGCCATTCACCTCTTCGAGCATGGCGCGCTCGTCACTCCACTCCGAGAACGTGGCAACCGGGCCGAAGATCTCTTCGCGTTGCACGCGCCCAGCCGGGTCCAGGTTCTCGAACAGCATCGGCGCCATGAAGAGACCTCTTGGATACTTCTCGACGCGCACCTGGCGTTCGGCCGCAACCAGTCGACCGCCCTCTTGACGTGCGAGCTCGACATAGTCCCGCACCCGGTCGAAATGTAGCTTTGAGGCGAGCGTTCCCATCTGGTTGGCGCTGTCGAATGGGTCGCCGATTCGGAGGCGTGCGATCAAATCACGCAGACGGTCTTTCAGCCCGCTGGCGATGCTGCTGTGCGCCAGAATTCGACTGCCCGCTGTGCAGACCTGCCCCTGATTGAGGAACGCACCCAATGCAATGGCCTGCGCCGCACGGTCCAGGTCGGCGTCGGGGTACACGATCTGGGCGTTCTTGCCGCCAAGTTCGAGAGTGAGGCGCTTGAGCGTCGCGCTCGCACCTTCCATGACACGACGGCCCGTCGCCGTCGACCCCGTCACTGAGATCTTGCGCACGCCCGGGTGCGCGACCAGTGCAGCCCCGGTGGTTGTACCGCGCCCGGTCACGACGTTTACGACGCCGGCGGGAAGGATCGAGGCCAGCAACTCGGCACTCTCGAGTGTGGTGAGGGGCGTGGTGTCCGCTGGCTTGTAGACAACGGTGTTGCCTGTGGCGATCGCCGGCGCGATCTTGCCGATGAACATATTGAGCGGGAAGTTCCAGGCGCCGATGATGCCGACCACGCCCAGCGGAGCGCGCTGGCCGTAGCTCGTGATGTCACGCGTCACTGGCAGCAGTGTGCCTTCGAGGACACGGCAGGCGCCCGCGTAGTAGCGCAACCTGTCTGCCGCCACGAGCACGTTGGCGTGGCTCTCGCGCAAGGGCTTCCCGCAGTTGGTGGTTTCCAGCCAGGCGAGGCGATCGACGTTGGCGACCAAGGCATCGGCGCAGGCCTCCAGCAAAGCCTGGCGCTTGCGTGCCGGGACCTGGGACCAGGTCACGAACGCGCGATGCGCAGCCTTGACGGCGCGGTCGACGTCTTCGGCATCAGCGTCAGGAAAGCGGAAGAGGCTCTCTTGGGTGAGTGGGCTGATGCAGTCGAGTGTCTCGGTGGAGTGAGCGGATGTCCGGACGCCATCGATGAAGAGATCATAGTGCGGGCGGATGATGAATTCCATGGGCTTTTCCTAGCAATGAAGAATGTGAACGGTTGCGACCGCTGAGTCATTGCCCAGTAGCCCACCAGCCATCTGAGCCAGTCCTACACGGGCGCCGTCAACCTGGGCGGCGCCCGCGCGTTGCATCAGCTGACGGCCGACCTCGACCAACTGGGCAACGCCAGTGGCACCGACGGGGTGGCCGCGGCTCGCCAGGCCACCAGAAACGTTGACCGGCAGGCGTCCGCCGAGTGAGGTGTCGCCGCGCTCCACATACTGGACAGCATCGCCGCGGCCGACGAGACCGATGTCTTCGATGTCGAGCATTTCCTGCGGTGCGGTCGGGTCATGTACCTCGGCCAGCGAAACGTCGGCTGGGCCGATGCCTGCCGTCTCGAAGGCGAGAGAAGCTGCGCGGGCAGTGGCGTTCGGCGCCATCGCTTCGGTACCTGCTCCGCGCTGTGGCATGCCCCCCACGACGGCCGACGCGGCGATCACCGGTCCGCTGAGTCCATGTCGGCGCGCAAATGACCCACTGACGAGAACGAGAGCCGCTGCGCCATCGCAGATGCCTCCGCACATCAAACGCGTCAACGGAGCCACCACGACACGATCGGCAAGGATTTCATCCACGCTGATCGGTTGGCGCTCTGCCGCTTTCGGGTTCAGCGCCGCGTGACGCCGATTCTTGGCGGCGGTCATTGCGAAATGGACCGCTTTCGCCTGGTGTTCGGCCATGTAGCGCAAGGCGCGCTCTGCGTTGAGATCCATGAACACCGAGCGCTCCGGACTCTTCGGCCGGCGATCAGAGGCGCTCGCCAGCGCGTTCATTGCCCGACTGCGATCGCTGTGAGTCATCTTCTCCGCGCCAAGCACCAGCACGCAGTCGTATTGCCCGTAGGCAATCGCGCTCCAGGCGAGCGACGCGGCGTCTGAGCCGCTCGAACAGGCATTCTTGATGTTGTGAACGGGGATGGAATCGATGCCGGCATCGGCCAGGAGGACCTGGCCCAGCATCGTCTCTTGCCCCTGGATGAGGCCACCCAACCCGTTCCCGACAAAGGCCGCCTGCAAGTCCCGGTGCTGCACGCCCGCATCTCGCAAGGCGTCATGGATCACCGGGCGAGCCAGTGCTTCGAGCGTCGTGTCGATGAAGCGGCCGAAAGGCCCAACCTCACCGCCAGCCAAAAGCACCGTCTCGAGCGTTCCATGCGTCATGATGGGGTGACCTCCGCGGTGCCGCGTGCGGTCACCGTGCCATCGGCCTTTCGTGCGACAAGATCGATGCGAAGCGCATCGGGGCTGGGCACATCGGAGACGGTCGCGAGCAGTTGCAGCGATTCGAGTGGAAACACGGGAGCGCTGAAGGACACGTCCAGGGTCCTCAGCCGCCCGCTGCCGAACACACCGACCAGCAGTCTGGCGAATTGCGCCGTCGTCATGGGCCCCTGCTGGATCACCTGAGGAAAGCCGCAGCGCTTGGCGAAGGCGTCGTCAACATGAATGGGATTCGGATCTTCGGTGGCCTGGGAAAACAGCGCGATCGTGTTGCGCGACGACCCCGGCACCTCGACATCAAACACAACGTCACCCGGCTTCATGACACCCCCCGTTTGATCAGACGCGTGGTTTCGCGCACGGCGAGTTCGCCACTGTCAGCGCGCCGATAGTCGTAGACCACGTCAGCGAACCACAGCAAGCCGGACTTGCTGGCTTTCTCCGTGATCCGCTCTACGCGCACGCTGACGTCGAGAGCCTCGTCCCAGCTGACCGACTGGAACCACTCATAGCGCTGGCCGCCGTGCAGTGCCTGATGGCGAGGAATGTCGAGGTCTCGGAACAGGTCGACACCGAGCTTTTCGCCGCGGAGAAAGATGAGATAGGTCAGGGGGACTTCGGCCGGGGTCTCGTCGAGGCCCAGCGCTTCCCAGTAGGCGCGGCCGATGCGACGGTCCGGCGTCAGCCGATAGGGAGGGTAGATTCGCCCCTCGTGTTGCTTTGAAATCACCGTGGCTTCCTCGCAAGTTATTTACGGTATCGTAAAAAACAGAGGAAGAAAGGTCAAGCGTTTTTTTACTAAAACGTAAAAATAGTTTCAGAGCCGGCTTGGAGGGGTGTGTCGCCACGGAGCTGGCGCCTCGCCGTGGCGTGCTCGGGTTGCAAGTCGAATGGGGTCAACGTCTGGTGCGCTTTGAGACCGTTGATGACTTGGGGTCTCGGGGAGCAAGGCCCATGCTCAGCATGCCGAAGTAGGTGTCGATGATCTGGTCGATGGATGCCGACTTGCGTGGGTTGTACCAGCGTGCGAGCCAGTTGCACATGCCCAGAATGCCAAAGGCCACCATCTTCGGCTCGCCAGCCACGGCAAGCTCTCCCTTTTGCTGTCCAGCTTCGATCAGGGCTGTCCACAAGCGCTCGTACTCTTTCCATATACGCTGCATGGCAGAGCCGACCTCGCCACCGCTTGTGATGCCATCGCGCAGGCTGATGGTCATCTCCAGGCAGTGCCTGTCGAATCGTTTCAGGTGATTGTGGATCGCGGCGCGCAGCTGTTCGAGCGCGGGAGCATCGGTAGCCATCACTTCCTTCATGCCCTCTATAAGCGCCTCAGCTTGGGGGCCGATGATGGCAAGCAGGATTTCCGCACGGCTGCGATAGTAGTAGTACAAGGCTTCGCGCTTGATCCCGATGGCTTGCGCCACGTCGTCCATTGAGGTGTTGGTGTAACCCTTGCGGTCGAAGAGTTCGGTGGCCGTGCGCAGAATGGATTCCCGCCGCAGGTCGGACTTGCGTGCCTTCGTGGGAAGATTGTCGCCGCCCGGTGGGGTGTCGGCGATCTGCGCATTGCGGGTTCGGGTGGAGGGAAGGGACGGCGTGCTCATAAGGTATTTGGGCTATGACGGAGTCCTTGGCCTAGAAAATATTTACGTATACGTAAAAATAATGATAAAGGCTAGCTTGCAATGCGTAAATTTACTTGGAGGGCGGAGTGGAGCGGCTGCATGAAAACCGAAACAGTGCCGTCCCGTGTTGGATGTCCTTATAACTCGCTTTGCTCGCAGGTTGGGTCCGCGATCACGTGGGGCGCTGGTGTCGCCATTTGCACGCCGTTGGTGGCCTGCATGCCTATTTGTGCAGCGTTCTTTTTCTGACCGCGCCGGCCAATAACTCACTTCTTTCCAGCCGGTGCCAGCAAGGTCTGCGCGATGGCGCGGCCGATCTGGGGTCTCCTCGTTTTCAGTGCAATAAGTGACGGTACGCAAAGCTAGCACTGGCGCGGGGGTGGTCTGGGTAGACCGTTGATTTCATTGACTTTCC
>LNAP01002939.1_pt1 | contig 16571 bp, 14 predicted proteins | sample 602601 | NCBI WGS metagenome assembly LNAP01 (sample SAMN02440304, study PRJNA202911) | soil metagenome | biome: Subtropical and temperate rainforests or woodlands; isolation source: soil samples (1 kg each in a 20% v/v slurry with milli Q water) were... ... | reverse complement strand
GTCGCTTCGGCGGGTGCTCGCCGTCGGACGGTTTCGGCAAGCCGGTGGGGATGCGAAAGTCCTCCAGCGCCTTGTGCAGCCACCGCACCTCGCGATCATCCTGCCTCGAATAGCTGATGAAAGCGTAGTTCTTGTAAAGCGGAGGCGTGAAACCGGAATCCATAGTAAAGCTTCAGAACGGCCCTGAATGTCTCGGCACCGTGGTCATAAATTCGATGATGGCAGCGGAATGTCGGGCGCTAACAGCAACGCCCGAGGATCTGCTCAGCCGGCCATCAATCCGTCCCTGATCCGCCCCTGTCACCGCGACGCTTTTCCTCGTCTCATAAGCACCCAGCCCGCCCACGCCGAGGCGCAGGAAGAGGCGAGGACAAGGAAGCTGCGGTAGATCACATGGGGTATCAATCATGGCTTTCTCTTCGCAACATTGGTGCCGGCTGCTTTCTGTTGCTCCAGTTGCCGGCTTAGCTCGCGAACCTCGCCGGCCTCAGTTCCGGCAATCTCCGTGATTTCATTGAGGATCTTCTGGATGCGCTGGACCATTTTTTCTGCCAGCGATTCAGAGTCATCCTTCGACAACAGCCCATCGTTGGGAAGGTTCGTCCATTGTGAACGGAACCCTTGAAAATCGCCGAGTCCGTCTGGCGGGAATCCATTTAGCATACCCAGCAGGAAGTAATGCATGAGCTGGGCTTCGCATTGGACACTTTCCATACGCAGCTCGGTCAATCTGGAATCGGGCCCGGGCGTAACTCCGGGAGACAACCGCAAGCGTGCGCGCATCTCAGCTTTTCGGAAAAAATCCCGTGCACTGTCCCAATAGGGGGTCAGACAGGCGGCATAGAAGGCATGAATCTCCGCCGATGAAATTCCGAGCCGGTCAAGGTCTTTGGAGCGATCATTCTTCCATGCGGGAGGAACAATGTGATCGAGCTGCGTGAGATGAAAATGGCACTGGTCGATCAGTGCCAGCACGTCGTCTCCATCTGGAGACGTCTCCTTGAAGAGCGCACAGGCATCGCGCGAGAAACGCTGAACGTAGCCCAAAGCGGTATTCACCTGGACCAACTGCGAGCACATGTCGTTGGCCAATGAACGCAGAAAGGCGAGATCCTGCGACGACACGGGACCGTGCGATGCCTGATTTATGGTGACCACTGGCGCAGGTCGATTACGGCGAGCCGAATTGGCCACCGCAGCAATCAGCACCGCACCCTTCAGCACGAATCTCTTTGCAAACGAAACGCCATGCAGGGGATGCCCCAGATAGGTGCACAACCTCTCCATGCTGGCGTCGAAATACAGGTGCGTATACTCGACGGCCTGATGCCGCGGCAGTGTGCGCAGTTCTTCCGGCAATGAACCGACCTCCGGAAAAACGAAGCCCGGAAACGTGACCGGCACGATATTGCGCTTCGTGGCTAAAGCTTGCGCGATTTCGATACGCAGCCAATCGCCCTCGTGAACACAGCGATCAAGGGAGCCGGGGGACAACACGACAAGGAAGCTCGGAATACGTCCGATTTCTCGCAACAAGGCCTCGTCGAAATGCCCTTGTTTCAGATCCTTGACATCAAGGAAGACGCGATAGCCGCGCTTATTCAGTGCCTCGAGGAGCAACCGGGCCTTCTCCGACCCGCTTTCGCGACGGTAGCTGATGAAGACATCATAAGGCGTGAGCGTGCTCATGTCATTCAGGGCTTGGCGGCTGGTTGTGAAACCGGCGAGACGGTCGCTTTTAGCATCGCTTCGATCTTGGCCATGTCGGGGTGGTCGATACCGGCCTTTCGCAGCTCGGCGAAGTCCTCGAGCACGCTTTGAGCAAAGGTCATCTTCTCGTTCAGTTTCTCCGCCGCATGCTTCCGGTAAATCGCCGCCGCTTTCTCGAACTGCCCAGTCAGCAAGTAGCCGTGAGCTTGGTTGGTCGCGATCCAGAGCAGACTAGGCGCCAGCGCGAGGGCTTCCTCGGCTGCCGCGATCGCCTCGACCGGTTTTGGTCCAAAAAGGACGTAATACGAATATTGACCTAGTAGTTGGGCCAAGAATGTCTGCCGCCCTTCTGGTCCAAACACTTGGATGGAGTTCCGACAGGCCTGCACCGCCTCGCCCGACAACCGCGCCCGTTCCGCCCCCTCGCTCGCCGCCGCCTGATCGCTTAGCGCATTCGCCAGATTGTTCTGCGTCGTCGCCCAGTCCTGGGGCAGCGCCGCCCGCGTATAGACCTCCTGTGCCAACCGATACGCTTTCACCGCCTCCCCCAGCAGGAGAGCGCGCTCCGCCCCTTCGTTCGCTTCAGCCTGAGCCCTCAGCGCATTCGCCAGACAATTTTGAGTCATTGCCCACTCACGCGGCAACGATTCACATCGTTCTTACCTCTAACACCAGTCGGTAAGCCTCCACTGTTTTCCGCAATAACCTTGCCCGTTCCGCCCCTTCGCTCGCCTCAGCCTGATCAAAAAGAGCAATGGATAAACCTTCTTGAGCCTCTACCCATTTAAGTGGAAACGCTTCACGATTATATGCATTCGCTACATTCTCGCGTATTTCGACAATTTGGCCCAAGTTTCGTTTTTTGTCTTCCTTACTGATCTGCCCCGTCTGATTCCGAAGCCCCATCGCTAAAATACTCTGCATAGACGCTGATTCCTGTAGTATAGACTCTTTTGCATTCGTCGCTATGATCATGCGATACACTTCCTCTGCTTGTCTCAGTAGTCGCACACGTTCTCCGCCCTCACACATTGACGCCTGCTTCATCAGCACTCTAGCCAGCCGATCTTGCGTTCTCGCCCATTCATTCGGAAAGCTCTCACGTGTAAACACCTCTAGGGCCAATTTGCACGCCGCTATTGCTTCCCTCAAAAGCCTATCTCGCTCTTCGCCTTCACTCGATGATGCCTGACAAAACAACATAAAAGCTAAATCATGCTGAGCATGTGCCCATTTGTATGGCCGCACCCTTCTTGTCGTTAAGTCTATTTCTGACTGCGCGCTCCTTGCCGCTTCAGCGAAAAAATGCGCTTGATCGATTCCCTTGCTCGCAAACGCCAGTTCGCTCAGAACGAAGCTAAGATCAGCATACTGTTCAGCCCGCTCCTCCGGTATAGCATCCTGAGTAACAGCACTGATGGCTGACCGGTAGGCCTCCACCGATTCCATTAGCAATCTTGTCTTCTCTGTCCCTTCGCTATTCCAAGCTTGATTGCGGAATAATTCTGCTAATTGGGTTTGTGTCTCGGCCCACTCTCTCGGGAAAGCTTCCTGTCTTTGCGTTCTCAAAATGCTGCGCAGAGCTTTCGCGTGATCAACATAAATACGCATTATATTTTCGCCATGAGATGAGAGTTCTAGGAACCCAAGCGCAATGCAAAGGCGCCTTTGGATACGCATCCATTTTTCAGGAAACTCATCCCGTGTATATACTGTAGAAGCTTGTTGGTAAGACTGAACCGCTTCTCCCAATAACAGCGCACCCTCGTCTCCTTCGATCACCACTGCTTGATCAAGGAGCGCATTCGCCAGATCGTTCTGTATCGCTGCCCAATCCTGCGGCAACGCCTCCCTCGTCCTCACCTCCAACGCAAGCCGATAGGCTTTCACCGCTTCGCCCTGCAATATCGCTCGTTCCGCTTTTGGGCTCGCCCGAGCCTGATCACTCAGCGCATTTGCCAGATTCCGCTGGATACCTGCCCAAACCTGCGGAAACGCTTCCCGCGTATATATCCTCAACGCCAGCCTAAGCGCTTTCACCGCTTCGCCCTGCAATATCGCACGCTCGTCTCCTTTGATCACTCTAGCCTGAGCCCTCAGCGCATTTGCCAGATTATTCTGGGTCATTGCCCAATCCTGCGGCAGCGCCTCCGGAGTATAGACCTCCTGCGCCAACCGATACGCTTTCACCGCCTCTCCCAGCAGGCGCGCGCGCTCCGCCCCTTCGTTCGCTTCAGCCTGATCACTCAGCGCATTCGCCAGATTATTCTGGGTCATTGCCCAAACCTGCGGCAACGCCTCCCTCGTCCTTACCTCCAACGCATGCCGATACGCTTTAACCGCCTCCCCCAGCAGTCGCGCGCGCTCCGCCCCTTCGTTCGCTTCAGCCTGATCACTCAGCGCATTCGCCAGATCGTTCTGCGCCGCCGCCCAATCCTGCGGCAACGCCTCCCTCGTCCTTACCTCCAACGCATGCCGATACGCTTTCACTGCCTCGCTCAGCAGCTCCGTGCTTTTTGCTCCTTCGCTCGCTTTAGCCTGAGCCCTCAGCGCATTCGCCAGACTGTTCTGTGTCGCTGCCCAATCCTGCGGCAGCGCTTCCCGCGTCCTCACCTCCAACGCGAGCCGATACGCTTTAACCGCCTCGCCCAGCAGCCCCATGCTTTCCGCTCCTTCGCTCGCTTTAGCCTGAACTCTCAGCACATTCGCCAGATCGTTCTGTGTCGCTGCCCAATCCTGCGGCAGCGCTTCCCTCGTCCTTACCTCCAACGCAAGCCGATACGCTTTAATCGCTTCGCCCAGCAGCCTCGCTCTTTCCGTTCCCTCGCTCGTTTCAGCCTGAGCAATCAGCGCATTCGCCAGACTGTTCTGTGTCGCTGCCCAATCCTGCGGCAACGCCTCCCTCGTCCTTACCTCCAACGCAAGCCGATACGCTTTCACTGCCTCGCTCAGCAGCCCCGTGCTTTCTGCTCCTTCGCTTGCTTCAGCCTGAGCCCTCAGCGCATTCGCCAGATTGTTCTGTGTCGCTGCCCACTCCCGCGGCAAGGCCGCTCGCGCATAGACGTGGAGCGCGTCGCGATACGATGAAATCGCATTCAGCCGCCGTTGTGCGATCTCGCTAGCACTCGAAACACTTGCCCACGCAGCCCAAACGACAGCCTTGCTGAAACGTAGCCCCGCCCAAAGTTTTCCATCCTCACTCCGGGAATAAACCTCGTCGGCGGCATCATAGGCCGCCAACGCCTGTTCAAAATCCCCCTGTTCGAGACAGGCGTCTCCGAGCAGTTTCGCAGCGGCTACCTCGCGGTCACGTAACCCTGCTTCGCCCCTGGCATTGGCTGCCAATGTTCTTCGCTCCGCCTGCACCTGCTCAAGCGCCTGCTTGGCATGCTTGCCCGCTGCTCGAAAATTGCCTTCGCCAAAAAAGGCCAGCGCTCGGTCCAGAATATCGGTCTGCGGATCGCGTAATCGGGCGGCATATTCCGCTTTTAACGTCTCTGGCGTGCGTCCCATCTCGGCGGCAGTTTCGGCCAATCCCCGTTCATAACGCGCCTGCGACGTTAGCTGTCGCCCGTTCGCCTCCCCGGCCTGCCCCTGTTCCATTTTCCGCTGCAAGAGGGCCACCGAATCTCGCAGCCATGCATTCTCACGGGCCATGCGCTCCGACTCCCACCACTGCCACCCAAAGATAATCGCAACCATGAGCAATCCCGCAGCTATTCCCCACCCGATCCACGCGCGAGAGCGTCGCAACTCCCGACCGAGTTGCTCCACGCGCGTCTGCAAAGCATGCACGCGAACCGCGAGTTCGTCGCGATTCCCCACCGGCGTAAAGAGATGATCGCCGGTCTGGAGCCGCTGGCGGTGCTCCGCCTGCAAGGCGCGAAGCTCCTCCGCCTCCGGGGCATGTTCATCGTAGGGAAAATCCGCGCCGCAGACGAAGACGTAAACCGGCTTCTTCAGCTCCCGTGCGATTTCATACTCCAACTGCGTATAGCTGCGTCGCGGTTCACCGGCGGGCCGCTCAGTCGGCTCAGCCCCATAGCACTCACCGGCAATATGGACGACGGCCGCGCACTGCGCGATCTGCGCCCGCAACATCTCCCGCACCGTGCTCGCCGCCGGCGGGAAATTAGTCTGCTCCACCGGCACGCAGCCAAGCGTGAGCAGCGCCTCCTTGGCGATCTGGCGGCAGGTGCGCAAATCCGCACTCGTCGCACTGATGAACACTTCGGGACGCTGGGCTTTCATGCTGGAATAGGGAGAGAAGCAGAGAGGGATCAGGCTTTTGTTTGCTTCGCTGGTTCTGGCCGGTGCCGGCGGATCGACCGCCCTTCCAGCAGTTGGCGGATGGGACTCCGGTCTTTCTTCTTTTCCTCCTCAGGAAGCACGGCAAAGGGAACGAGCGACTGGTGCCGGAGCGAAGGCTTGTGGCTCTCGGGTGCGTAGCGGAAGCCGTGCAGGAGCTTGCCGGCCATCCAGCGGTTGTGCTCCAGCTCGGCCAAGGCCTCGATCTCCTGATCGGTGGGCAAGGCGTCTCCGGAAGGAGCTTCGAACGACGGCACGGTATTGATCCCGACTGCGCGCAGGGCTTCGAACTTGAGATGGCTGTTGGCGATCTGATCGCGGTTGTCGTTTCGGGTGCGTGCGGGCAACTCATGCCACGGGCGCATGGATTCGTCGGTGGGATCGCACTTCCCGTCCGCATTGCATTGGGCCAGATAGGCAGCATGCGCGTCCCTCGCTTCTTGTTCAAACGGGGCTTGGACGAGCTGCAAAGGGCTCTCCAGCTCTTCCGCCAGCCCAAAGGGCATTAGTCGGACAAGGGGAGCGTGCGCCTCCGCCGACGACTTCATCAGGCGGGCGAAGGCGTCGCCTTTCGGTAGCCATGTCCACACCGTCAGCGAACGGGCCGGGTTCAGCTCGTTTTCCAGCGCCAGAGCGATCTCGGCGTTGCGCGGCATGTCCTCGGTGCAGACGATGACGGCACCGATCTCGCTCTGCGCAAGGCGTTGCCGGATCTTGGCGATGAGGCCGCCGGTGCTGATGGATTCGGCCATCTCCAGAAACTCCGCGTTGCAGACATACTCGACCGCCGGAACGGCCTTGGCGCGGTCGAGGTCGGCGGTCTGGGCTTCGGCCAAAGGGCGGACTCCGGGGCGGTTTGCCAACGAATCCCAATGGTCGAGCCGTTCGTCCCACGCATCGAACGAGATCGAGCCCGGTGCAGGGCAGAACGCGGGGAATTTCTCCAAAAACGCATCGCGCTCGCTCGCGATATGGCAGTCGGCAATCGAGAGGCGCAGACGCTGGTGGTTGAGAAAATGAGACTGGGCCGCCAGTTCGCGTGCGACGTCCTGTGCCATCTTGCCAAAGCCGATCAGGACAACATGGACTCTATCACCGGGGGCCGGCGCGTTCGCGGTAAAGATACCACGGATCAGGGTGCGAATGATTTGATGGCGCAGACAAAAGGTCTCGGTTCCAACCAAATCGGGCAGTTGTTGCAGGCGGTCGATGAGCAGGCTGGCACGCTCCGGATCGTCGATATGGACGTGGCAGCGGGGCGGGTGGACAGGGCTGGCCACACAGTCGGCCACCGCCAGCGCGATCTCCAGATTCTTGGCATCGTCGCTGGTCACGGCAAATATACGGTCGGCGCCCGCAACATTCGCCAGTTTCAACAGGGCCGGAGATGTCGCATCGCCCGGCAGCACGATCACCCCGTCCAGATCGCACAGCGACTCGATGGAATGCCGCCGATGCACGGCATCGGGCTCCCAAGTGATGGCGATCACCTTGCGCCGATCCGCCTTCATCTTGGTCGTCCGATAAGCCCGAGCCAACGGAAGACCGATCCGCTCTCCCAATCCACAGATAATGACATGGCGACCGTCCCGCGTATACCACCAGAGCTGCACCTTGTGCCCAAGAAGGAAGATAATTCCGCAGCTCACCAAAAAGGCGATTAGCGTGACGAGGATCTCGCCCGACAAGATGAGCAGATTGCCTGAAGGTTCTTCCGTGTGGAATGCCAACTCCCGATAAACGTCGTATGTGAGGCTTCTCGCACGATGCGGCCACGAGCCCGTCTCATGTGTGGGAGGCGGCGTTTGAGGTGTTGGATGTTCGGCAACTTCGCCAAAGAAAACGTTCCATACGCTACCGGAGAAAACGAGGAGAAATGCCGCGATGCTGATCAATAAAATGGCCGTTGGCGCATAATGCCGAAACCATTTTGGACCGTGTTGGATGCTTCCGGGGGAGTTCGAGTGCATGAGAAGGCTTGGGGAAAAGTAAGAGGATAAGGCCGGGTTCAGGCGGCCTTGCCGCACCCGGGGCAGAATTTTGCGGCGGGCGGCAGGCTGGTTCCGCAGGTTGGGCAGTAATGCGCGCGGGGCAGGCCTTCCGAAGCTCCCTTCAGCGCAACCGGGGCGCTCGCGGCATGTCGCGCGAGGCTTTGGCTAATCAAGTCGAGTGCGTCGTCATCGAGCTTTGACTGTGCGACCAGACCCCAGACCTGCGTCGCAATCAGCGGCCAGAACACGAGCATGGTGATCGCCGTCGGGATCGCCTGCTGGCCGAAGATGCCGATGCCGGCGTGGGCGAGGACTGAATCCGGAGATGGGCTCAGCTCGATTTTCAGCGCGGTGCGCAATCCGCAGACGTTTTTGAAAACATTCCCCTTGGTCAGGCTGATATCCCAGTCGCCCGCGATGCGCCGCTGGGTTTTGACCTCGTAGCCTTCGCGTTCGAAATGCCGGGTGACATCTTCGATCACCGGTGCGAGATCGGATGGAGTATGGAAGTAAGTGCGGGTGGAGTGAAATGCGCCCATGGAGGTAAAGGAGTTGTTCAGAGTTGGCTGTGCGAGGCAGCTTGCTGCCGCGCGTAATGCGCCTGCACGGCGTGGAGCACGGCCAGTTCGGTCAGCGCCTCGGTGGTCAGTTCGCGCAGGTCGGCGGGTAGCCGAGTCTCCAAGGTGCGCAGTAGCGTCATCACACGCTCACACTGCCCGGCCAACTCGGCATCGGTGACAACGCCATCGGCGAGGATATTTTGGAACGAGGCACGACGTGTTACATACTCGTCGAGGAGCAGCGTGCCGGTTTGAGGGTCGAACCAAGGAGAGGACATGGATGGAATAGTTGATCGAAGATCCGAGCTAGGCTGGTGAGGTCGGCGGGACTGATGTGAGCGGTGCGCCACAGTGCATGCAGAAACGCCAGGCCGGCTGGATGATCGTCTTGCAGCTGGAACAATGTGCGCCTGCGGTGGAAGGTGTGCCGGTCTGCGCATGCACGGCCTGCATCAGGCGATGAAACTGTTCGCCATCACACCAGCGCTTGATTTCCCGGGCGCGCACCGCCGGGAACGGATGGGTGCTGTTCATGATCGCCGTATTCTGCAGCAGCTTGTCCCAACCGGAGGCCTGCCTGAGCTGATCATACGCATCGGCTTGAGCAAGATAGAGGTCGAGATTGATGTCCTTTGTCAGCGCCTTGGGGCCACCGGAGAGGCGTATCATGGTTTCGATGACAGGAGTGGGTCCTCCCATTACCATAGCGCCTGCTCGGTCCACCGAGAATTCGCTGCGCCGCGACCAATAATTGAGGGCCAGGCGCAGCGGCTCGGAGAGAGCGCCCAATGGCCCAAGGGTTGAGCTGCCCCACCGCAGCAACATGGCCATCGTGTGATATAGCATGTGGCGGCAGGCGATATGGCCGCACTCGTGAGCGACCACGGCTTGGACCTCATCCGGCTCCAAATAGTCCAAAAGCCCCGAGGTCACGGTCAGGGCGATGCGTGTGTCGCCGATGACGTAGGCATTGGGCCCCGGCGACATTTCGAGGTAGAACTCCGGCTCGCCAATTCCCAGCCGCTCACAGATCGGAGGGAGGATGCCGTAGATTTTCGGCAATTGCTGCGGCCCAAGCCGGATTTTCTCGGCCATGTTGGTGCCATGGATGAGCTGCTCGGTGCTGGCCCGCATAAGGGTCTTCACCACTAGGCCAAGGCCTGGAATGGCTTCGAGTTGCTCGCGCGCGGCCCGATCTTCGGGATGGATGAAGTCCTCTGGCGTGAAGTTCATGATGCGGATTTCAGTTCACCTAAATTCCCGTGATTTCGTGGGTTCGGTGCAGATGGAAGTTACAGGTAAAGCATCGGTAAACACTCTGTATTTATTGGGTTTTCCCCGTCGGCTGTTGATAGAATCCATTTCGTTTCCCCCTAGTAACGCATTGAATAGGAGGGCGCTTCGGACTCTTTCCTGCGGAATAGATTCATATGTAGCCGCGACGATATCAGATACTCGATTACCCGATAACAGCGGGAATCGAGACGTGGTAGTCCGGGCAGTCGGCATCGCCTTGATGGAAACCCATGCCGAACAAACAAGGACAAGGCCGTCGCTGCCTCCAACCAAGGAGCATCCCGGCGCAAATCGGGATCGCCCCCTTCCCTCCACTCTTTACTCACCATTGCACCTTCGAGTTCAAACAAAAGTAGTGCGCATAAAAGCAACGTAAGACTTTATTATATAAGCTATATCCGCAAAAAATGACCAACTCCACGCAAGGCATGCACAGTTGGCCGAGCGGAAGTTGGGCATGGTTAAAAAATCATGGATTCATATGCCAGCGGGCATTCTCATAGGGAAATCAAGCGCCAGCTACACACCTGCCTGCGGGGCCGGCATGGTCGCCGTCTCTGCTCTGTGGGGCGCGATGAATCCGGTAGCCCACGTTATATTAACGGCATTCCGCCAGAGCGGTTGAGTGTTCTACAGCAGAGGAGGCGGCTCGGTGACACTGACAATGCTACTTACTGATCGTCACCTTATGGAAACATGGATCACCACAGACCCTGACAGCGCTATTCCGATGATCATGGATTTTATCAAATCCAAGCAATTCTCGTCCGACTGAGCCCCCATTTTGAAATATGCCCCGCTTCTCATCCGTTATTTCCGTTTTTTTTCGACGGCTTGTTGCAACGACGATTGCCGTCACCGTGTTTATTGTTGCGGTTTACACCGAAGGAAGCGTTCCAACTACGGACGCCGAAGCCGCTCCGCATCCGCTGGACGTGGCGCTGGACCGTGAGATCGCCCCGTTCAGTCCAAGCAGCCGCACAGCATCCATCTATTGGGCATTCGAAGAAAAGTGGGACGAGGAACTGAACCGCGTCTACAAAACTTGGATCGCCGAATTGGATGCATCTCGTCGCATAAAACTTCAGGCCGCCCAACGTGCCTGGATCGCCTTTCGCGATGCGGAGAAAAAATTGATCAGCGTCGCCTACCTTATGGACGGCGGCGACTCCACTCCTACCATGGCCCTCTCTTTCGCCGCTTACCGCGAGATGATGCTGACACGTGAACGCTCCCTCGCGCTGGCATTGCTTCGGCAACGCTGGCTGGAGACCCGCGCTGACAAGACCGCTACGGACCCGGATTCAAGCAGTCTCACCGCTCCTTGAATCCATCTTTCTAAACCGACGCAAGGCCCTCAAAGCCACTACGGGACCGTAACTTGACAAATCCGCGAATCGAACGGTTCTGATGCTGGAGAAAAGTGCCCTGTCACCGCCCCCCTCATTGGCTGCCCGACGGCGCCGGAAATCCGAACACCGCGAGGCAAATCGGCGTTTCCCCTCTGGGCTTCGCATGGAGAAAGCGATCTGCCGCATTCGCCAAGCGTCATGTTTCGCCATCTGCGGAAAACGCCTCCGCCTCGCCTCGTTTACCTCACCTCGGGCATTGAGCCTTCAATTTGAACCAGGCAAACCATGAGCAGCAATGCGACAGACGTCGCCGACACTTTGTGCCCTGAATCTGAATACAAAGTATCGGGAGCGGTGAAGGGGTGCGCTGTTTTCCCCGGTCGGCTTCCACCACCCATATGCACGGCAGGCGACGGGCTTGACTTTGCCGCGAAGTTGAAGGGAGGCTTGACGGCATCATGAGCTTATCGGTTGTCGAATCTGGCGGAAATCTGACGTTGGTGGCATTGGCGGGCCGGTTGGACGTGGCCGGGATCGACGCGGTGCAGGCGGAGTTCATCCAGAAAACTGCGGCGGTGAAAAAGCCGGCGATCGTGGATATGTCCCAAGTGACGTTCATGGCATCGCTGGGCATCCGCATGCTGGTGGAGGCGGCCAAATCCCTGAAGTCGGCAGGCGTCCGCCTAGTGCTTCTCAAACCACAGCCGCTGGTGGAAAAGAGCCTGAAGGCCTCCGGTCTGCATATGGTCCTGGGCGTCTATCATGACGAGGCGGAGGCCCGGAAGGCGCTTCTTCCCGGGTGAAACCGACCCGTTTTCCTGGTGAACCTCGCCGTGTGCGCTCCTAACAATGGCGAGTGAGCCGCGATTGCAGTTGATGACAGATGGAGACCCCGCCGGGATGGCGGAGGTGTCCCGGAAAATCCATCTTTTTTTCCAGAAGGAGGGTGTGTCCGAAGAGGCTATTTATAGCCTGGAAACGGCGTTGGAGGAAATTGTCACGAATGCGGTGAAATATGCCTTTCGAAAAGCCAAGGTGCACAACATCGATGTGACGGCCTCGGTGAATGCCAAGGCGGCCGAGTTGGTGATTGAAAATGACGGGGATGTCTTCGACCCGACGAGTGTCGCGGAACCGGATATCAACAGGCCGCTGGAGAAGATGCCGGTAGGCGGACTGGGCATTCATCTGATCCGGTCCCTCGCCAGCGGATTGGAATATCGCCGGGAAAACGACCGGAACCGGCTGCGCGTCTGGGTGGATAAGGTTTGATTATTTTCGACCGCCGGGCTTGCTTGCGGCCAAGCAATAAAAGGGGGCCCATCTATCATGAAGAAGTTTATCTTTTGCGTCATCGCCGGCTTAATGGTCCCTGGGTGGATGCAGGCGGCGGAAGTCAAGGCCCGTGTGAGTTCGGTATCAGGAACGGTGGCTTATGCCGCCCCCGGCTCGTCCCAATTCAGTCCCTTGGCGGCGGGTGCCGAAGTGGAACAGGGCTCCAAAGTCCGCTCCGAAAAAGGCGGCGAGGCGGTGATTGTGATGGTGCCCGGGGTGGCGATGGAGCTGGCGGAAAATTCAGAGATGACGGTCAACCTGATGGATGTCGATGAGTCGGCCTCCGAGGGGATCGCCAAGCGCAAGACCTTGGTTTCACTGAAGAGTGGAACGGTGAGCGCGTTGATCGATCCAAGCCGGTCGAAGGAAACCGATTTCAAAATCCAGACTCCGCAGGGTATCGCGGCGGCACGGGGAACATTTTATGCCGTGACGGTCCAGGATGGAAAGACCTACGTGGGAGTGAAAAGAGGCAAGGTCGCCGTGGCTTATACCCCGCCGGGAGAAAACTGAGCCGCCCCCCCCTCCGGTTATTTTCCCCGATAGAAAAGGGTCAGCAGAGTGATATCATCCGCCTGTGGTGCGTCCCGGACAAATTCCGCCAGGATTTTCCGAACGTAGCCGGTAAGCTCGTTGGCGGTCAGGCTGCGGTGGCGGAGTTTCAGGGCTTCCTCCAGCCGCTCATCTTCGAACAATTCGTCCCGAAGGTTGTTGGCCTCGGTCACGCCGTCGGTGTAAAGCAGCAGTCCCTGCCCCGGCTCAAGCGTCAATTCCCGGTTCCGGTATTCCATGCCCTCCCACGCGCCAAGCGCGGCACCTTCCTGCTCCACGAAGCGCACGCCTCCGGCGTCATCGAGAAAGAGGGGGGCATTATGCCCCCCGTTGGCATACACGATCCGTCCGGTGGCGGTGTCGAGTATGCCGCAGAACGTGGTGACAAAGGTGCAGCGTTCGTTGCGCATCGCGAGGACGTTGTTGGATCGGCGGAGAATGTCCGCAGGGGATAAGCCATCGACGGCATGGGCACGCAACACGGACAGGGCCATTGTCATGAACAAGGCCGCAGGAAGTCCTTTCCCCGACACATCGCCGATCACGAAGAACAGGTGGCTGTCGTCGATGAAGAAGAAATCATAGAGGTCCCCTCCGACGAGTTTTGCGGGTTCAATGAGGGCATGGAGATCGATTTCTCGGCGCTCCGGGAAGGCGGGAAAGATCTGGGGCAGCGTGCTCATCTGGATCTCCCTCGCGATCTCCAGTTCTTGTTCGAGATGCTTTTTGGCCTCGCTGGTCAGGTGCAGTTCGGCGATGACACGGCGCTTGGCCAGGATTTCCACGGTCCACCGGACGACGAAGGCACCGGCATGGAGAAGGGCAAAACCGAGGACGGGCACCGCGACAGGCAACACGACGCTGCCCCGGACGAAGACAACCCATGCCAGGGCCAGATAGCCAAGGACGGCAATCGAGGGGAAAATCAAGGCGCGGCCCACCCGCTCCCGGGAGGGGCGGGTGACGGTGATCCAAGCAACCAGCAACCAGAGCAACCCGGGCCAGGGCCACAAGGGAATCACTCTCAGATAATCCCCTTTCAAAATGGAATTGAGAGCAGTGAGCTGGGTCAGGACCAACGGACTGACGGCTTCCAGCGGGCTGGGGCCCATATCCGCCAATCCCGCCGCGACCTGCCCGACGATGACGATTTTATTTTTCGGGTCGGGCCGGTCCCGGGGAAAGTGGGCTTCCTCCATGAAATCGGCATAGAGCGCCCGGAACAGGCCCTCATAGGACCAATAGGCGAAACGTTCCTTGGCCCGGTGGTTGAGCCAGATTTCCCCCGCATCCGTGACGGGGATTTCCGTGATTCCTCGGGGAGATCGGATGAGGATGCGTTTTCCCAATTGAACCTCCACATCGTCCGGCCCGGCGTCCAGGTAAAGCAGAAGGGTCTGAAGGGACAGGCCGGGATAGAGAACTTGGCCGATGCGGACAACCAAAGGGAGCTTGCGGCGGACACCATCGGAAGAAGGCGGGGAATCGACAAAGCCAAACCAAGAGTCTTCCCGCAGGCCGGGAATGGGAATCAACGCGCCTTTGGCTCCCGGCACACGCTGAATGTCGCCAGTGACGTGAAGCAGGGGTCGGGTGCGCCAGGGGCCGTCGGGAAGGCCGTCGGAACGCCGGTCGGAAACCGCACCCAGAACGAGGTGGGACAGTTTTTGGGCGTTTCGAGAAAAGTAGGCGTCCTGCTGCGGATCGTCGGAGGGCTCGGTAAAAAGTATATCAAAGGTGACGACGGACGGATCGCGCAGGGCCAGAAGCTGGAGAAAATCACCGTGAACCTCCCGGGACCAAGGCCACCGGTGGAAGCGGGACAGCGAGGCTTCGTCCACCCCCACGAGCAGCAGGCGTGGATCGGCAGGCGGATCGGAATGAGCCCGGGCACGGAACCGGAGATTAACGGTCGTGTTCTCCATCTCGTTGACCGGCGGGAGGGAGTCGGCAACCAACATCAGCCCAACGATCAGCAGGGGACCCGCCAAAGCATAAAGCAAGGCACCTCGGGAAAGGGCTCGGAGTTGGCCGGAAAACTGCTTTAAGCGGGAGAAATTTATCACCGTCGGGAAGAAGCGTCTGGGGAAACCATTTCCCCCCCTCTCGATGGCGGAAGCACAATCCATACTCAAGCAGGAGACCCTTGTGACCGATTCGAAATCTTCAACGAATGTTATCGATACGCTGCTCAAAAATTTGCACGGGCGCTACAAAGACCTGAACGAGGGCGAGGTGGCGACTTACATTCCGGAACTGGGCAAGGCCAATCCGAAACATTTCGGCATCTGTATCGCCTCGGTGGACGGACAGATTTTCGAAGCCGGGGACACGGACGTGGAGTTCACGATCCAGTCCACGTCCAAGGCGTTTGTGTATGCGATGGCGCTGACCTCGCACGGGCGGGACCAGGTATTCGCACGTGTGGGGGTGGAGCCGAGCGGAGATGCGTTCAACGCCATCGAATTGGATAAAAAAAACCGGCCGTTCAATCCCATGGTCAACGCGGGGGCGATCGTCACGGCGGGCTTCATCCAGGGCAAGGGCCTGGAAGAACGGCGGGCCACGCTGCTCAAGACCTTCAGCGCGGCGGCGGGCCGGCCGTTGAAGATCGACGAGGCGGTTTACCGTTCGGAAAGCGCGACCGGGCACCGCAACCGCGCCTTGGCCTGGCTGGGGACCAATTTCGACAAGCTGGATCTGGCGACCAACATGGAATCGCTGGAGCTGTATTTCATGCAGTGCTCGATTCTGGTGACGGCCCGGGATCTGGCGGTGATGGGAGCGACGCTGGCGAACATGGGCATCAACCCGGTCACCCAGGAAAACGTTTTCGAGATGGGCTGCATCCAGGACGTGCTGTCGGTGATCTTTACGTGCGGCATGTATGACTACGCGGGCGAATGGGCCTTCCGGGTCGGCATCCCGGCCAAGAGCGGGGTGGGCGGAGGGATTCTGGGAGTGGTGAACCGGCAGCTCGGCATCGGCACCTTTTCCCCCCGGCTGGACGAGCGGGGCAACAGCGTGCGCGGGATCCGGGTATGCACGGATCTTTCGGAAGAACTGGGGCTGCACGCGTTCAACTTCATGAACCACGGCTCGAATTTCCTCAAAACCATGCTGGAGGAGGAAAGCCGGCCGGCCTGAGATTGTGTTTTCTCGAGTGGCGGGACAAACTCCTGATCATTTCCACGCGGAGGTATGGTGAAAAGCAGCCGATCTTCCATTTTGACGCGCTTGCCCCGCCGCGCCGCGGGCGGGTTGATGCTGGTTTTGGCGTTGGCCCACCCGTGGATGTTGTCGGCGAACCCGACCGGAGGCCAGGTGGTGTCCGGCGCCGCCGGGATTTCCGGGAACGGGAACACGCTGACGATCAACCAAAACTCCAACAGCCTGATCATGCTCGCCGACAATCAGGGCCAGGTGCTGACATCCTGGGGCACCCAACGGTTTATCGAACCGAGCCT
>LNAP01005362.1_pt1 | contig 16577 bp, 13 predicted proteins | sample 602601 | NCBI WGS metagenome assembly LNAP01 (sample SAMN02440304, study PRJNA202911) | soil metagenome | biome: Subtropical and temperate rainforests or woodlands; isolation source: soil samples (1 kg each in a 20% v/v slurry with milli Q water) were... ... | reverse complement strand
TCTCGAAAGTCGTGCCGTGGTTCCAGTGTCTTAACTTTGCCTCGTTGATTGCCTTGCCATGATTGATCTGTCCCCCCTCGCCCGCCGTCTGGCCGGTACTCCGCTGGCCGAATGGGCCAACACCCTGCAAGCGCAACTCGACAAGAAAATGGAAAAAGGTCACGGCGACCTGGAACGCTGGCAGAGCGCGCTGGACGCGCTGCCGAAGATTCAGCCGAGCGAAGTCGATTTGTTGAACGGCCTGAAACTGGACACCGATTGCGACGTTGAGACCCGCGCACAAATGCGCACCGCACTGATGGGTTTATCGCCCTGGCGCAAAGGCCCGTTCGACCTGTTCGGCGTGCATGTCGACACCGAATGGCGCTCGGATTGGAAATGGTCGCGAGTCGCGCCACATCTGGATTTGAAAGGCAAACGCATCCTCGATGTCGGCTGTGGCAACGGCTACTACATGTGGCGCATGCTCGGCGCCGGGGCCGACAGCGTGATTGGTGTTGACCCGAACTGGCTGTTCTTCTGTCAGTTCCAGGCCGTGCAGCGTTACCTGTCAGAGCCCAATGCCTGGCACTTGCCGTTTCCCTTTGAGGATCTCCCTCCCAACCTGGAAGGCTTCGACACCGTGTTTTCCATGGGCGTGTTCTACCACCGCCGCTCGCCGATCGAGCATTTGCTGGCGCTGAAGGATTGCCTGGTCAAGGGCGGTGAACTGGTGCTGGAAACGCTGGTGATCGAAGGCGATCAGCAGCAGGTGCTGGTGCCCGAAGACCGTTATGCGCAGATGCGTAACGTGTGGTTCCTGCCATCAGTGCCGGCACTGGAACTGTGGCTGCGCCGCGCCGGCTTCAGCGATGTGCGTTGCGTGGATGTGAGCGTGACCACGGTCGAGGAACAACGCGGGACGGAGTGGATGAAGTATCAGTCGTTGAGCGATTTCCTTGATCCGCAGGATCACAGCAAAACGATCGAAGGGCTACCGGCGCCGATGCGCGCAGTGATCGTCGCCCGCAAGTAAAACACCGATCTCCCTCCCCATGGAGATCAAAATGTGGGAGCGGGCTTGCTCGCGAATACGGACTAACATTCAACACAGATGTTGACTGACCCACCGCATTCGCGAGCAAGCCCGCTCCCACACTGGATTGGTGTTTTAGTCTGCTGGCTTGGCTCTTCTGGCCTTGAAAAACTCGCTCAACACCGCACCACACTCCTCCGCCAACACCCCGCCCTCATACAACACCCGGTGATTCAAAAAGCCCTGGGTAAAAAACTGCCCCTGGCTCTGTACAATCCCGGCCTTGGGTTCCAGCGCGCCATACACCACCCGCGCAATCCGCGAGTGCACGATCAGCCCGGCGCACATGCTGCACGGCTCCAGGGTCACGTAGAGCGTGCTGCCCGGCAGGCGATAGTTGCTGGCGGCCTGGGCCGCGGCGCGAATCGCGACCATCTCGGCGTGGGCGCTGGGGTCGTTGCCGCTGATCGGGCAATTGAAACCCCGCCCGATGATTTCACCGTCCTGCACCAGCACCGCGCCCACCGGCACTTCACCCAGCGCCGCGCCTTGAGCGGCCAGGGCCAGGGCTTCGCGCATGAAATCACGATCACGGCTGCGGTCGATAATCGCTGCGGGGCGTATCTGACGCATCACGCCACCTCGATGGCGGCCATCAGGCCGGTTTCCATGTGGTCGATCACATGGCAGTGGAACATCCAGACCCCCGGGTTATCCGCCACCAGCGCCACTTGCGCACGCTCGTTCTTGCCCAACAGGTACGTGTCGGTGAAGTACGGGATGACCTTGTGCCGGTTCGAGGCAATGACCTTGAAGCTCATGCCATGCAGATGGATCGGATGTTGATACTGAGTCATGTTCTTCAATTCGAAAATATAGCTTTTGCCCTTTTCGAGCTTGGCAATCGGCCGATCGGCGCAGGTCTTGTCGGTGATGTCCCAAGCCTTGCCGTTGATCTGCCACAGGCTTGGCGGCTTGCCGTTTTCGACATTGACCGACACCGAGCCCACCCATTCAAAATTGAAGTTGAGTTTCTCGGCATTGGCCAGGTCCGGCTCGGCCACCGGGTTGGCGGGCAGCGCCGGCGGCCACTCGGTCGGCGCATCGGTGTTCGCCACTGAACGGAAGGTGCCCAGGCGTACCGGGCCATTGCGCAGGGACAGTTCCTCACCAGCGGGCGGCGCCTTGATCGCCAGGCAAATGCGCATGCCAGGACCCAGCCAGTATTCCTTGCCCAGTGGGCGCGGTTCAATCGGATTGCCATCCAGCGCATAGATCTGCGCTTCGACGCCGGGGATGTTGAGGCGGTATGTCAGCGTATTGTCGAGGTTGAGCAGGCGTACACGAGTGATCTGCCCGGCGGGCAAGTCGATCACCGCTTGCGAGACGCCGTTGATGGTCGACAAGCCCCCCGCCGTACCGCCACGGGCCGCTTCACGAGGAATGCTGAACGCGACGAAAGCGCCCGCTTCATCGACATGCCAACTCTTGAGGCTCAAGGTTTTTTCGTACTTGAAACCGGTGGGCTCGCGCTCTTCAATGATCAGCGGACCGACCAATCCGCGACCGAGTTCTTCGCTGCTGTTCACGTGCGGGTGATACCAGTAGCTGCCGGCGTCGGGCACGCGGAATTTGTAGTCGAAGTACTCGCCCGGCAGCACCGGCAATTGCGAGACATACGGCACGCCGTCCATTTCCAGCGGCAGGCGGATGCCGTGCCAGTGAATGGTGGTCGCCACCGGCAGGTGATTGATGAAGCGCACCCGCAGCCATTCACCCTGACGCACGCGCAACTCGGTGCCCGGCGCCGACGGACCGAACGCCCAGGCCGGGGTCTTGTGCCCGGCCACCAGTTCAACGTCCAGTGGTGCGGCGATCAGCTCGTAGTCATGGCCGGCGTCTGCATCGGCCATCTTGCCCAGCCAGTAACGCGACGCGCCACCGGCCCCCACGCCAACCACCACAAGACCGGCCAGACCACCGAGTATTTGTCGACGGGTAAAGGACATGAACTCAACTACCTCACGTATCAGCCACAGGCACGGGGCCTGCAAAAGGCGAATACGATACACCTGCGGTTGAGAAACAGTAAGGGCAGCGCGGCGGATGGTCACAGCCGGTGGTGAACCCTTTAAAAGATCGCAGCCTTCCGCAGCGCTACATTTGATCGGCGTACACCCTGTAGGAGCTGCCGAAGGCTGCGATCTTTTCGGCCTCGCGCGATATGTCTGATGCAATGCGATTGCAGGGTTTACGGCCGCTTCGCTGAACGTGACTTAGTCGCCGCCAATCAGCGAATCGCCCTACATCCATTTCCACCTTTCCCGACTTCTTTCCTGCTCGATCCCCCGCAAAGTCCCCGCGCCTGATTTTCTACGCCAGGTAAGGCCTGTTATCTCTGAGGCAGATAGATTTTATGACCGCTTCGCGCTCAATCGCGGGCAAGCCTCGCTCCTACAGGATTAAAGTCGTTCTCATATTTAGCGGTCTGCCTCGATTCCGTAGGAGCGAGGCTTGCCCGCGAAGGCGGTCTTACAGGACGGTGAAATTTCTGGGCAAGGTCATCGGAAGTTTCCTTCAACTCGTAGCGGTTTCCATGAACTGGTGTGAAATGCGCTCCATCGATAGTCTCTGGTGGTCACTGAAAATTCAGTGGCAGGGTGTAGGAACCCTTCAAGACTAGAGAGGACGCTTTGGCGTCGACACCTGAATTGCGGCCATCAACATGTGTTGCGGCGGCTGTGCGCGGGCACGCTTCGGTGTGGTCGAGTTCTCTGGTCTCGATATTCCTACCCCGCGTATAGCTGCCACCCAAGCCTGTAGGAAGGCCGATGGTAGCTCCACTTCTACCAGAGGTTTAAAAATGAAAAGTCTTCACCCCGATCCACCCTACGAAAACCCAATTCCCCACCCCGACAACCGCTTCATGGCACTCACCGGCAACTGCACCGACATGCCGACCCTGTTCGTCGATACCCACGCGCCGCTCGATGTTTTGTATGACGCCGCCAACTATCGAATTCGCGCCGTCACGCAGGTGCTTGAGAACATGTCGATGCGCGGTTCAGTCGAGTGCGAATCCTTCATTCTCAGTGACTTTGCTTTGCTCTGCGCCATTCCGTTGCGCGATGGCTGTGATGTGCTGGATGTGATTGGGCGGCGGTTGCGGGCTCGGTCTTCGGAGTAGCAGCGGCCGACATTTATGATGGGGGGCTTGTCTGTGGCGAGGGGGCTTGCCCCCGTTGGGTTGCGCAGCAGCCCCAAAACCAGCAATCCGGTTTTGTCAGACATACCGCGGTGTTTGGTTTGGCGACTGCTGCGCAGTCGAACGGGGGCGAGCCCCCTCGCCACAAGGGCAAGATCAAAAGATCGCAGCCTTCGGCAGCTCGGGGGCTGCGTCGGAAGAGGGGCCGCGTTGCGACCCAGCGGGGCGATGCGGCGGTCCGACAAGCCCCCTTGCCACAAAGGTCCGGTTATGGCTGCAGACCGGTGATCAGATGAACCACTCCATCCTCCAGCATCATCACCCCCGGCACCCCTGCCACCGCCAAAGCCTGCCGATCCATCCGCGCCACATCCCGCAATTCCACCCGCACTCGGGTCAGCGCCACCGGCTGTTGCGACTTGAGGTTATCCATTCCGCCAAGACCGGCGATGATATTTGCGGCCAAACCGCCAACAGGCTGAGCCTCCATTTTCGGCTCGTCCACCACCAGGTCCGGCGTCAACGCTTTCCAGAACGCTCGCTGCATTTTCTCGAACATGCTCAGTTCTCCAGAACCAGTGAAGTATCGACCGTCGCCTCGTGGTGCAGCCGCAATGCCTCGCGTACCTGTTCGGCACTTTCCAGCCCCAGCACCTGCTGGGCGATGGCTTGGCAGTCCAGCAAATCCACTTCGCGAACCGCCGCTTTGATCGCTGGAATCAACGGCACGCTCACCGACAGTTCATCCACGCCAAGCCCCAGCAACAGCGGCACCGCCAGTTTTTCCGAAGCCAGGGCGCCGCATACTCCGACCCATTTGCCATGGGCATGGGCGGCTTTCACGGTGGTGGCGATCAAGCGCAATACCGAAGGATGAAAACTGTCGGCCTGACTGGCCAGCCGTGGGTGATCGCGGTCCATGGCCAGGGTGTACTGGGTTAGGTCGTTGGTGCCGATGGAGAAAAAATCCACTTCGGGTGCAAACAGATCAGCCATCAGCGCCGCAGCGGGTACCTCGATCATGATCCCCAGTTTCGGCAGTTCAGTCAGGCCCAATGCCAGCGCCTCTTCTTCCAGCAGTTGGCGAGCCAGCCGCAGTTCCGACAATTGCGTGACCATCGGCAGCATGATGTGCAGGCGAGCCAACCCGGCGCTGCTCAGGATCGCTTTGAACTGATCGCGCAACAGTTGCGGACGCTCCAGGCACAAACGAATCCCGCGCATGCCCAAAAACGGGTTGGTTTCGCGCTCCATCGGCACATAGGCCAAGGGTTTGTCACCGCCGACATCCAGGGTGCGCACTACCAGGTTGCGCGCGAGCCCCAATGCGCGGGCGATGGCGCTGTAGGTGGATGCCTGCTCGTCATGGCTTGGCGCGTGGTTGCGATCCAGATAAAGAAACTCCGAACGCAACAGACCGACGCCCTCGCCGCCCAGTGCCATGGCCTGTTCGGCTTCGGCCAGGGACGCGATATTGGCGGTGATTTCAACGTGATGCCCATCGCGGGTACAGGCGGCCAGTCCTGCATTTTCCAGCTCGTATTGTTGGCGCTTCTTTTGTCGCTGACGATTGGCTTGCAGCTGCTCAATGGCGGCAAGCTCGGGATCCAGCTGCAGCTCGCCCTTGTCGGCATCGAGCAACACCCGTGTGCCATTGAGCAGCGTCAGCACCTGAACCGGCAAGCCGCAGATCGCCGGCAAACCGAAGGCCCGCGCGAGAATCGCCACGTGGCTGGTGGCGCCACCACCGACCGTCGCGAACCCCAGCACCTTGCGCGTGTCCAGGCCAGCCGTTTGGGAGGGCGTCAGTTGCTCGGCAATCAGAATCGCCCCGTCCGGCAACTCCATCGCACGATCCTCTACGCCGAGAATCAGCTTGAGCACTCGTTGACCAACGTCGGCCAAATCCGCTGCCCGTTCGGCCAGCAAGGCATTGCCCAGTTTTTTGAACAAGGTGGCCGTCGACTCGGTGGCCGCACGCCAGGCGAAACCGGCGCTTTTGCCTGCATCGATCAGTGCCAGTGCCTGATCCAGCAGGCCAGGGTCTTCGAGCAGTTCCTGATGAGCCTTGAAGATGTCTGCCTGGGCGTCACCCGTGGCCTTGTCACGCAACTGCTGCAAGGCCAGAACCGCCTTGGCCAGCGCTCGGGACAGGTGCTCACGCTCAACCTGAGGACTGACGCCTGATTCACCGACCTCAAGGCTCTGCTCGGCAATCTGCACCACCTGGCCAAACGCCGACCCCGGCGATGCACAGACGCCGCGCAGCACCGTTAGCGATGAGGCCTGCGCGGCAACTGTCGCAACCTCGGCCATCACCGTCACAGCTTCCCCGCAACCGGCGGCCAGCAACTCGGCCAGCGTCTTGATTGCCACTTCGGCATCCGCGCCCGCCGCGCTGACCTGCAGGACGTCACCATGGGCGGTCTGCAACGCCATGATCGCCACCAGGGATTTGGCGTTCGCGCTTTCCTGCTGTTTATGCAGGCAAATGCTCGCCGCAAAGCCTTTCGCTGCCTGGGCAAACACTGCTGCGGGGCGAGCATGCAAACCGTTGGTGTTGGGCAGCGTCACCGGTTTGGAAAACAGCGCTTCGCCCTCCTGCGCAATCCCCTCATCGGCCGCCACTTCGGATGGACGCAGCCTCAGCAGCGGCTGACCACTTTCCACCACACCCGTTTCGGGCGCCAGCCAGGTGAACGCCTCGCCGCTGACCACCAGCATCAAGGTCAACAAACTGCGGGCGTTCAAGGCAATGTAATCGGCATCGAACTCGATCAGTGCCTGCCCCACTATTACCCGCTGACCTTCCTCCACCAATCGGGTGAAACCCTTGCCGGCCAGGTTCACGGTATCGAGGCCGATGTGCATCAGCACCTGTACGCCATTGTCGTCGGTGATGCTGACGGCATGCCCACTGACCTGCACATTGCTGATCACGCCGGCCAGCGGTGCGCACAAGGTTTGCGAAGTCGGATCGATGCACAGACCATCGCCGATCACACGGCTGGAAAATACCTGATCGGGCACCTGGTCCAGCGGCATCAGCACGCCGGACAAGGGTGCCAGCAGTTGCAATTGTTGGGGTGTGGCCATGACGTCACCTGCTGTTTTGTTCTTTGAAGTGCTGATGGAGCGCGAGGCTCCGACAGCATCGCTTATTTCCACCAATACTCGACCTGCAATCCGACGTTCGAACCGTGTCGCGCCGTGCCGAAGGCGCCGGTGTCGGACAATGCCGAGCCCGCCGCCAGTTCATTGGCCGCCCGTTTAGCCGCCTCGTTCCAGCTGGCATAGGTGTAATACAGACGCACCTCGGGGCGCGCCCAGAATTCCGGTCCCTTGGGCGACCACGTCGGGGCGAAGGTGAACTTGCTCAGCTTGCGCGTCCCGCCTGTGGCTTCAACCTGATCGTGGCCCAGTTCGGTCACCAGCTTGAACTGCTCGGTGATCGCATACGCCGGGCGGATCCCGAGGGAAATCCAGTTCTGGTCGGCGCCGTCCGGGCGAATGTCTTTCTGGTAGACCGCTTCGACCTGCCCGCCGAAACGCGGCGTCACTTGCCAGTCAAAGAACTCCACCACGCGATAGCTTTTACTGCTGTCGTCCAGCCTCACGTTACCGGTATAGCCCAACCCGGTGCCGGGACCTTCGCCGTACTGAAAGGCCAGTTTATTCTTGCCGCCCAGAAAGCCCTTTTGCACATGCTGGGTGGTGATCGCCCAACCGTGGTGAGCGTCGCGGCTGTCGGGTTTGTCGATGTAGCTCAAGCCGAACTCCAGCTCACCGCCAGGGTTGGTGTTGAAGCCGGCGACGTTGAAATCGTGACGGTTGATGTAGTCCTTCTGGTACAGGTTGTCCTTGCGCGAGAAGGCGTAGCTGTACTTCAGATCGCCGATCAGCACATCTTCGATACCGCTACCGGTGGCGCTCTGGTTCCAGTAGTAGAAGTCGGAAATATGGATATCGTTGCGTTTGTAGTAACGCCGACCGGCCCACAGTGAACCGCCGTTGAGGCTGGGCATGTTCGACCATTGCGCATACAACTGCGGCATGCGCACTGAGCCATTGTCACCGTTGAACGTCAGGCTGCGGTCGTACTGGTTATACAGCGAGGCCATGCCGTCGACACTGAGCACCGAGCCGTCGTCCAGCGTGAACAGATCCTGACGCAACTCCAGCTCCGCATACTGTTCGCATTCGTTGCCGAGGCGGTATTTCGACTGCGCACCCGGCAATTGAAAACATGATTGCGAACTGCTGTTGACCGAAGTGCCGACACCGCTACGCACATAGCCGGCGAAGTCCAGCGCCTGGGCCGACAACGGTAACGCCAGGCACACGCTCGCGACTGCAAGACTGCGATTTATTGTTGTTTTCAAGAACCACCTCATTATTTTTATTGTGCGAAGCAGCAAAATCAGCGCGCAAAACTCCCCCGCGCAGTGTTCTGCGTGTTTTTTTAATTAGTGTTTTTTAGTGGTCAGTCAGGCGCAGAACGAACGACTCATAGGGCCGTAGAAACACCTGCCGATTGCGCGGCGGGCAGTCCGGGTAGTTGCTGATGACCAGAGATTGCACCATCGATTCGTTGATCACTTCTGGCGGCAGCTCGACTTCGCACGGCGCGCCATAGAAGTTGTTCAGCACCAGCAAACGCTCGCCATGGCCTTCACGCACATACGCCCAGATTTTCGTGTGCTCAGGCAATAACTGCCGATACACGCCGTCGGACATCAACGTTTCACTGCGACGCAGGGCAATCAAGCGACGGTAGTGATGCAGCACCGAATCCGGATCGTCGAGTTGCTGAGCGACATTGATCTGCGCTGCGTTGGCCGGCACGCCGATCCATGGTTCGGCAGCGCTGAAACCGGCGTTCGGCTCGGCGCTCCAGTGCATCGGCGTGCGACCGTTGTCCCGGGACTTCTGCATGATCGCCGCCATGTTGTCGGCGTCGCTGCTACCGGCCTCGCGCTTGAGCCGGAAGATGTTCAGGGTTTCGACGTCGCGGTACTGATCAATGTGATCGAACCCCGGATTGGTCATGCCCAGTTCTTCGCCTTGATACACGAACGGCGTGCCCTGCAGGAAATGCAGCGCCGTGCCGAGCATCTTCGCCGACACCACCCGATGTTCGCCGTCGTGACCAAAACGCGAGACCACACGCGGCTGGTCGTGGTTACACCAGAACAGCGCGTTCCAGCCGCCGCCGGCCTGCATGCCGGTCTGCCAGTCGGAGAGGATGCGCTTGAGTGCGAGGAAGTCGAAATCGGCACGAACCCACTTTTGCAGGTTCGGATAATCAACTTTCAGGTGATGAAAGTTGAAGGTCATCGAGAGCTCTTTCGACTCCGGCCGCGAATAGCGAATGCAGTGTTCCAGGCTGGTGGACGACATCTCGCCAACGTTGATCAGGTCATGGCCTTCGAACACTTCACGGTGCATCTGCTGCAGGTATTCGTGGACGTTCGGGCCGTCGGTGTAGAAGCGCCGACCGTCGCTGTTGTCCTCGGGGAAATCCGCCGGTTTGGAAATCAGGTTGATCACGTCCAGACGGAAACCGCCCACGCCTTTGTCGCGCCAGAAACGCATCATCTTGAACACTTCGGCACGCACCTGGGGGTTGTCCCAATTCAGGTCGGCCTGTGTGTGGTCGAACAGGTGCAGGTAATACTGACCGGTCTGGGCCTCGTACTCCCAGGCCGAACCGCCGAATTTGGATTCCCAATTGTTCGGCTGGTCGCGCCAGATGTAGAAATCGCGGTAAGGGTTATCAAGGCTGCTGCGGGCCTGCTGAAACCAGGTGTGCTCAATCGAGGTGTGATTGACCACGATATCAAGCATCAATTTGATCCCGCGTTTGCCGGCCTCGGCGATCAGCAACTCGCAGTCGGCCATGGTCCCGTAGCTTGGATCGATGGCGTAGTAGTCGCTGATGTCATAACCGTTGTCGCGCTGGGGCGAACGCAGGAACGGTGTGATCCACAGGCAATCGACACCCAACCAGTGCAGGTAATCGAGCTTGGCCACGACGCCGAGCAAATCCCCCGTGGGGTTGCCGGCGTGGCTGTGAAAACTCTTCGGGTAGATCTGGTAGATCACCGAACGTTGCCAGTCTTGCATGGCGGGATTCCTTCAGTAAGTTTTGTACTGGCCTTGGGGGCCTCTTCGCGGGCAAGCCCGCTCCCACATTGGAATGCGGTCAACTGTGGGAGCGGGCTTGCTCGCGAATGCGATCTGTCAGGCAACCCGATACCCAGGCCGGACAATCCTCATGCTCAACCCGCAGGTCAGAACAAACGGTACGACCATGGCAATCACCATCCCGACCACGAACATCGGAATGAACTGGGGGATGATCGAGATGAAACCGGGCAACCCGCCAACGCCGATCGCCGAAGCCTGGACCTTGTTCAGCGACAGGAAAATGCTGCCCAGCGCCGAGCCGATCAGGGCCGCATAGAACGGAAATTTGTAGCGCAGGTTGACCCCGAACATGGCCGGCTCGGTGATGCCGAAGTAAGCGGAAATCGCTGAAGTCGAGGCCATGCTTTTGTCCCGCACACTGCGGGTCATATAGAACACCGCCAGTGCCGCGCTGCCCTGGGCGAGGTTGGACATGACGATCATCGGCCAGATGAAGGTGCCCCCCTGGGTCGAGATCAGTTGCAAATCGACCGCGAGAAACATGTGGTGCATGCCGGTGATTACCAGCGGTGCGTAGAGCAGGCCGAAAATCGCGCCGCCGACCATGGGCGCCAGGTCGAACAGAGTGACCACGCCTTCGGTGATGAGAATCCCCAGATGGCGGGTCACCGGACCAATCACTGCCAGCGCCAGCACACCGGTGACGACAATGGTGGTGATCGGCACTACCAGCAATTGCACCGCATTAGGCACTCGCGCCCGCAGCCATTTTTCGATGACGCTCATCACATAGGCCGCCATCAGGATCGGCAGGATTTGCCCCTGATAACCGACCTTCTCGATCTGAAACATACCGAGGATGTCGAAGTACGGCAGGCTCTGCCCCTCAAGCCCAGCCACCGCTTTGCCGTAGTTCCAGGCATTGAGCAGATCCGGGTGCACCAGCATCAGGCCGAGCACGATGCCAAGGATTTCGCTGCCGCCAAAGCGCTTGGCCGCCGACCAGCCCACCAGTGCCGGAAGAAACACGAACGAGGTGTTGGCCATCAGGTTGATCAGGCTCCAGAGCCCGTCAAGCTTGGGGTAGGCGTCCAGCAGGGTCTTGCCCTCGATGAACATGCCCTTGGCGCCAATCAGGTTGTTGATGCCCATCAGCAGGCCGGCAATGATCAGCGCCGGAAGGATCGGCATGAACACGTCGGAAAACACCCGCACCAATCGCTGCATGGGGTGGATCTTGTCGGCGCTTTTCTGTTTGACGTCGGCGATGGTCGAGGCGGCGAGACCGGTTTGCCGGCGCAGCTCGGCGTAGACCTTTTCCACTTCGCCGGGGCCGATCACCACCTGGAACAGGCCTCCGGTAAAGAACGAACCTTTGACCAGATCGATCTGGTTCAGCGTGGCGCTGTCGACCAGGCCCGGGTTCTTGAGGGCCAGGCGCAAGCGTGTGACGCAATGCGCGGCCTGCTCGAGGTTATCGCTGCCACCGAGGCTGTGCAGCAGCTCAGAGGCGATGTTCGGATAGTCGTGGCTCATGCTTGTTCTTCCACTGTAGTTTTTTGTTATTGGCAGCACGCCGAAGCGAAAAGTACTCGTCTGTACGAGTTATTGCAACAACTCGTACAGACGAGTTTGGTTTTGTTTATCCTGAACCCGACAAGCGGCGATATTTCCTACCTCAAAAGTCGAAGAAACCTAAACCCGCATGGACAAACCCCTACCCTGCCCTTAAGGTTCAAAACCTTGAGCACAGCGCGGCACAGAGCCATCCCCATGAGTAAATACAACCAGATCTACAGCGATCTGCTTGCCAGCATCACGACCGAACGTCTGGAACGCGGCGCCCGATTGCCCTCCGAAACCGAACTGATGGACAGCTATCAGGCCAGCCGCGGCACCGTGCGCAAGGCCATCGAGCAATTGCAGGAGCGCGGCTTCGCCCAGAAAGTCCACGGCAAAGGCACCTTCGTGCTGTCGACCAACCCGATCGAATTCCAGCTCGGCGGTATCGTCAGCTTCCAGGAAACCTACCCGCGACTGGGCAATGACGTCAGTACCGAGGTGGTCGAGTTCACACAAATCCCCCTCGAAGGCCCACTGCTCGAACACATCAAGGCCGAAGAAGGCAGCCTGATCACGCGGATCAAACGCGTGCGGCGGATCGATGGCAAACGGGTGATCCTCGACATCAACCATTTCGTCAGCGACGTGATTCCCGGCTTGTCCCGCGACATCGCCGAGCAATCGATCTACGCCTTCATCGAACAGACCCTGCAACTGCAAATCGCCTATGCCCAGCGCACCATCGAAGCGGTGCCCCGTAGCAAAGATGACCAGCAACACCTGGACCTCGACGGTCAGAGTCATGTGATCGTGGTCAGTAACCAGACGTTTTTGCAGGACGGCCGGCAATTCGAGTACACCGAGTCGCGGCATACGCTGGATAAGTTCTACTTCTCAGACGTCGCCCGGCGCTGAAACGCAAAAGGCCCCGTGAACTCGCGTTCACGGGGCCTTTCAGGTGTTAGGGACGATCAGTTACAGTCGAGATCGCTCGAAATTTCCCGCCTGCTCCTGCCTGCCATTGTGCCCTTTGCAGTAGGCGTGCAATGCCGTATCCGCGCAAGGAGGTAATGCATCGAGCTGACGCAAAACATTTTGGGCTATCTCCTTGTCCTTCGACGTTGCATGATCGACGCGGGCAGTGGCCACAGAATGGAAATAGCGGAAGGTCGACTTGTCCTTCATGTCCGTCGGCGTGACAAGCTTCCGAGCGGGGGCATCTCCCCTATTAATCCCTGTCAGTTTGCCGGATTGCGTGCCATGACGATCCACGCCGCGCCGTCGATCATCACCGACCGCTCGCCGGGGAGGCCCGCCAAGGCGGCACGAACCGCGGCCCAGGCGTGGGCGCGGATGTCGTCGGGCTGATCCGCGAGCACAAGCGACAGCGGGCCGCCCTCGAACGCCATCTTCACCGCGTCGTCGATCGCCGCGTCCCGCGTCCCGCCCTCGCCGAACGGGATGGAAGCATCGAAGGGCGTGATAGTGACATCGGTGAAACCGGCTGCTGTCAGGATGCGCATCACCCGCCCCCGGTCGCCGAACGAGAAGGGGCCGGGCGCTTCGGGATCGGGCGGTGCGGTCGGCGGGACGATGCCCTTGATCGCGCCCATCGGCAGGCGCACCCAATCGTTCTCGGCCACGCCGCGCCAGCAGACGAAAGCGACCCGCCCGCCCGGCCGGAGCACGCGTCGCATATGGGCGAACGCCCCTGTCGGATCGTCGAAGAACATCACTCCGAAACGCGAGAACAGGATGTCGAACGCGCCCTCGGGCAGCTCGGCGCTGCTGGCGTCGGCTACCCGGAACTGGGCCGGCGTATCCTGTGGCGCAAGCGCGCACGCTCGGCCGATCAGCGGTTCGGATATGTCCACGCCCAGCACATGGCCGCCCGCGCCGACGCGGGCGGCCAGAGCCAGACTCGACGCGCCCGCGCCGCAGCCGACGTCCAGCACGTGCTCACCCGTTGCGGGCGCGGCGGCTTCTATCGCGGCCTGGCCGAACACCGCAAACATGGCGTCGAGCCGGGCCTGGTTGGCGACCCAGTACTCTCCGCTTTGGCCATTCCAGTCGGCGACCTGATAGGCATTTTGCTCGGTCATGACATTTCCTCGTTTTGATTCGCTCTTAACTAGGCCGTGCAAAAGCCGGGGACGGCGACCTTCTGGAACAGGTGCGGGCGTGAAGAGGTTGATGAGCACGACTGGCGCGGCCGCGATGCCGAGTTGGCGCTGAAGCGGGAATTTATCGTCTAGCGGTTTGAATTTATGGTCTAGCGGCTTTAGGTCGGTCATGGTGGCGCTCCCGTCTATTGTGAAATTGAAACTGGCGTGATCGATGCTGCTTCGAAGCAACCTTCAGAAGCCTGCGACAACCGAAGAAGGGAATCTGTGCTCTCAAACCAGCATCGACTGCTGGGCGGAGATACCCGCCGTCGCGCCTTGCCATGATGCCGTGGTGACCGAGGGCATGAGGAGATTGGCGAGGTCGCCGGCGGCGTAGACGCCGGGCATGCTGGTTTCGCGGCGCTCGTCGACCTTGAGGGCGATGCCCAGGGGCGTATCGACCGTGGCGAGGCCCAGCGATTCATGCAGGCTTGCGGACGGCTTGTTGCGCGGATGCGCGAACAGAATGTCGACCGCGACAGGGGGGCCGGCGTCTAGCTTGACGGTGGTGTTATGGCTCTCGTCATGGTCGATTTCGGTGATCCTGCCATCGACGACAGGGATGCCGCGGCGCGCCAGATCGGCCCGGATGTCGGGTGGAATGTCGTGACCATTGGCGAAGACCGTCAATGTGTCGGTCCAGTCGTGGTATAGCCTGACGTAGTTGTGCGACGGCGGGCCGGACCAGACGAGGCCCCAATGCCGGCCGGCAACTTCAAAGCCGTCGCAATAGGGGCAGGGAACGATGGAGGTGCCCCAGCCTTCGGCAAAGCCGGGAACTTCAGGCATCTGGTCGGCGACGCCATAGCTCAGGATCAGGCGGCGCGCCTTGAGGCTTTCGCCATCGCCAGTGAGGACGGAGAAATCGTCGATGGCGCCGGAGATACTCTCGGCCCGCGCAGTGACGAGCCTGACCGTGGGATAGCGCGCCAACTGCTGCCGCGCCTCGGTGGCTTGTGGTCGTGGCCGAGCAGGCCATGCGAGTGGTCGGCGAAGCGATTGCGCGGCAGGCCGGTATCGAGAACGGTGACCTTTCGGCGGGCACGCCCGAGCTGCAGGGCTGCAGCAAGACCGGCAAAGCTGCCGCCGATGATGATGACGTCATTCATGGTGATGGGCTCCGTATTGGGGATGAAGGGAGATTGGCTTGCACGTTTAAGATACTTTGAAGTACCCTAATTCAGGAATTAGAATACTGTCAAGTACTGGAATTTTTATGACCGAAAACAACCAGGGCCGGCGCGGCCGGCCCGCCAACGAGGCGCTTGGCCAAACGATAGTCGACGCCGCGTGCGAACTTTTTGTGGAGTTGGGTTTTCAAGCGACGACCATGGACAAGGTCGCCCAGCGGGCGAAGATATCCAAGCTAAGCATCTATCGGCACTTCGAGAACAAGGAGGCGCTGTTCAGCGCGGCTATCGCGGCCCACTGCCAGCAGTTTGCACCACAGGCCCTTATTGAAGGCGTCGACGGTTCGGCGGCAGATCAGCTCATGGCGGTGGGAATATTCCTGCTTCGCACGTTGTTGAGCCCGGACGTGCGCAGTGTCGAAGCCATGATCATGGTCGACAAGACGAATCAAAAGTCGTTAAGCAAGCTCCATTACGAAGCCGGCCCCGCCTATGTCATCGCCCAAATCGAGGCCCTGTTGCGTCAGTTGCACGCGAAGGCGGTTCTGAACGTGCCCGATCCTCTCCAGTCCGCCCGCTTGTTTGCCGCGCTTTTCAAAGGGGCCGATCTCCTGATGATCGCCCGCTTCGATGAGGCGAAAGCAGAGGACGACAATGAAGTCGAATCCTATTGCCGGTCGGCCGTCGCCATGTTCATCGCCGCGCACGGTGGCAACGACCACGCGGGCGAATAAGCATTTGATTGCTCGGGTAGCTTGGCCGGGGCCGTCGTCCAGGCGACTCGTCATATTGGACTGGCGCGCGCCAATATGGCGACAGTATCGAAACGCTGCTTTGGTGGATCACCTTCAGCATTTCACGAACTAGCAACTCCGTGACTGTGGTTCACCTTTATGCCGCCTGAATCGCCCCAGTCTAGTAGATGATTTGAACGCCTCATTTTGGTCGATAGCTGGTCATTTCAAATGGCAGCATTTGGCCGATTTCTGACTGTCGATTGATCCATATGCGTGCGACCCAATCACCTACCCAGTCTCGTAAAGCCAAGAGCCGGACTTGTAGGGACGCATGACCTCCCGGTACTAAAGGAGGTACCAATGAACGCTAAAGGACCATTCCTGTCTGGCGTCATAGGTTTAGGCTCGATTCCAAGAGCAAAAGTTACTGGCTGCGATGGCCCATCCACCTCTGCGTTTTAAAAGCTGTTCGCCTGAACACTTGATGCAGCACGTCTCCCGCTGAACTCGTTGATGACGATATTCAGACCCGCCTCACAGCCTGCGATTTGAGTACAAGACCTCACCTGATTTCCGGGTTTCCAGAATAAAAGAGGAATTACCATGAGCAGC
>LNAP01002938.1_pt1 | contig 16578 bp, 17 predicted proteins | sample 602601 | NCBI WGS metagenome assembly LNAP01 (sample SAMN02440304, study PRJNA202911) | soil metagenome | biome: Subtropical and temperate rainforests or woodlands; isolation source: soil samples (1 kg each in a 20% v/v slurry with milli Q water) were... ... | reverse complement strand
GGCGACCTGCCTTTTGACGCCGAAAAAGACTTCAAGGCCGTGGCGCTGATGCCCAAAGGCGCGTTCCTTGTCGCCGTCAAGCAAGGCCTGCCGGCCAAGTCTATGGCCGACCTGATCGCCCTGGCCAAAAAGGCCCCCGGCGCCATCAATTATTCCAGCTCGGGCCCCGGCAGCAGCAACCAGTTCGCCACCGAAATGCTCAATTCGGCCGCGGGAATCAAGATGACGCATATACCGTACCGCGGCATGGGGCCGGCCACCGCGGCCCTGATGGGCGACCAGGTCGACGTGCTGGTCGCCAGCGGCCCCTCGCTGCTGCCGGCCATCAACACGGGCAAGGCCCGGGCCATCGCCATCACCAGCCTCGAGCCCAGCCCCATCGCGCCGGACCTCAAGCCCGTCGCCGACGCGGTTCCGGGCTATGAATTCAGCCTGTGGTGGGGCATCCTGGCTCCCGCCGGCACGCCCGACGCCATCGTCGACAAGCTGAACGAGGCCGTGCAGCAGGTCGTGACCACGCCGGAAATGAAAGCCTTCTTCGTGCGCGAAGGCGCCGAATTCGCCACCGCATCGGCGCGGGACTATCAGAAAATCATCAAGGACGACATTGTCCGGTGGAAGAAAGTCGCCGCCGAAAGCCATATCACCGTCCAGAAATAATCGCGCCGGGCCCGCAACGCCGGGCTTGCGCGCCAAGGTTGCACATTCATGGGGCAGTCAATGTCAGTACAAAGTTCAGCGCCGCTGGCGGGTATCAAGGTTTTGGATCTCAGCGCCTACATAGCCGGTCCATACGGCTGCAGCCTCCTGGCCGACCTGGGCGCGCAAGTCATCAAGATCGAACCGCCGGACGGCGACAACCTGCGCAAGTATCCATCGACGCTGGCGGCCGAAAGCCGCGCCTTCCTGGGCGTGAACCGCGGCAAGGCCGGCCTGTGCCTGGACCTCAAAAAAGAAATGGGCTATGAAGTGCTGGTGAAGCTGGTGCAGGAAGCCGATGTGCTGGTGCACAATTTCAGGCCGTCGGTGCCGCCCCGCCTGAAAATCGATTACGAAACCCTCAGCCGCATCAATCCACGGCTCATTTATTGCTCCATGACCGGCTATGGCAAAACCGGCCCGCTCGCCGACAAGGCGGGCTACGACCAGGTGCTGCAGGCCCGCAGCGGCATCTGTTCCGCGCAGGGCAGCAGAGAGCAGCCCGAAATCGTCTACGGCTCCGCCGTCGACTACTATGCCGCGTCCATGGTCTCGTCCGGCGTCAGCGCCGCGCTGTACCAGCGCGAGCGCAGCGGGCGGGGGCAGGAAGTCTGCGTGTCGCTGCTGGGCAGCGCGCTGGCCATGCAGTCGGCGCGCCTGATCATGGCCGAAGGCGAACCCAGGCACATAGACCGGGACATGCGCTCGGGCGGCATAACCGGCATACACCCGACCAAGAGCGGGCACCTGTACCTGTCGGCCAATACACCGCATTTCTGGAACGCCTTGTGCGCCCTGGCCGGCGTGCCCGGGCTGGCCGCCAACGAAAACTACGACACGGTCAAGAAGCGCGCCATCCATGCCGGCGAAATCGTCCCCGTGATCCGCCAGGCCCTGCAGGCAAGGACGGCCCTGGAATGGGAAGAGGTCTTCGGCACCGCCGTGCCATGCTCGGCGGTGCGCCACGTCGAGGACATGTTCGATGATGAGCAAGTGGCCGACCAGGGCTTCATCGTCGATCAGCACCACCCGAAAGTAGGCGGCTATAAAGGCGTCGCCAGGCTGATCAAGTTCAGCGGCGCCGAAGACAGCCCGCCGCCCTGCGGCGCGCCCGTACTGGGCCAGCATACGCAAGACATCCTGCGCCGCCTCGGCTATAGCGATGAACAGATACGGGCGGGGCTGGATGCAGGCGCCGTGGCGGGCCCGCGCGGCGGAGGCTAGAATAAACGCCTATGCGCCGACTCATGCTGCTACGCCACGCCAAAGCCGACAGCCCCCAGGGCATCGATGACCACAGCCGCCCGCTCGCCAGGCGCGGGCGGATAGAAAGCGCCGCCATGGGAAAATACATGGCCGGCCAAGGGCTGGCGCCCGACCTGGCCATTGTTTCGACGGCGCGCCGCGCCCAGGAAACCTGGCGGCTGGCGCAGCCCGCCTTCGCGGCCGATACCGTCCGGCGCGACGATGGCCGGCTCTACGGGGCTTCGGCGCAGGAAATGCTGGCCATCATTCAGGAAAGCCCGGCATCGGCGCATGTCCTGCTGCTGGTCGGGCACAATCCCGGGCTGCAGCAACTGGCCGCCGGGCTCATCGCCACGGGGCGGCCATCCGCCGTCTCCCGCCTTCAACGGGAATATCCGACGGCCGGCCTCGCCGTGATCGACTTTGCCGCCGCCGACTGGCGCCAGGTGTCCCCGCGCAGCGGCCACCTTGAACGATTCGAAACTCCTGAATCCTGACTGGCGCTATTCCAGCGTGAAGCCCACCTTGATCGACACCTGCCAGTGCGCCACCTTGCCCTCGACGACATGGCCGCGCGTTTCGGTAACGGTGAACCACTGGATGCCGCGCACGGTTTCATGCGCCTTGGCGATGGCCGTGCTCACGGCGTCTTCGATGCTTGCGCTGGACGAACCGGTCAGTTCGAGTTGCTTGTAGACATGATGGCTCATGGGGCCGCTCCTTATGGTCGATGGGCTGTGCAAGCCCCATCTTAGGGCGTTTGCCCCGGAACCACAATTGCCCGCGCCGGCTTCAGCGGCTGCCCGGGGCAATGACCGGCTGGCCCGACAGAATGCCCTGGTACGGCGTCAATGCCTGGCCTATCTTGATGCTGTCCTCTTCGATATCGAAGAAGCGGATGTCCTTGCTGTGGGCGCTGCCCCGGATTTTCACCACCGAGATCACGCGCTTCAATTGCCCGGTAAGCTCGACATAGCGCAGCATGAGGATGGCGTCGGCCAGAAAAGCGTTGCCATATGAGCTGAAACGCAAATCCGTGTAGCGGTCTTCCAGTTCCGCCGTCATCAATACGGTCACCCCCATTCCGGTGAGCACCGCGACCATCCGATAAAGCGATTCGCGAAAATCCTCGCGGAATGCAGAAGCCAGCGCCAGCTCGAATCCGGCGAGGGAATCTATCACCACCCGCTTTGCCTGCATGCGGTTGATCATGCCAACCATGTTATGCAGGGTTTCGTCTATCGACAAATCGAGCGCGCGGGTGTCGATCAGGCCGACATCGCCATTGTCGATGAGCTTGTGCAATTGATAACTGAGCAGTTGATTGGGGCTTTTCTCGAACGCGGCGATCACGCCCGGCTCGCCCTTGCGCACGCCTTCGGCCAGGAACTGCGTGGCCAATATGGTTTTCCCCGAGCCGGAGGGGCCCACGGCCAGCATGGAATAGCCGATGGGCAGCCCTCCGCCCATCATGTCGTCCAGCAAAGGCACACCCAGCGACAGGCGCTTGTCGCCCGACAGCTGGAGCTTTTCCGCCAGCGGCGAAGCAATGATCGTGCGCGGGAAAATATGCAGGCCATCGCCGCCTATGCGGAAGGTATGCAGCCCCGGGCTTTGCGCCTGCCCGCGCAATTTGACGACCTGTATCTTGCGCACCATCGCGTCGCGGTGCATCAGCTGGGACAGCCAGAGGATGCCATCGGCGACCGTGGAAACGGGGCTCGATTCCGTTTCGGGCGCCGAATATTCCCCGATCAGGAAAGTCGTCGCCTGCCAGCTTGCCATTTGCATGCCCAGCTGCTGCACGAAGCGCTGCAGGTTGAGCGGGCCATCATCGGTGGCCCGGCTTGCCTGTATGACCGAGCGGAAAGAATCGACGAATACCAGGGCGGGCGAAAACTTGCGCACTTCTTCGAGTATGCGCGCCAGCACCCGGTCGAAGTCCCCATCCAGGAGATCGGCGGAAAGGTTGACGAACTTGATGGAATCACGGGTTTTCCCGATATCGAAGAAAGAGAACTGCTGCTGGTAGCGCAGCATCTTCAATGGCGGCTCTCCCAATATCGTAAAGAACAAGGCGCGGCGGTCCGGATTCGCCAGGGAAAACATGATTTGATGCGCCAGGGTCGTCTTGCCGCAGCCCGGCGTGCCCGCGATCAGGTTGAAGGAATATTCCGGAAGGCCTCCGCCCAGCAATTCATCAAGCCCGGGAACTCCCGTTTCCAGGCGGCGTATGGTTACTTTCTGATTCATCGTGGAAATTCCTTGTCGGCCGGAATCAAGGCGTCATCGCCCCAAGCCGAGCGTAAAATGCTGGTCGCGAACTGTTCGCCAATCAACAGGGCCAGCGTATCGCTGAAAATGATCAGCAATGCGATGCTGGCGTTGCTGGCTTCTGTATAGTCTTGCCCCTCGAGGCTGGATTTCAAATCCGCAAATTGGGCGCTGTTTTCCTGGGATGCATCGCCGCAAGCGAGCCACGGATAGGTCTCGCTGGCAAGGTGCACGCTGCGCGAATAGAGCGACAGGAAGCTTGTTTCACCGATGATGGAGCTCAGTTCGTAAGCAAGCCGGCCCCACAGCTTGATAGTGACATCAACAATGCCGGGAGCATGGCGCAGAACCGCCCGTTTTATCAGCAGGTGCCGTGGAGCTTCGATTAGTGTCATAAACTCCCCAATGACCAATTACATTTTGCTGGGCTTGCGCCCTTTTCTTTTTGCCACATTGTATCCGGGTTTCGTACTAATCCCCCGATAGCGCCGCGGCGCCCTTGCCGGCCGGCTGGCCTAGAAACGCTCGTAGCCCAGCAAATAGCGCCACTGGCCCGGGGCCAGCCGCGCCATGGGCGCGCGCCCGATGCGGATGCGCTTGACGCCCAGCACCTGCAGGCCCACCTGCCGGCACATGTCCGCGATCAGGCCGGCGGGCGGATTCTTGAGGGCGAAGCGCAGCCGTGTTTCGTTCTGCCAACTGACTTTGGCGGGCGGCAGCGGCGCGCCGCGCCACGACAAGCCATGGTTCAAGCGCGCCAGCCCCTCGGCCGACAGCTCGCCCGCCACCTCGACCACGTATTCCTGCTCTATCCGGGCGGCGTCTTCCACCAGCTTGCGGACTATGCCGTGTTCCTGGGTGAATACCACCAGCCCGCTGGCGTCCGGGGCCAGCGGCATGATGAGTTCCAGGCCAATCAAGTCCCTTTTCACCAGATGCCGGCCTGAGCGGTCGTCGGGCGCCTGGTTCGCCGGCACGAGCAGATCCGACGCGGGCCGGGCGCGCGCGCCGCTGCCGTAGCCCGGGGGCTTGTGCAGCAGGATGGTGGCCGGCTGGTGGTCCGCGGCGCTGGCGTTTTCGGCCAGCTCGACCTTTTGCCGGGGCCCCAGGCGAAAACCGGGCTCTTCGACCACTTGCCCGTCCACGCTGACCCAGCCGCCCTGCACATAGTTCTCGGCCTCGCGGCGCGAGCAGGAAAGCAGGTCTGCAAGGTATTTGCTCAGGCGCAGGGTTTCGGTCATTGCGGGCCAGTCGGATAGGCGCGCCGTGGCGCGCGCCGCAAGGCTAGGGGAATGCCACGAGGCATTGTAGACGATGGCCTCGGCGGCATGCCGCAAGAGGCCCATCCGCGCCGCAAGGGTCTATGCCCTGCCTTTCATAGGCAAGGGCTAATTACCCTCAAGAAATTTCTATTTGTCCTAATTAATGATGGCCCCTATGATGGGCTCGCCGCGGCACACAGGCGCGGTCCGCGCATGGCGCCGGGAGACCGGGCAATAAGCTGGCTGCCCGGAAAAACAACTATTGAGCTAGGGGCAATATAAAAATGATGAAAAGATTAGCGCTTTGTTTACTTGGCTGGATAATGGCGGCGCCGCTCGCACAGGCGAATGCCGACTATCCGTCGCGGCCGATCCGCCTGATAGTGCCCTTTCCCGCGGGCAGCGCCACTGGCGCCATGGCCCGCGCCCCGGCGCCCATCGCCGCCCTGTTGAACAAGGTGTTTACGCAAGAACTGCCCAGCCGCCATGAATATCGATAGCGCCGTCAATCTGGACGATATACGCAAGCTCGCAAAGAAAAAGCTGCCAAAAATAGCTTTCGATTTCCTGGAGGGCGGCGTGGATGACGAACGGTGCCTGGAACGCAACCGCAAGGCGTTCGAACGCCATGCGCTGATTCCACGCTACCTGCGGGACGTATCCCGCCGCGATCAGTCCATGACATTGCTGGGCCGCAGCTATTCCAGCCCCTTCGGCATTTCGCCCACGGGCATGGGCGGCCTGTTCAGGCCCAAGGCGGACCTCATGCTGGCCGAGGCGGCAGCCCAGGCCAACATCCCCTACCTGATGTCCAGCGCGAGCAACGATTCCCTGGAAGCCGCGGCCAGGCTCGCCCCCCGCAACACCTGGTTCCAGATGTATGGAACCCTGGACGACCGCATCAATGCCGACATGGTGCGCCGCGCGCGCGACGCCGGCATCGAGAACCTGGTCATCACCGTCGATGTCCCGGTCAATTCGAATCGCGAGCGCAATCGCAGGAATGGCTTTTCGAGGCCGCTGAAAATGACGCCCGCGATAGTCATGGAAGCGCTGGGCCATCCGCTCTGGATCATACGCTACCTGATGACCGGCGGCGTGCCGATGATGGAGAACTGGGCGCCCTACGCGCCCGAGGGCGCCACGCCCAGGGAAGTGGGCGAACTGTTCGGCACGCTGACGCCGGCGGCGATGGTGAATTGGGAAACCCTGGAGCGCTTCCGCGGGATATGGCCGGGTAAGATGGTCGTAAAAGGCATTCTGCATCCGGACGATGCGCTCCAGGCGGTGCGCGCCGGCGCCGACGGCATCATTGTGTCCAACCATGGCGGACGCCAGCTCGATGCGATACCGTCGCCGGTGGAAATGCTGCCGGCCATCCGCGGCGCCGTGGGCGATGAGGTGGAACTGATGCTCGATAGCGGCGTGCGGCGGGGCTCGGACATCATCATCGCCATTTGCCTGGGCGCGCGCTTCGCCTTTTTCGGACGGCCGCCGCTATACGCCGTGGCGGCCGCTGGCGCCGAGGGCATCCAGAAAACGATACAGATCATGCAGAAGGAAATCGACATGGTCATGGCGCAGATTGGATGCGCCTCATTGACGCAGTTGCATGCGGGGTATTTATATACCGGCAGCAGCGCCTGATACCGGATCCCACGGCGCGGTTCTCATAGCGGCACGATCAGCTTCAACCGGGACTTGCCGCCTCCAAAACGGTTCCTGGCCGTGCCGGGGGCCGATATCGTCACGGACCTAGCCGAAACGCACCGAAACCGAACCAAGGTTTTGCATGCGCAGCGTCACGGCGTCTCCCGCCCGCAGCGCCACGGCCTCGGTAATGCCGCCCGACAAAATCAATGTGCCCGCCGGAATTTCCTCTCCCCTGAGCCCGAGCTGATTGGCGAGCATGGCGACCGCCGCCGCGGGATGGCCGAGCACCGCGGCCCCCGCGCCGAAAGCCACGGGCTCGCCGTTCTTTTCAAGCACGACGCCTATCGAACGCAAGTCCAGGCTGGCGACATCGCCCATTCTGCCGCCCACAACGAATCGGCTGGACGAGCAATTGTCGGCAACGACGCTCTTGAGATCGAATTTGAAGTCGCGGTAACGACTGTCGATGATTTCTATTGCGGGCATCACGAAGTCTGTCGCGGCGAGCACTGCGCCGATATGGCAACCCGGCCCGCGCAATACGCGCTTGGTCACGAAAGCGATCTCGGGCTCGACCTTGGGATGGATGAGCTCGCTGGTCTTGATCAGGCCGCCCTCGGGCACGCTGAAATAGTCCGCCAGAAAGCCGAACACAGGCGCCTCCACACCCATCTGCTTCATTTTGGCATGAGAAGTCAGCCCCGCCTTGAGGCCCGCTATTCTGGCGCCGCGCGCCATCTTGCGGCGCTTGATCGCATTCTGGATCGCATAGGCGTCGTCCCAGTCCATATCGGGATAATCGTCGGTGATCTTGTGCGTGTCTATCGCGCCCAGTTCACAGGTTTCCAGCCGTATGGCGAGCCGCTCTATGGTTTCCTGGTCTAGCTTCATGCTGGGACTCTCCTTTTGTCAGGCGCCTGCCCGCCCGCGGCCGTCAGGCAAAACGCGTGGCGCAGCCACCGATCCCGCCTACGGTGAGTTGCAAGTTGTCGCCCGGCTTGACGGCCACCATGGCACCCAGCGCGCCCGACAGAATGATTTCGCCAGCCTTCAGCGGAATGCCCAGCGCGCCCAGCGTATTGGCCAGCCATGCAACGGCGTTGACCGGCGAGCCCAGCGCCGCCGCTCCTGAGCCCGTAACCACGACTTCGCCGTTCTTTTCGAACACCATGCCGCAAAGCGCAAGGTCCACCTTGCGCGGATCGACCAGCGCATTGCCAAGCACCAGCGCGCCACACGAGGCGTTATCGGCAATAGTGTCCTGGATCGCTATCTTCCAATCGCGGATGCGCGAGTCGACGATCTCGAAACAGGCCATGACGCCTTCGGTAGCGGCAAGCACATCGGCCGCGCCCACTCCGGGGCCCGACAAATCCTTCTTCAACAAGAAGGCAATCTCGCCTTCCGCCTTGGGCTGAATCAATGAGTCGGCCGGTATGGCCTGCCCTTCGCCATAGATCATCGCGTCAAGCAGATAGCCGAAGTCGGGCTGGTAAACGCCCAGCATATTCATTACCGCCAGACTGGTGACTCCGACTTTCTTGCCGACAACCCGCTCGCCCGCCTGAAGGCGGCGCTCGATCATGCGCCGCTGCACCTGGTAGGCATCCTCGATGGACATGCCCGGATGGCGCTCACTGAGCGGGGCGACAACTTCGCGATTGAGCCATGCCTGGTACAACTCGTCGCCAAGCTGCGCGATACGGTTCTCATCCATTGCTGCGCCCCCTCAAAGCTTGATGCATATGTTTTTCAGTTGGGTATAGAATTCCAGCGAATGCACGCCGCCCTCGCGGCCTATGCCGGATTGCTTGGCGCCTCCGAACGGCGTGCGCAAGTCGCGCAGGAACCACGAATTGACCCAGGCCAGACCGGTCTCCATTTGTCCCGCGACGCGATGGGCGCGAGCCAGATCCCTGGTCCAGATGGCGCATGCCAGCCCGTAGTCGGTGTCATTGGCGCGGCGCACGGCTTCCTGTTCATCATCGAAAGGCTGGATCAGCGCGCAAGGCCCGAAAATCTCCTCGCGCGCGATGGGCGTATCGTCATCCAGACCCGTCCAGATGGTGGGCTGCACCCACGCGCCCTCGGCAAGGTCCTCGGGAAGGTCGGGCACCCCGCCGCCGGTCACGACAATGGCGCCCAGCGACTTTGCCTTGTCATAGTACGACAGCACTTTGTTCTGGTGCTCCTTGGAGACCAATGGCCCCATCCCGGTGGCGCAGTCCTCGGGGCGGCCGAACTTGAGCGCTTCAGCGCCCTGCTTCAACGCCGCAACGAACTGGTCGAAGATGGCGCGTTCCACGTAAACCCGCTCGGTGCCCAGGCACACCTGTCCGCTGTTGGAAAACGCAGAAAGCAGAGTGCCTTGGACCGCCTCGTCGAAATCGCAATCCGCGAAGACGATGGCGGCATTCTTGCCGCCGAGCTCCAGCGACACTGGCCGCGCGCCCTGGGCCGCCGCCTTCATGATGGCCGAACCGGTGCGCGTTTCGCCGGTGAATGTAATGGCGTCGACGCCCGGATGTGTCGTCAGGAATTCGCCGGCCGACTGCGGGCCGAAGCCATGGACGACGTTGTATACGCCCTCGGGCACGCCCGCCTCGTTCATGACTTCGCCCAATAATGTCGCGGTCTGGGGAGTGATTTCGGACGGCTTGACTACCACCGTATTGCCGCAAGCCAATGCCGGACCCACTTTCCATGTCATCAGTAGCAGGGGCAGGTTCCATGGACATACCGCCGCCACCACGCCCACCGGCCTGCGCAGCGCGTAATTGAGCGCGCCGCGCCCATCGGGCGTTGCCGTTTCAAAGAATTCGGTCGGCACGCTGGCGACGATATCGGCAAACACCTTGAAATTCGCGGCGCCGCGGGGAATATCGATATGGGCGGCCAGGCTGCGCGGCTTGCCGGTGTCCGCGCACTCGGCGGCCACGAATTCATCGAACCGCCTGTTGATGCCGTCGGCCACCGCGTTGAGCAACTCGACCCGCCGGGCTAGCGTCATGCCGCCCCAGGGCCCTTTGAGGGCGGCCCGCGCGGCCCTGACGGCGCCGTCCACCTGCGCCCGGCCAGCCTCGTGGACTTGAGCGATGAGCTTGTTGTCCAGCGGGGAGAACTTGTCGAATGTCCTGGACGTGGCAATGAACTCGCCATTGATGAAATTGAGAATCTGTTTCACGTATCGGCCCTCCCGCCGTAACTTGATGAGGCTTGAATCCTGATATCGTCGACGCCGGTCATAAGCCGCCAGGACTAGACATGTGCGGTGTAATTTATCGATATAATATATTTATATCGAGATTTTTACAATATCTAAATCAGATCGAGCTTTTTGTCGGCTAAAATCATTCACAATTTTTCGATAAAACTTAATAATTTCATGAACCTGAAACCATGAACGAATCCGTCGCCATTGCGGCAACAGACGCTCGAGAGCCCAAGACCCTCGTCGAGGGCGCCTACAACCGCTTGCGCCGCGACATCATCGAAGGTGTGCATCGGCCTGGCGAAAAATTGCGCGTAGAGCATTTGAAGGACCAGTACGATGTGGGCGCGGGCACTTTGCGCGAAGCCTTGCTGCTGCTGATTGCCGATGCGCTGGTCGTTGCCCAGGGGCAGCGGGGCTTTCGCGTGACGCCCATATCATTGGCCGACTTCGAAGACATCACTCGTTCGCGCCTGTTGATAGAATGCGAAGCGCTCAAGCAATCAATCGCCTGCGGCGATGAGGCCTGGGAAGCGAATCTGGTGGCGGCGTTCCACCGCCTTTCCATCGTCGAGCAAAAACTCGCGGCCAACGATACGCGCAACACCGAAGAATGGGAGAAGCGCAACCGGATCTTCCATGACATGCTGATTGCGGCCTGTCCTTCCCGCTGGATTCTGCGTTTCCAGCAAGTCCTCTACCAGCAATCGGAACGATATCGCCGCCTCAGCATGTTGCGCCGGCCGATTTCCCGCGATGTCCATGCCGAACACCAGGCCTTGTTCCAGGCAACCCTCGACCGCGACACCGTCCGCGCGGTCTCCATCCTTTCGGAGCATATTCTGCGTACGCTGGATGCGGTCAAGCACATGGACGTAGATTTCTTCAAAGAACATTCGAATCACCGCTCCTCCGCGGACAACAACGCCAGACCGGAATGAGCCCTGGCTGGACCTGGACTTGGACTTGGACTTGGACTTGGACTTGGACTTGGACTTGGACTTGGACTTGGACCTGCGGCCGGCGCTCAGCTCACCACGGCCAGGAAGCGGTCGTTCAGTTTCCGATCGTGATAAAAAATGCCGGTGCCGACCTCGTCCCACGTCCATTTGATGGGCTGCCAGTCGGGATAAGCCTGATAGCCTCCGCAGAACGTCTCGAAACGGTTGCCCGAGGGATCGAAAGCATAGATCGTAGTGCCGCGCGTAACGCCATGGCGCGTGGGGCCGATATCTACGGCGACCTTGTTCATCGACATGATGTCGGCGGCGCGCAGCACCTTTTCCCAGCTGTCCAGCAAGAATGAGACATGATGCAGCTTGCCGGGCTCCGGATGGCGGACAAAGGCGATATCGTGCGCCTTCATCGAGCATGACAGCCATATCGCCAGGTCGTTCACGCCATCTTCCAGCACCACATGCTCGACAAGATAGAAGCCCAGCACATTGACAAAGATATCTTGCACTTTTTCGATATCGGGTCCGTACAAGAGGCAGTGGTCCATGCGGGAGGGCGCGATGCCGGACTCGGCGGCCGGGGTCCAGGGCGCCGGATTCACATAGGGCATGCCGTTGCCCACGTCCGTCTTGTCCGCGTAAAGCTCAATGATGTGGCCGGACGGCAGCTCGAAACGGACCCGCTCGCCGGTCTCCAGCAACTCGCCCGCGGGCATGCGTTCGGTCGCCAGGCCGTATGCCTTCAAATCCGCGTCCAGCTTGGCCAGCGTCGCTTTATCGGCCACCTTGAAGCCGAAGAAATCAAGCCCCGCCTCATCGGCCTCCCGCAGGATAACGCTATTGTGGTCGCGCTCGTCCCAGGCCTTCAAATACACCCGGCCTTGTCGATCCCGCCCGGTTTCGACCAAGCCGAGCACGTCGCGATAATGCTTGACGCCTTCATCGAGGCCCAGCACGCGGATCTGGGCGTGGCCCGGGCGCAGTACACCAGTCATTGCCATGTCATGTCTCCTTTCGATTTCGCGGGTACCGGGGGCCCCGCCATTTTCTTTGGAAGAATTCTATCATAATTTCGAGAAATTTAATTAATTACGAAATTATTCTCAATAGGCCAGAACGCTGGATGCCCGCGGCGGGTTTCAGGAGGAGTGCGGCCCCCAGGCGCGGCCCATCCTGCCGACCACCCTGAGAACCAGGTCGCTGCGCGGAAACAGCTTGCAGGCCAGCACGATGCCTTCGGCTTCTTCTTCGACGGACAAACAGGAGCGGCTCATCTTGCGCGTGGCATACTGCCCCGCCGTCACATGGACTTTGCAGACGCCGCATCCGCCGCCGCGGCAGCCTACCGGGATTCCGCGCCGATGCAGCGATTCCATCGATTGCAAAAGATCCTTCGAGCCCCCGCAAATAATGGTCTCGCCGGTTCCCTCGATGATCACCGTATAACGACTTTCCATCTCGCTGCGACTCCTCATAAATTCTCGATATTATTATATTTATTCGTGATTCAGGCAATAGCCCAAAACCGGCCTATTGGCGCCACGGACGGCGGGGGCTCTGCGCGGGCGCGCCAGCCCGCGAGCCCTGTCATAGCGCGGGATAGTAGAATCCCGAGAGACAAGCCGGACGACGCCCGCTTGCACGCCCGAGGAGACAAAATGAAAGCTGTTGGCTATACCACGTACCTGCCCGTGGAAGATGAACGCTCGCTCATCGATCTGGAGCTTCCCATCCCCGCGCCCGGCGCAAGAGACCTTTTGGTTCGTGTTCAGGCCGTCTCGGTCAACCCGCGCGATATCAAAAGCCGCAAGACCCTGCCGGCGGCACCCGGCGCCCCCATGGTGATAGGCTATGACGCCTCGGGCATCGTCGAGAAGACCGGCCCCGGCGCAACGTTGTTCCAGCCGGGCGACGAAGTGTTTTACGCGGGCGTATTGAATCGTCCGGGCTCCAATGCCGAGTTTCAATTGGTCGATGAACGCATCGTGGGAAGAAAACCCGCAACGCTGGACCACGCCACCGCGGCGTCCTTGCCGCTTACCGCGCTCACCGCGTACGAAATGCTGTTCGATCGTCTGGCCGTCGAGCGCCATGCCGCGGCGCCACGTTCGCTATTGATCCTGGGCGGCGCCGGCGGCGTGCCATCGATGGCCATCCAGCTGGCCCGGCATGCCGGTCTGACCGTCGTCGCGACGGCTGCGCGCGCCGAAAGCGAAAAATGGGTGCGCGAACTCGGCGCGCAGCACGTCGTCGACCATTCCAGGCCGCTGGCCGAACAGATACGGCGGCTTGGGATAGGCGATATCGACTATGTGTTTTCCACGCACACCAATGCCGCGGTCTGGTCCGAGATCGCCAAGATCATTGCCCCTCAAGGCCGATTCGGCCTGATCGATGATCCCGAGCCCCTGGACCTGCGCGTATTCAAGGCAAAAAGCGTGTCCATACATTGGGAAGCGATGTTCACCCGCCCCATGCTGCAGACCCGGGACATGATACGGCAGCATGAAATCCTGACGGAAATAGCCGGCCTGGTCGACACGGGCGTCATCCGCGCGACGGCCACGCAGAATCTGGGCGCGATCAACGCCGCGAACCTGCGCAAAGCCCATGCCTTGATCGAAAGCGGGAAAACCATAGGGAAAATCGTGCTGGCGGGTTTTTGACTTGCGGCGCTACGGGTATCCACCGAGTGGCGGCGCTTGTTTGTTCTATAAAATTGATTCATATCATGAATACCTGCCCATGATATGGATTTGATTGATTAACACCTGCCGCCCCGTCTAGCGGCGAAGGAAACCGGAAAATGTCCATTGCCACCCCTTACCGCCACCCCAATCCCAAGGAAGCCTTGCCCGAAATCGTGGTCCAGCATGCCGTCCCGCAGGATGAACGCGTTTGGGTGCCGCAAGCGGAAAATGTCTGGTTCCGCCCCCTGTGCCTGAACGTCTCGCAGGGCTACTGGACCAATCTGCTGCGCGTGCGCAAATCCGGCGTCCTGAGCTGTCATCGGCACCCCCAGGCTGTGCACGGCTATGTCATCAAGGGCTCCTGGCGCTACCTGGAACATGACTGGGTCGCCACCGAGGGCAGCTATGTGTTCGAGCCGCCCGGCGAAACGCATACCCTGTATGTTCCCGAGGACGTGCAAGAGATGATCACACTGTTCCAGGTCAATGGCGTCATGTATTACGTCGACAGCGAAGGCAGGCACACCGGCTTCGAAGACGTGTTCATCAAGCTCGATATGTGCCGCAAGCACTACGAAAGCGTGGGCCTGGGCGCCGACTATGTCGATCAGTTCGTGCGCTGACCATGAAGGGACAACCATGAGCTTCAGACCCGGCCTGCTGAACAACAAGACCGCCATCGTCACCGGCGGCACCCAGGGGATAGGCCACGCCATTGCGGAGGTGCTCGCCGGACTGGGCGCGCGCGTCCATGCCGCGGGACTGCCGTCGGGAGACGGCGCGGCGTATCAATCGGAACGCATCAGCGAAGTCATTCTGGATGTCACCAGGGAAGATGATATCCGCCAATTCGTCGAGTCCTTGCCCGGCGCGGACATCCTTGTGAACTGCGCCGGCATCATCTGCCGCGGCGAAGAATTCAAGCTTTCCGTATTCGAGCGGGTGGTGAACATCAACCTCACGGGAACGATGCGCCTGTGCGAAGCGCTTCGCCCCCTGCTGGCCAAATCCGGCGGATGCATCGTGAACACCGCGTCCATGCTGAGTTTTTTTGGCGGCGGCCTGGTCCCCGCCTACAGCGCCAGCAAAGGCGGTATTGCGCAACTGACCAAATCCCTGGCCATCGCGTACGCGGCCGACGGCATCCGCGTGAACGCCATCGCGCCGGGATGGATAGCCACGCCTTTGACCGAGGCGCTGCAAAACGACGAGGCGCGCGCCAAACCCATCCTGGACCGCACTCCGCTCAAGCGCTGGGGCCGGCCCGAGGACGTCGCCCAGGCTGTCGTCTTCCTGTGCTGCGAAGCGTCGGCCTTCATGACCGGCGTCGTCATGCCCGTCGACGGCGGCTACATGGTGACCTGAATGAACTCCCCCATCTCCGACAACGCATTGCCCCACGCCCTGGACCCGAACGCCTTGCAAGCCTTCGTGGACGAAAAATGGGACCGCGAAATCGTTCCGGCGCTGGTCGATTACATCGCCATTCCGGCCAAAAGCCCGGCCTTCGATGCCGATTGGGCCCGCAACGGCCATATCGACCGCGTGGTGCGCGATGCCGCGCAATGGGTTCAGGCGCAGAAAGTCTCGCGCCTGACGCTGGAAGTCGTGCGCCTGCCCGGCCGCACGCCCGTCATCTACTTTGATGCCCCGGCCACGCGCAGCGACAATGGGGACACGGTGCTGATGTACGGCCATCTGGACAAGCAGCCCGAATTCTCGGGCTGGCGCACGGGCCTCGGGCCCTGGACGCCCAAGTATGAGGACGGCAGGCTTTACGGCCGCGGCGGCGCCGACGATGGCTATGCGGTCTATGCCTCGCTGACGGCCATCCTGGCCCTCGACAGGCAAGGCATACCCCGGCCGCGCTGCGTGGGCCTGATAGAAACCTGCGAGGAATCGGGCAGCTACGACCTGCTGCCCTACGTGGACGCCCTGCGCCAGCGACTGGGCAATGTGGCGCTGGTGGTTTGCCTGGATTCCGGCGCGGGCAATTACGACCAGTTGTGGATGACGACATCGCTGCGCGGCCTGGTGGCCGGCACGCTGGAAGTGCGCGTGCTGGACGAAGGCGTGCACTCCGGGGACGCCAGCGGGGTGGTGCCATCCAGTTTCCGCATTCTGCGCCATTTGCTGGACAGGCTGGAAGACAGCGCCAGCGGGCGCCTGCTGCCCCAGAGCTTCCATTGCGAGATTCCCGCTGCCCGCATCGAGCAGACGCGCGCCACGGCGCGTATCCTGGGCGATGAAGTCTGGCGCCGATTCCCCTGGAGCTGCGGCGCCGATGGCGGCTTCGTGCTACCCATGACCACCCATCCCGAGGAGGCCTTGCTGAACCGCACATGGCGCCCTACCCTTTCCGTCACCGGCGCCGAAGGGCTGCCGCCGCTGAGCAGCGCGGGCAATGTGCTACGCCCGCGCACGGCCTTCAAGCTTTCCTTGCGCCTGCCGCCGCTGGTCGACGCCGCAGCCGCCGCGCAGAAATTGAAAACGCTGCTGGAGTCCGACGCGCCCTATAACGCCAAGGTGCTGTTCAAGCCCGACCAGGGCGCCGCGACCGGCTGGAATGCGCCCGAGTCGGCCGCCTG
>LNAP01004793.1_pt1 | contig 16579 bp, 14 predicted proteins | sample 602601 | NCBI WGS metagenome assembly LNAP01 (sample SAMN02440304, study PRJNA202911) | soil metagenome | biome: Subtropical and temperate rainforests or woodlands; isolation source: soil samples (1 kg each in a 20% v/v slurry with milli Q water) were... ... | reverse complement strand
ACGAACCGAAGGCTGGTTGATTTGCTCGACGGTCTGGTACAGCGCCTGATCTTCGCAGCGCACCAGCGGGATTTTGCCGTCGACGTCCAGCGTGGTGCTGAAGAAGGCTTTTTTCTGGCGCTCCAGCGTGACCGATATGCCGCCGACGCCGATGTCGCATTTGCCCGCGAGCATGTCGGGCATCAGGGTTTTCCAGGTGGTCTGCACCCACTCGACCTTGACGCCCAGGCTGTCGGCCAGCGAGCGGGCCATGGTGATGTCGATGCCCGAGTATTCGCCGTCTTCGGCTTTGACGGTATAGGGTTTGTAGTCGCCTGTTGTGCACACGCGCAGTTGGCCCTGTTGGATGACGCTGTCCAGATGCGATGGCTCTGCCTGAGCGGCAAACGATAGAGCGAGCAGGCCACCGAGCAGCATTGTGCTTTTCAGGTTGTTCATTGTTATCCGGCTTCCATGATGGAGTGGGTGCTGAGAGTACTGACTTTCTGCTGCTCTGCTCAACATCATCCTCGCCGGGCCGGACTCAGTGACAGCAGCAACTTGAACCGCCGCAGCCAGACTTCTTCTTTACGCCTTCATGTTTGTCTTCTGTCAGTACGCTTGCCGGATACCCTGCCTCTTTCAATGCCGATAACAGAACTTCGCTCTCGGCATCTCCAGTCACCTTGACCCGACCGGCCGTCAGATCGACTGTCACTTCACCCACTCCTGCGAGTGGTTGCAATGCGGCGTTGATGTGTTTGACGCAACTCCCGCAACTCATGCCATCGACTTGCAGTTCAGTGCTGTTCATTACGTAAACCTCTTTTACCGTGAGTGGCAGGGGGGGATGGATGAGATCGATGGTTGACCTTGCCGCGATGGCAAGGTCAAGCGCTTTTTAAAGGGCGTTAGTTGCTCATCGGCTTTTTCATCATGTTCGACTGCTGATCCATCATTTTCATCATCATGTCCATCATCTGGTCTGAATGAGCCATGCCGCCGGACATGCCTTGCCCATGCCTTGGCAATGGTTGTGCATCATGCCCATGCTGTCCTTCATCGTGGCCATGCCTTCTTGCATGGCGGCCTGGCGTTCGGCCGGGGTTTTGGCAGCGATCATTTTTTCGTGAGCGGCCTGCATTTTTTCCATCTGTTCGCTCATGGCTTTGTCTTGCGCGGTAGCGGGGGCGGTAGCTGCGGTGGTCGGTGCGGTTGGCGGTGTGTCGGGGTGATGTTCCTCGACAGCCAGGGCAATCAATGGGCTACTGATGAGCAGTGCGGCGACGAGTGCTTTGAAGTGCATTTGCATGGCAATCTCCAGTGAGTCAGGGACGTACGGGTATGGAGCAGCGCTAAAGAGGTGAAGCCAAAGGGGCGTCCGGAGTTCCAGACGCTCGGAGGACTGTTTTAATTGTTGAAGCGAACGAAGCGCAGGCGTGCTGGCAGCCACAGTGCGAGCACTTGGCGGATCAGCAGCGGTAGGTGCGTGCGGAACCAGAGCATAGTGTGTACCCGATCCGAGGAGTTACCTTGAGCTTAGTCCCGAGAAAGAGGCCGTGATTGATCCATATCAAGTGGTGCCTCTTTCCGTTACTCCGCGCCCATTTCCATCCCTGGACTCAACGTCCCCAACCACGCCACCAGCCCCACAATCAGCACCGCCGCCGCCAATTCAACCACCACGCTGCGGCGCAACGCATTCGCTGCCACCCGATATTGACCGTCACGCAACGACCGCTCCAAAAACGGTCCCAGGTGAAACCGGTTCAACGCGGCGAGCACCAGCATCCCGGCAAACAGCGCGATTTTGATCGACAGTAAAATCCCGTAGGTGCTGAGCAATAGATCGTCGAGCGTCGGGCCCACGATGAACAGGTAATTCACAACGCCTGTGACCGTGATGACGGCCACGATCACCGCGCCCACCCATTCAAATCGGCGGACAGCCCGAGCCAGCAATCTGATGCGCTCCTCGGTTTGCAGCGCGTTGATCTTTGCCATCAAGGCAAGCGCGACCAGCGCACCGAACCAGGCCCCCGAAGCCAGCAGATGCCAGATGTCAGTGATGAAATGCCAAAAACGAAGGTCACCTTCATCCATCGCCCCATGACCGTTCCAGGCCAGGCTGGCGAGGGCGATAGCGCCGGCAATAGACGCGATCAGCAGGCTGGATCCTGGTGCTCGCCGGTTGAATACGACCGCCAAACCGCCGACCACCAGCGCGATGAGGCGCACGACCCAGGCCAATCCCACGTCCGTCTCAAGCACCATCATTTCGATATGCGGGCGCAACTCGGCAAAGTCCGTCTCACCGCTCATGGCGCTTGCCATCACCACCATGCTGGCGATGGAAAACAGCACACCCAGCACCGTCGTGCCCACCAACATCGACCGAAACGGCAACACCGCGCCGGAAATCCGTTCCTGTCCTTTAAGGCTATAGAGCCCAAACAGCGCCAGGCCAAACAGCAGCATCAAATCCACATACAACCCAAAGCGCAGTGCAATGCTGACCGAGTCGCTCATCAATCACTTCACTTTGAACGTGACGTTGCCGGTGATCGGGTGGGTGTCCGACGACACCGCGCGCCATTCGACTTTGTAGGTGCCGGTGGGCAGTGGCGAAAGCGGGGTGATGACCATGGTTTTCGGATCGCTGCCGCCGGAGACCTTGGCTTTCATCGGCATGGGGGAGTGCGCCATGCCAGGCATTTCGGTCATGACCAGTTTAGCGCCGGAGAACTGGGTCATGAGGTTCTCCGAGAAGTGCAGTTCGATCTTGCTCGGCGTCGCACCGTCCGCGCCTTCGGCCGGGGTGGAGGACAGCAGTTTCGGGTGCGCTTGAGCGAGCGCGCTCATGAGCAGTCCAATGGCAACAGCGGTCGTTTTAATCATGCGCATGCAAGGCCTCTTACCGCTTTAAGCGGTTGTTTTTTTGGTTGTTGAGTTAATGCGTTTAAAACCACAGGCGAACACCGAGGACCAGGCGTGCTTCGCTGCGGTCCTCACCTTCATCGTTGGCGTAGTCGGCGGTTTTGCCGTAGGTGCGGTTCCAGGTCACGCCGATATAGGGCGCGATTTCCCGGCGGATTTCATAGCGCAGCCGCAGGCCGGCTTCGGTGTTGGATAACCCGGAACCGATCCCCCGTTGCGGATCGTTTTTGCCGTAGAAGTTGAGTTCGGCGGTTGGCTGCAGAATCAATCGGTTGGTCAGCAGGATGTCGTAGTCGCCTTCCAGTCGTGCAGCGGTTTGGCCGCCTTCGCCGATGAAGGCGGTGGCCTCGGTTTCGAAGTTGTACAGCGCCATCCCTTGCACGCCGAACGCGGCCCAGGTTTGCGGGTCGCCAGGTTTGAAATCCTGGCGAATGCCGGTCACCACGTCCCACCACGGGGAGATGGCGTGGCCCCACAGGGCCTGGATTTCGGCGTCTTCGGTTTTGCCATTGGTGCGTTCGCCTTCGGAGCGCAGCCACAGGCGATCGATGTCGCCGCCGATCCAGCCGGACATGTCCCAGGCCAGGGTGCTGCCGTCGTCAGCGTCTTGCCATTCGAGTTTGTCGGCGAGGAAGTAATAGTTGAGCGCGGTGTCATGCACCATGTGGCCGGACGGACTGGCATACACGGCGGCCCGGTCGGCATCGGTCAGCGCCGGGATCGGCGTGCGGCTTTCGGTCGGTGCGGCGGGCTGCATTTGGCCGTCGTCCATGCTTTGCATTTGGCTATGGTCCATGCCCGGCATCTGGCTGTGATCCATGTTCTGCATGTCGTCGGTGGCGGCCATCGCCGAAGAGAGTGTCAGGCTCGCGGTCACAAGTGAGTCTGGTCATCGATAGGCGCCTCATTCTTCCACCCGAACTTCACGGAACATGCCCATTTCCATGTGGTACAGGAGATGGCAGTGATAGGCCCAGCGTCCGAGCGCATCGGCGGTGACACGATAGCTGCGTCGGGAACCGGGTGGCATGTCGATGGTGTGTTTGCGCACCATGAATTCGCCGTTCTCGTCTTCGAGGTCGCTCCACATGCCATGCAGATGGATCGGGTGGGTCATCATCGTATCGTTGACCAGCACCACCCGAACCCGCTCGCCGTATTTGAGGCGCACAGGTTCGGCGTCGGAGAACTTCACTCCGTTGAACGACCAGGCGAATTTTTCCATGTGGCCGGTGAGGTGCAGCTCGATGGTACGGCTCGGGTCGCGACCGTCCGGGTCTTCAAAGGTGCTGCGCAGGTCGGAATAGGTCAGGACACGCCGCCCGTTGTTGCGCAGGCCAAGGCCGGGGTCGTCGAGTTTGGGGGCGGTGGTCATGGCTTGCGGGTTGTCTTTTTCCGTCTCGGGATGGGACTGCATGCCGGGCATGGCCATGGCGCTGTGATCCATGCCCGCCATGCTGCCGTGATCCATGCCGCCCATGCCCATGTCATCCATGGTCACCAGCGGCCGAGGGTCCAGCGGCGGTACCGGCGCGGATAACCCCGCCTTCGCTGCGAGCGTGCCGCGTGCAAAGCCAGTCCGATCCATCGACTGGGCGAACAAGGTGTAAGCCGCTTCGGTGGGCTCGACAATCACATCGAAGGTCTCTGCCACCGCAATGCGAAACTCATCGACACTCACCGGTTTGACGTGCAGGCCATCCGCAGCGACCACCGTCATTTTCAGCCCGGGAATGCGCACGTCGAAATACGTCATGGCGGAGCCATTGATGAAGCGCAGGCGCAGCTTTTCGCCCGGCCGGAACACACCCGTCCAGTTCGAGTTCGGCGCCTGGCCGTTCATCAAGTAGGTGTAAGTTGCGCCGCTGACGTCGGCCAGGTCGGTGGGGTTCATCTTCATCTCGGCCCACATTTTTCGATCGGCGACCGTGGAACCCCAACCTTTCTCGCTGACGTCGTGGATGAAATCACCCACGGTGGGCTTGTTGTGGTTGTAGTAATCGGATTGCTTTTTCAGCGTCTTCATCAGGCCGACCGGATCTTCATCGGTCCAGTCGGTCAGCATCACCACGTAATCGCGGTCGTACTGGAACGGCTCCGGCTCCTTGGCGTCAATCACCAATGGCCCGTAAACGCCGGACTGTTCCTGAAAACCCGAATGGCTGTGGTACCAGTAAGTGCCGTTCTGCCGGACCTTGAACTGGTAGACGTACATGCCATCCGGCTCGATGCCGTGAAAGCTCAGCCCCGGCACGCCGTCCATGTTGGCCGGCAGCAAGATGCCGTGCCAGTGAATGGAGGTGTTGGTGTTGAGTTTGTTCTTCACCCGCAGCGTCACCGTGTCGCCTTCGCGCCAGCGCAGCAGGGGCCCGGGAATACCGCCGTTGATGGTCATCGCGGTGCGCGGATTGCCCGTGATGTTGACCGGGGTTTCGCCGATGAGCAGGTCGAAATCGGTGCCTGCCAGCACCTGAGGCTCGCCGGGACTGGTGACCGCCCAGACAGGTGTGCGCCATAACCCGAGGCCGCCAAGGAGCCCGCCTGCGGCCAGGCCCTTCACGAAGGTGCGTCTTGTTGTGTTGGAATGCATGCCGTTTTCCTGGTCCGTCAGCGTGGAGAGTGCTTGGTGACAAGGCTAATGGGCGGCGCCTTTCAGCAGGCTGAGGCGCAGATTACATTTTTGACAGTTTCATGCCGTATTTATTGGCGTGTACCGGGCGTTGATGTTGTGGCCACGGTGCCGCCCCCGCAATTGATATACGAAGACGACTTCAACCAGCGCTGATCCGGATAGTAAGAAAACAACAACTGCCCATCTTTCATTGAATCAATCAACTTATGCGCAATTGCTGGCCGCACCGCCGGACACCCCAGGCTTCTACCAATCCGGCCATTGGTTCGGGCAAGAACCGGACTGACATAGGGCGCCCCGTGAATAACGATCGCTCGCTCGAACGCTTTGTCATTGAACCCCGGCTCCAGGCCTTCCATGCGCAAGGAATACCCGTTCTGGCCGACGTAGCTCGATTGGGTCCGATACAAACCCAGGCTGGTGGCAAAGCTTTCATTCTGGTTGGAGAACTTGACCGCCATGTTCTCGCCGCTGTTGCGACCGTGGGCGACCAGTTCGTGGAACAGTAATTTACGTTTCTTCAGATCGAACACCCACAACCGTTGTTCGGTCGAAGGCAGTGAGTAGTCGATGACAGCAAGTCTTTGGACAGGCGCTTTACCTTGGGCCAAGCTGCATTGAGTCGCGCGTACGGCCAGCCCGATGACTTTGGCGTTGGCGCCAGGTGCTGCTTTGAGCAGCGCGGCTTCAAGCGAATCGGCGTAGGCTGCCGGTACTGAAACTGACGTCAGCAGCAGGGCCGAGAACAGGAAACAAAAGCGGTCTAGCGCCATATGTAAATCTCACATTAATGTTTCGAGTCTAGCAGTGTGCAGGATGCTAGCCGTTGAATACGGGGCGATTAAGGATTATCCATGGGGCAGTTAACAAGGTTATTCGTCATAAGCCGCATGTTTTTTATGGGCTTTCTGATCAGCGGCGCAGCGATTGCAGAAACCTCGCCGATTGAGGGGGTATCTGCTGCCATCAGCAGAAACGGCGCAGCACCTGACGATTACGTCGCTCAAACGATTCAGGCGGCACTTGAGCCATTGAGCTCATCGTTTCCTCCCTTGCTCACTTCCCGTGGTCATCAACGGATGGACCCGAGTCGTGTGGTCATGGATTTTTACATGCATCGGGGTTATCGCTCGGCCTGGGCCAACGACAGCGATGTCACCCAGTTATTGAAAAGCCTGAGCGAGACCCAGGCCGATGGGTTGGACCCTGCCGACTTTCATATTGATGAGTTGGCGAATGCCCGGGCGTCGATGCAGGCAGCAGCGCCAACAGTGGCGCAACGGGCGGCGTTCGATATCGCGGCCACCCGGACCTTTGTCACGGCGCTGCTGCAATTGCGGCGCGGCAAGGTTGACCCTTCGCGTCTGGACATTCATTGGAATTTCGACCCTGTGGGTGCCGATCCCCGTGGAGACATGCATAAATTGTTCGCCGCGCTCGATGCGCATGACGTGGCGCGCGCTTTCGCCGAAGCACCGCCACAAGAGGCGGTTTACCGCAGCCTGCGCGTGGGCCTGGCGCAACTGCGCAAGGTTCGGGACACTGGCGGCTGGCCGAAGGTTGCCGAAGGCCAATCGCTCAAGCCAGGCATGGATGACGTCGCTGTCGCGCAGTTGCGCGCACGCTTGGTGGCGGGTGGTTATCTGGCCCCATCGAAGAGCCCACGCACTGACTACGACGACAGCGTCACCGCAGCAGTGAAAAAGTATCAGGCCGAGCAATACCTGGGGGCGGATGGCGTGGCGGGCGCCGCGACACTGGCGGCGTTGAATGTGCCCGTAGAAGCACGGATAGACCAGGTCCGGGTGAACATGGAGCGCGCGCGCTGGTTGCTGTACAAACTTCAGGGCACTTTTGTCATCGTTGATATTGCGGGTTACAAGGTGGCGCTTTATCGCGACGGGAAGGCGATATGGCGTTCCCGGGTTCAGGTCGGTAAGCCGTTTCGCAGTACGCCGGTGTTTCAATCCGAGATCACTTACGTAACGTTCAACCCCACCTGGACCGTACCACCGACCATCCTCGTCAAAGACATGCTGCCGAAGATACAAAGAGATCCCGGCTACCTGGCCGCCAACCGAATAAGAGCCCTTGATCGAGAGGGGAATGTGCTCGATCCGTCGACCGTCGACTGGGATAACGCACGCGGTATCACGCTGCGACAGGATGCGGGGCCGGATAACTCACTGGGGCAAGTGGTCATTCGGTTTCCCAATGAATATTCGATTTATCTCCACGACACGCCGCATCGTGAGCTGTTTGCGCAATCGCGCCGTGCCACCAGTTCAGGCTGCATACGAGTGGAGAATCCACTGCAGTTGGTAGAGCTACTGTTCAATGACCCGGTTCGTTGGAGCAGCGCCGCAATACGGGCCCAGCTGGCTAACGGCAAGACCGAAAACATCAGGCTTCCCGTCAAAGTGCCGGTGCTGTTGGCTTACTGGACGGTGGATCTGAGTAGTGATGGTCGAGTGATGTTTAAACCTGATGTATACGGCTATGACTCCGCGGTACTGCGGGGGCTCAATCAGCCTTCGGAACTGCCCGTCCTGGATGTGCGACGAGCAGGAACTTCCGCGGTCGCGACGGGGCAAAACCGGTAATGATCCTGAAACAGGCGAGGTGTGCTATCCGTAGGTAACCGGCAGGTCATCGATGCACTGACGTTGCAAGCGCTCTGCATCAACCTTTGCGCTCCGTCGCAGATTCAGGGAATGGGGAAGCCAAAAGGTTGGCTCGCCTGTTGAAAACTATCACAATGCAAAAAAAGTCCGCCGATCATTGATGTGAAGGGATAGGGAATTGAAGATGGATGTTGCGCAAAAAAAACCGTCACTCAATACAGGCATGCTTAATGGGCATGACCTCGATGAGTGCCGCAACATCCAGAAAGGTGCCGTGTTTATCATTGCTTCGGGGGCGTCCGCCAAGGATTTTCCGCTGGAAAAGTTTGCGAACGTTCCGATGATCACAATGAACGGCGCCATTTCCATGTTCTCCGGGACAGGTATCAAGCCTTTCTTTTATGCCTGTACGGATCAAGGCTTTTCCAGGCAACAACCCGAACTGTTTTCAGAGGCCATGCGCATCAGCCAGCGGGTGGCGCTGTGGCAAGAGCACATCTGGCATACGACGGTCCCGCCTGAAGGCGAACTGTATTTACTCGGCCGAGCCCCCAAGCTCTCCTGGACGGACCTGGTTTTCAGGGCCGATAAAGAACTCGTCAGAAGTCGCAAACTTGGAAATGGCCGTAACAGAACCCTTGGTTTCAGCAAGAACCTTAAACGCGGTTTTTTTGATGCTCGTACGGTGGCTTATCTGGCGTTACAGATTGCCTATCACGTGGGGTTTACCAAGGTGTTTCTGGTAGGCGTCGATTTGAATCAGTCTGTAAGCCGGTTTTATGAAGGGGCCGACACGGTCGCCTCGCCATGCCTGCTCGATCAGCATTTTTATACGCGAATCCTGCCGTCGTTCGAGATCTTGTCGAAGTACGTCGTGAGTGAAGATTTTCGGGTCTACAACCTGTCCAGTTCCTCACGGATTCCCGGCGAACTCATTCCCCGAGTGACGCTGGATGAGATCGACAAGTTGATCTGAAGGTAATTCGTACTTAATGGGCGCCCGCGAGGCGCCTGTTTTTTTGTTGGGTGATTATGTCTGGGAGGTTGCCCCGCGGGCATACCAGAAAATGCGCCAGCTCGGGCGCATTTGCACAGTGCGATGCGACGGCTAGCCAAACGGCATTTGCCCGCCACCCCCTCGTAGACTAAGCTCACAAAAAATAAGGGTTTTGGGGTGATACCCATGCCTTACCCTTACAGGACGAGCTTTTGTCTATCCCTCTTCACGATCCGCACAACGCCACTGGCGTCACGTTGAAGCGGTTACCTTTGCGCAAAGCAGCGGTACTGTTTATCGCAGTCGTGTGCCTGAGCCTGTGCGGTTTGCTGTACCTGCAACTGGAGCAGTCGCGCCGGCATGACCTGGCCTTGGCGCAAGTGGCGTCTACAAACCTGACACGGGCCATGGCGCAACAAGCTGAAGACACCTTCATGCAAGCCGAACTGGTGCTGACCAGTCTGGCCGACTGGATTCAGGTTGACGGTTTCGGTGCGCCGCAAAAGGCACGCTTGCAGAAAACATTCGCTCGGCGGGTGCAGGCACTGCATCAATTGCACGGGATATTTCTGTTCGACCAAAAGGGACAGTGGATCGTTACCTCTTTCGACGAGCTGCCACGCGGAGCCGGTGTGGGGGATCGCGATTATTTCAAGTTCCACCAGCAGAACGTCTCCTCCCTGGCGCACATCGGGCCGGCGATTCGCAGTCGAGGAAACGGCGAATGGATCATTCCGGTATCAAAACGGGTGAACGACAGGAATGGCAATTTCCAGGGCGTCTTGTTGGCCGGCATCAAGATGGCGTACTTCGATCAGTTCTTCAAAAGCTTCAGCATTGATGGCAACGGTTCGATGTTTTTGGCATTGACCGACGGAACGCTGCTGGCGCGCCGCCCGTTTGTGGAGTCGCTGATTGGCACATCACTGGCCAAGGGCGAGATCTTCGAGAAGTTGCTGCCCAACGCGCCTGCCGGGAACGCGATGTTCAGCTCGCTGCTCGATGGTGTTGTGCGGTTGCATGGCTACCGTGAGCTCGACGCTTATCCGTTGGTCGTGTCTGCCGCCTCGTCCAGGGAGGCGATTCTCAAGGATTGGTACGACACGGCATTTCGCTCCACAGTCATCGTTGCCCTGGTGGTAGTGGGCGTAGGGCTGTTCGGTTGGATGTTCCTTTATCAGGTGCGTGTCGGCGAACAGGTCGAGGCGGATTTGCGCAAGGCAAAGGAAGCGCTGAAGCTGATCGCGACCCACGACAGCCTGACCGGCCTGGGCAATCGCCGGCTGTTCGAGGGCGCGCTGGACATCGAATTCAGCCGAGGTGCCCGGCAGTCGAGTTCGCTAAGCCTGATCATGCTCGATATCGATTACTTCAAGCGCTACAACGACACTTATGGCCACGTGGCGGGAGACCATTGCCTGGCTGAAGTGGCGCGGGCGGTGAAAGGCTGCTGCCATCGAAAGGCCGATTTGGCCGTGCGCTATGGCGGTGAAGAGTTTGCGGTATTGCTGCCCGACACCGACATTCACGGCGCGATGGTGATTGCCGAGCAGATCCGCCGCAGCGTCATGGACAAGAACATCCTCCACAGCGGTTCGCCCTCGGGCTTCGTGACGGTCAGCCTGGGTTGTTACTCGTTTGTGCCGACGGGGCGGGACAGCATGGAAGTGTTTATCGAACGCGCGGACGCAGCGCTGTATCAAGCCAAGCATTCGGGGCGAAACCGCTCGGCGGTGCTGTCGATGGAGGGCGGTGTCGAGGCACTGCTGCGTTCGGATCGTTGAGCTGTCTATCGAGGGTGTTTCACCCGCGCAACACCGCGGCCAGCCGGCTGTCTGCCTGTCAGATCCCCTTCGATTGATCGTCTAGAGTTGCGGTAACCCTGTCGATCCCGGCAGGTCTTCCCACCGCACGGATGATCTCAGAATGTTGATTACTCAAGCATTGACAGCCGTTGCTCTAACCGTAGCAGCCAGCGTCGTCTTTCCGCTCGCCAGCCAGGCTCAATCGAAAGTCACAGCCGAAGAAGCACACGCCATCGGCGTGGATGCCTACCTTTATTTGTACCCGCTGTTGACCATGGACATTACCCGCAAGCAATTCACCAATATCGAACCTGGCAAGGAATTCGGCAAAGGTCCGATGAATATGTTTGTCAGCGTTCCGCAGTATCCGCCTGCGGATTTCAAAGGGGTGGTGCGTTCGAACTTCGACACCTTGTATTCCATTGCCTGGCTGGATTTGACCGAAGAACCGCTGGTGATCGCAGCGCCCGATACGGCCGGACGTTTTTACTTGCTGCCGATGCTCGACATGTGGACCGATGTGTTCGCCTCACCGGGCTGGCGCACCACGGGCACCCAGGCGGGGCAGTTCCTGGTGACACCGCCGGGCTGGACCGGGACGGTGCCAGCCGGACTGAACCATCTGCCGGCGCCCACGCCCTTTGTCTGGGTCATTGGCCGCACCAAGACCGACGGCGCCGCGGACTACGCGGCGGTCCACAAAATTCAGGCTGGCTATACGGTGACACCGTTGTCCCGGCTGGGTAAAAGCGCCGAACCGGTCAGCGTGAACATTGACCCGGCCGTGGATATGAAGACCCCGCCCAAGATCCAGGTCGACTCAATGTCGGCGGCGGACTACTTCGCCTACGCCGCCGAATTGCTCAAGGTGCATCCTGCGCACATCAGCGATCAACCGATCCTGGCGCAGATGAAGCGTATCGGTATCGAGCCCGGAAAATCCTTCGACATGAAGGCGCTGGACCCTGAAATCCAAGCAGCGTTGCAGACCGTGCCCAAGGACGCGCAGGCGCTGATGACGTGGAAGGTTCCAACCCTCGCTCGTGTGGTCAACGGCTGGTCGATGAACACCGACACCATGGGCGTCTATGGCAACTACTACCTCAAGCGCGCGATCGTTGCGCAGATCGGGCTCGGTGCCAACTTGCCCGAGGATGCGATTTATCCGCTGAACATCGGCGATGTCGAAGGCAAGCCACTCGATGGCTCGAACAAATACGTGCTGCATTTCGAAAAGGGTGAAACGCCACCGGTAAACGCTTTTTGGTCGATCACCTTGTACGACCCCGAGGGTTTCCAGGTCGGCAATGCGCTCAACCGCTTTGCAGTCAGTAGCTGGATGCCGTTCAAGACTAATGCCGACGGTTCGCTGGACATCTACCTCCAGCACGAAAACCCCGGCAAGGACCTTGAAGCCAATTGGCTGCCGGCACCGAAGGGCGGTTTCAACCTGACCATGCGTTTGTATGGGCCCAAGCCCGAGGTTTTGAACGGCAAGTGGAATCCGCCACCGGTCAAGCCAACCTAGTTGCGCGTTTCAGGCCTAAAAGCAGCCGACGATCATCGGCTGTTTTTACGCGTCCAGCTGCCCGTCCCACCGCCGGCACCGCCTGTTCCACCGCCTGCCGCGCCCGTGCCACCTCCCGCGCCAGAACCGCTGTTCCCGGCATTGCCACCGTTTCCGCTATCCGACGAGCCCGATCCGCTATTGCCGCGATTAGTGTTTTGATCGTTCGAGGGTTGGCCAGGGTTATTGTTGGGCGCCATGGTCGAGCCGCCGAATGAGCCCGATTGGCTACCCTTCGCATCAGCGCCATCGCCTGGGGCAGCAAAAATACCGACGGACAGGGCGCACAGCACTCCAGCCAGTAACAGCGAAGTCATTTTGATGGTCATCAGGATGCGCCTCCAAAGATGAGTCGTTACCTGATGATGGTATGAAGGGCAGGGCGGTGGGTGCCGGCTGGTTGACGAGTGGCTGGTGTGCAATTACAGGGCAGCAGCCGTCGATTGGCGATGGTTGTGTCAACGGTTCTTCAATTGCTGCAATGGGTTGCGTTATCCAGGCGCCAGGGCCCAGCATGGCTGCTATGTTCAGTGAACGTTCGGCGAGTGCGTTGGTAAAAAAGCATTGCGAGCGTCGCATCCCGATCAGGCAATCGATTCACAGGACCCAGTGCATGGATATGACCGCCGTAACCCCCGTCACCGCTCCCCGTCATACGCCGATAACCCGTAACCTGGTGTTTGTCGTCGGCCTGCTGTTTGTTCTGGGGGTGCTGATCGCTTTGTTGGCCTTGTTCAACATTGCCGGACGGCTGGACGCCCAGGACCTGGCCAAGACCACTTTCTACACCCAGCGTGCACTGGAAAATCGCATCACCGCCTCGAAAAACTACATCGCCAGTTATGCAAACTGGACGAGCGCCTACGACCATTTGGACGGCAAGGTTGATGTGCAATGGGCTTACGTCGAGCAGAACCTGGGCAAAACCCTGTTCAGCATCGATCATTACGATGGCGTCTTCGTGGTCGATCATCAGCAGACCAAATACGCCGTGGTGCGCGGGCTTCAGGTACAGGAGGCGGCGACCACCTATCTTTCGGCATCCATGGCGACACTGATAGAAGCAGTCCAGCGTCAGGAAAGCCTCATTGACCCGATCAGCCAGTTCACGCTGTTCGAGGGCAAACCGGCATTGCTGACGGCTGCTGCAATCGTTCCCAATGACGAAAGGCCGGCGGTCGATCCGCAAAGCACCTCGGTGCTGGTGTTTGTCGACCAATTAAGCCCTGACAAGCTCAGCACCCTGAGCACCGATTACGGTTTGCATGATTTAAACCTGACGCCGGATAACGCCATCGCGCCCGGCAGCCCGGCCGTGGCGCTGGCGGACACCGGCTACAGCCTGGTGTCCCGACTTGAGCAACCGGGCCAGCAGTTGCTCTGGTCGTTGCTGCCGCCATTGGGTAGCGCGCTGTTGGTGCTGGCGTTGTTAACGGCTTATTTTTTCCGGTATGTCTTGCGCACGTCCGGGCACGTGGATGCGAGCTACACCAGCCTCGATTTATCGAACCAGGCGCTGGAGGCCAGTGAAGAACGTTTTCGTGCAGTGGCTGAGGCCGCTTCCGACTGGATCTGGGAAATCGATGACAAACATTGCATCTCTTATCTGTCAGGACGTTTCTCCACCGTCACCGGTTTTTCCGATCAGCAATGGATAGGGCGGGACATCGGGCAACTGCTCAATTGCGACACGCTGCCCTTGTCGCGGTGGCTGCATAAGCTCAATGAAGAACAGCCCGTCAGCCATCTGCGCTGCTCCTATCGCGATCAGTCGGGGCAACAGCGTATCTGCCGGGTTTCGGCACGACCGATCCATCGCAAGGGCGCGGTACTGGGCTATCGCGGAACGGCTAGCGACATCACCGATGAAGTCGCCGCCCATGCCCAGATCCAGCATCTGTCGTTGCACGATGCCCTGACGGGGCTACCGAATCGCAACAAACTGGCGCGTTTCCTCGACGAGGCCCTGGCGCTTAAAGAGCATTCGGCAGCGCTGGTGCTGTTGATGATCGATCTGGATAACTTCAAGCCGATCAACGATTCCCTCGGTCACCCGGCAGGCGACGCGGTATTGCTGGAAGTGGCCACCCGATTGCGCGAGTGCACGCGGGACATCGATCTGGTCGCGCGGCTCGGTGGTGATGAGTTTGTGCTGGTGCTCAACGGCATGGACAGCCACGCTGAAATCGACCGGTTCTGCGAGCGTTTGCTCGAAAGCCTGCAGCAGCCGATTCATTACGAGCATCACACGCTGCACATCGGCGCGAGCATCGGTGTGGCCTTGAGTCGGCGTCAGGGGCACATTCCCAATGAACTGATCCGGTGTGCCGACATTGCGCTGTATCAGGCTAAATCCGACGGCAAGAGGACCTGGTGCTACTTTGCGCCGCACATGAACGATCAGATCCAGCACCGTCGGCAACTGGAAAACGACCTGCGCCGGGCGATCAAGAACAACGAGTTCCTGATGCACTACCAGCCGCGCTACAACATGGACGGCAAGCAGGTGGTCTCGGTGGAAGCGTTGCTGCGCTGGCAGCATCCGGAGCAGGGGCTGCTGAGCCCCGACGAGTTTATTCCTTTGGCCGAGCAGACTGACCTGATCGTGCCTTTGGGGCGCTGGGTGTTGCGCGAAGCCTGTGAAACGGCCCTGACCTGGCCTGGTGCGTTGATGGTGTCGGTCAATTTGTCGCCAGTTCAATTTGCCCGCAGCGATGTGGTGGAGGACGTCAGGGAGGCCTTGATCCAGAGCCGTTTACCGGCCAGTCGTCTGGAGCTGGAGATCACCGAAAACGTGATGCTCATCGATGTGGAGGGCGCGTTGACGACCATGAATGCGCTCAAGGAGCTGGGCGTGCGGTTGAACATGGACGATTTCGGTACCGGCTATTCGTCCCTGGGTTACCTGCGCACGTACCCGTTCGACGGGATCAAGATCGACAAGCGTTTCATCTCGTCCATGAGCGGCGGCGGCAATGACCGCGCCGTGGTGCAGGCGATCATCAACCTGGGCAAAGCCATGGGCCTGACCGTGACCGCAGAAGGCGTCGAGACCCTCGAGCAACTGGACTTCCTGATCTCGGACCAGTGCCATGAGGTGCAGGGCTTCTATTTGAGTCGACCTATGGAAAAGCAGGCGTTGCTGCCATTGCTCAAGGCATCGCATGACGAGTTTCCCGTGTAGGGCCGCGCCTTTAGTCGCCTGACTCGCTCGTAGAGGCAACTGCCAGCACGCACCTTCGGTCACAACTGGATATCGACCCTGCGTTGTGAGCGTTGGTCCATGAAAAACCTGAAAATCGCGACATTCAACGTCAACGGCATGCGCGCCCGACTGCCGAACTTGCTGGCCTGGCTTGAGCGAGAGCAGCCAGACATCGCCTGTTTGCAAGAGCTCAAATCAGTCGACAGTGCGTTCCCCGCCGCCGAGCTTGAGGCCGCGGGTTACGGCGCGCTCTGGCAAGGACAGTCGTCGTGGAACGGCGTGGCGATTCTGGCGCGGGACGCGCAGCCGCTGGAGAGTCGTCGAGGCCTGCCGGGCGATGATAGCGACACCCATAGTCGGTATCTGGAGGCCGCCGTGCATGGGGTTCTGGTGGGCTGCCTGTACCTGCCCAATGGCAACCCGCAGCCGGGGCCGAAGTTCGATTACAAGCTGGCGTGGTTCGAACGGCTGATCCACTACGCGCAGACGCTTCAGGCCAGCGAGCATCCTGTGGTCCTGGCCGGTGACTACAACGTGGTGCCCACCGACCTCGACATTTACAACCCGCGATCCTGGCTGAAGGATGCGTTGCTGCAACCTGAAAGCCGCGAGTGTTATCAGCGCCTGCTGGCCCAGGGCTGGACCGATTCCTTGCGCCATCTGTATCCGCAGGATCGGCTCTATACCTTCTGGGATTATTTTCGCCAGCACTGGCAAAAGAACTCGGGGCTGCGCATCGATCATCTGTTGCTTAATCCGGTGCTGAGCCCTTATTTGCAGGAGGGCGGAGTGGATGCCTGGGTTCGCAACGAGCCCCACGCGAGTGATCACGC
>LNAP01002937.1_pt1 | contig 16580 bp, 15 predicted proteins | sample 602601 | NCBI WGS metagenome assembly LNAP01 (sample SAMN02440304, study PRJNA202911) | soil metagenome | biome: Subtropical and temperate rainforests or woodlands; isolation source: soil samples (1 kg each in a 20% v/v slurry with milli Q water) were... ... | reverse complement strand
TACGGGAAATTGTCGCCTATTCTGCATACGATACCGCTGCAGTTGCTGGCGTATCACACGGCGTGCGCAAGGGGGACTGATGTCGATAAGCCGCGGAATTTGGCGAAGAGTGTGACGGTGGAGTAGCGTGCGCTGGTCTGAAGTCGTAGTTGAAGAGTAAAAATAAAGTCTGTCCCAAGAAAATAAAGTCTGTCCGTCGCTAAAATCTGACTATTCCCGCTATTTCGGTGCCAAAATCGTATAGGAATATACTTCAGACAAAACGTGAAGACTAGAAGTAACCTTGTGTGTTCCGGTCTATCGTGACCTCCCATTCCAGTCTATCGTGACCGATTTCCAGGACCACCGGAATCGGCGGTCACGATACCGGAATGGCGTCGTACTGCGCCCAAATGATGTTACGCATAAGCAACCAACCGGGTACGCTGCCAGCCTTTGCTCGGAGACAGCGTGCCGGTATCAAGAATCACTTGCATAAGATCAAAGACGTATTGCGTTTGAGGCCGGACGCCAAGCTCTCGCACCAACAGATCGCCACAGCGCTCAGCATTTCGAAGGGTGTCGTCACCAAGTATGTCGGCCTGGCTGGGGCTGCCGGCCTGAACTGGCCAATCGTTCAAGAGCTGGATGAAGCCGCACGCAGCGGCGACTGCTGGCAGCTCCGGAACAGCCTCGCCCACGTGCAGTCCGGCTACGGTGCGCCTGCACCAGGCGCCGCGCCACAAGGGCAAGAGGGTATCGCGCCTACACTGGACCGGGCGATTTGCCGAAACGTTCACGCCCGAAACCCCGGTAAAGCGCTCGGCCGTGAATTATTACTTTGACCACGGCTGTTGCTTGGCCAGCACTCGCCTCCCGTCACCGATTACCGCGCCGTCGTTATCAGGGCTTGGGCTGTTTATCGTCCAGCGAAGTACGCTACTAATCCAAACTCACAGCGACAAGCCGAGCCGAAGCTGGATCATAGACTACTTGAGTAATAGACCCATCCAAGATGCGCTGAACAGCTTCATCAATTACGTTAAGAGGAACGAGAAACCATTCCTTGGGTTTAACTGGGTTCCCGAAGCGATCTTCAATGGTCAGATCAAGTTGCGCGGCCCCGAACAGGCGATGAAAGATGTTCTCCAAACGGGCTCGGTTTACATTGTGAAGCTTGTAGATAGCCATCACTTCCACATCTGCAAGCAAGTAGGTGGCATCCTTGGCCGCCGCCGCAATGCGGGTTTCCACTTTGCCGCCTGTTATTCCTATTTTGTGAATTAGCTCACGATGCTCTTTCACAAAAGGGTGATTTGATTGACTGCGAAGTACATAGATTGCGCCAGCGTGAATGTCATCCGCCTCCGTAGTCCCAGCGAACAATGGGCCAGCATCGACCTTCAGTAGCCGTCGGCCCACGGGTGTGTCACCATCAGGGTAGAGTGATCGAGAGAGCGAACGCAGTAATAAATCGGCCTCAGTCTGATTGTCAAAAATCACCCGTAACCGAGGGTTATCTCGCCCGTCTTTGGTAGTATTGCCGGAATTCATTGCGGCAACATAAGCAATTTGCCCGCCGATAATGTAAAAGTCACCGACTTCAATACTGGCATCCTTAGCGAAAGGCTTGGTAAACCACTGTCCTGTTTTCAAACCATCCTTTGCCTCTGCAAACAGCGCCGCAAAGTGATCAAAATCTTTACAAGGTGTGCGGTTGGCAATGTTCTCGGCAGCTTCGATCTCCACACGAGAGCGCACATGCTTCAATATTCGAATGTCGTCCACAGCCGGTTCGACTGCAACACCCAGCTCGGCCAGCAAAGCATCTTCATCCAAATCATCGACGTTAAACGGTGCCGGCATAGTTCACAGTAGACCAGGCTCATCAAGCGTTCCCAAGAGCGTTCGTGCTTCCGGTAACCTGCGTAGCTGATCCAAACGCACTGCATACAGCCGCTCGAAAATATCCCCTTCCTCGCCATGCCGCGGGGTTCGACCGTGGATCTGATAGAAACGCAAGATGTCCTCAAAGCCCGCAATGATCCGTTCCTCGCGTGGCGTTCGACCAGAAGACTTCAGGGGGGCCGCTTCAACGCCGAGGGCCTCCAGCAGCTCATCGTCGTTCATATCAGCCATTGCCAGCTTGTCCTTGCTGCTGAGCCGCTTTGGCCTGGGCGCGATAGCGCGCAAGTGCGGCGATGCCCCCGGCCATTTGCTTTTCCCATGCGTCAGCGGCATTTATGTCAGGCAGACGACCACGTTCGTGCTTGAACTGCAAGGCCCGCCTTGCCAGTTCCCCGCGCTTCATCCTCAGGGATGGCCACCTTCTTGGCAGCGATGCTTGCCTGCACTTGACGCAACGATTTCTCATCCATTGCTATCGCCAGCACGGCGTAGGCAGCCTCGAAAGGATTGATGCGATCAATCAAGTCGATATCTAGGTCGCGCACGTTTACGAACTTGCGCACGCCATCCAGCAGCGCCGTATTGCCTTGAGCCGTGCCGCCGTTAGCATCAGCTCGAGCTAATGCCAATTTAGCCTGTTGAGTAATGTTCATTGCAGCAATCGCATGCTGACGAATCGCTTCCTGGTCGACATCACTCAAATCTGGATAACGCTCCCGCACGATCTTGCCCATGCGTAACTGGGTCAGTTCTTCAGGCAGCGTGTTTTCCGTGTCAAACAGGCCGCGTTCCAGCGCGGTTTTGTCTTGCAAGAAACTGGTAACGACCTCGTTTAAGTCCTCCTTACAAATTCGCGTCGCCTCCGCACCTTTGCGGTGTGACCAGTCCATTGATCTCCACATGGATCTGGCCAGTATCCTTGTTGACCCCGACGTTATGGCCATCGGCTTTGTAGCCTTCTTCGCCGTAGTCGAAGCCGTCCTTCGGACCGGTGTTCTTAGGCGTGAACTCATAGCGCGGGGCCAAAACCTGCTCCATCAGCAAGCTGGCAGAAATCGCCTTGAGCATGTCGTTCACTGCCTCGGCCACAGCCGCCTGGTCAGCGGCGGGTTCAGCGATTAGATTAGTGAATCGCGCCCGCTCCTTGCCTTCGGCGTCACGGGTGGCGCGGCCAATAATCTGCACAATCTCGGTCAAGCTGCTCCGATACCCAATGGTCAATGCGTGCTCGCACCAAACCCAATCAAAACCTTCCTTGGCCATGCCCAGCGCGATGATGATATCTACATGGTCACGATTATCCTTTTGCGCTGGGTCTTTCAGCGCCGTCAACACGCGAGTTCGTCTTGCCATATCGCTGTCATCAACGAGATCAGCTACTTTCAGTATTCGGCCATCCTCTGACTTGACCAAGTGAAAGCCCGTGGCCGGATCTACCCCCTGCCAGTCACCTAATGACCCCATAATGTCATTGACCTCGCGCTCTTTATCCTTGAGGCTCTCGCGTGCTGCAGGATGGGGAATATGAACGATAGTTTTTAACCCAGGATCCAACACCTTGGCGACCGCGTCCACGTAGCGACCCGTATAGAAGAAGTAGCCAATGTCCAGTGATTTGAGCCAGCGATAACCATTGAGCTGCTCGTAATACGTATACGTGACGGTCTCGAACTTGGACTCATCCGAAGGTGCTAAAACCGCTTCGCTATCGCCCCGGAAGTAAGAGCCGGTCATCGCCACCACATGTGTCTTGTCGCGCGTCATCAGGGCACCCAACTGGCTACCCAGCTTATTATCAGGGCTGCTGGAGACATGATGAAACTCATCAATCGCAACCAGGCGCCCGTCAAACGCCTCAACGCCCAGCTCCTCCACCGCAAAACGGAAAGTAGCATGGGTACAAACCAACGTTCTATCGGTGCTCTCCAGGAATTTACGCACAGCCTCCACCTTGGACTTAGCTATACGCGGCTCATCTACGCCAGGGGCGTTGCACAGGTTCCACTGTGGGGCAACCTGCCAATCCCAATAGAAGCCGTGCTGACTCAACGGCTCATCGGCAAAGCTACTGCCGATGGAGCGCTCTGGAACCACGATGATGGCCTGTTGCAATCCCTGGTTATGGAGTTTATCCAGTGCAATAAACATCAGCGCCCGCGACTTTCCGGAAGCCGGTGGCGATTTGATCAGTAAATATTGTTCGCCGCGCTTAGCATATGCACGCTCCTGCATGGCACGCATGCCCAGGGCATTGGACTTACTGGATGCTCCAGTACCTCCCGTAGTGATGGACACCGACGGTATCGTAAAGACATTGGTAGGGTTACTTGATTGCTCGCTCATGCTTTTTTTGTGTTTCTCGTATGTGTTGGGGCTTAGGCTTGACCACTCCCGCCGTCATCTTAGTGTAAAGATCAAACAGTTTTTCCAGCCGCTCCGTGTCGTTTTTGAAATGGCGACCGATGTAGATACGCTCCAACACTTCGTCATTGCGCTCGTGAGCGTGGCGCAGGTTATCTGGCATAGTTTCGAGGTCGTAAAGTTCTGCAATAGTTGCGGGGAAATGCGCTTCTCGAGCCAATAGGATGCCTTCTGCGCAAGCGGTGAGATCGGCCTTGTTTTGCTCTGTGAGGAGAGGCACCGGAAAGGTGTTCCAGCCTAGGGTGTTGGAATAGGAGAAGCGCATCTCGAGCCGAACGCAAACGGCGCCGATCCAAACCCAGTGCAGTCGCGAGGCGATGAGGGCCAGGTTCCAAAGTGGAGCATCATAGAGAGCGAAATTTCGGTCACCTATGATTGTGCGGTCGTCCGCCAACCCTATTGGCAAGTATTCCCTGTTTTCTGAACTGACACGAGCCACAACGAGGGAGTAGTTTTTGGCAACCGACTGGATTTGTCGGAAACGATGCGGGAATGCAGCTGCAGGCCGGGTTTCTGCAGCCTTGCTCTCAGCGCGCATCTTGGCGACGGCCTCGGTGCGTCGCTTCAATTCGGGGATGGCTTCAGCATCATCGCGCTCGGCATCTTCGATCCACAGACAGTAGCGCTGTTCGCCACGAATGAACTCCTGGGCACCAAGAAACCGTTTGATGAAACGTGCAGCTTCCGGCGACTCGCGCAGAATGGCATCACGCTCATCAGGCGTGAGGAACAGATTGCCGCCGTCCGTTGGCTTGTTTCCCCACTCCATCACTCCGCGCCCATCGGCCGGCTTGGACAACGGAGAGACAATCACGTCCTGTCCTGGAACTAGGTAGGCATTGATGAAATCGACCTGCTTCTCGATAGTCGAACCATCCACGGCCACTGAGAAAAGACGCCGCAACTTAGTCTGGTGGTTGCTGATCGAAATGATGGCTACTGTGACTCCAGCATTGTGACTGGCAAGATTGGTCCACTTGAAAGATGTATGCGCAAAAGAAATCTGATGACCGCTAAAAAAAAGTAGAGGCGCAAAAATTGACACCTGTGCACCCTGGCAAATTGAGTTTGTAGATACAAATGCAGCGGATGACTGAGTGTGTGTGCCGTAATCAGCAGCCTTCATGAACCAACCGGCTACATAGTCCAGCGACTTCCAGTTCTTCGCACGCTTGACGAAGATGGCTTCCAAGTCAGCCTTTTGATGATCGGTCTGCCAAGTGGACCCCAGGTAAGGCGGATTTCCGCAAATGTATGTTTCCCCTCCCTCATTCTCAAAATCAATCTCTGCCTGCTCCAGGGGCGTTTCGAACAAATCATCCCCCCTCACTTTCACGTCTGTGCCAGTAGGCGGGCAGACCGAAAGCCAGTCCAACCGTAGTGCATTGCCACATACAATCCAGTTTTCTGCATTGAGTGGGAGAAACTCCGCAAGTGCCTCTTTCTGCCCACGATACAGTACGTCACACTGGAACTCGGCAATGATAAGCGCAAGGCGAGCAATCTCAGCCGGAAAGTCGCGCAGCTCGATGCCGCGAAAGTTGGTTAAAGGAATCCGGTACGCAGTCGTGACGTTTCTATAACCACTGAGATCGGGGCGCCAGGCTGCCAACGTTCTGATAAGCTGCATTCTCGTCATGCGGCGCAGTGGTTCGCGAAGCTCGTCTGGCGCGGAGATAATTTGCATTTGAACTATCTGCAAGGCGATGCGACGGGCGGCGATGGCGGTTTTGCGGCATACTTTCAAAACCCGCAAGGATTCAATCATGCCGTCGCGTGTCTTTGGGGTGACAGTACGTAGTCCGGCGTATGCTGCGTGAGCGGCATTTTCTGCATCAATCGTGTCATTCTTGCCGCGCTTGCGTCGCACCGTTTTATCGGGTGCGGTCACTTCAAGAACGGTAATACCCGCCTGCTGCAAGTAACGCAGTAAACCGGCACCGTAGGTACCGGTACACTCAATGCCGACCTGACGGAGCGTGCCAAAGGAGCGCATCCATGCGAGCATTGTTTTATACCCATGACGGGTCGTAGGAAAACTGGCGCTACCCAGCAGGCGATCATGGTGATCAACGACAGCGGCAACGTGTAACTCCTTATGGGTGTCCACACCACCGACAACGGCAGGGCTGTTATCCAGTTGTAAACTCATGATAGGTCTCCCGGCAATGAAACGTAGACGGACTCACCGTAGTCGATTGCGTGGACATGACAGTAACGAGATATGTGATCAGGCCCTTCTTGGGTCACAGGCATCGATGAGGTAAGACCTCACCGTCGGGTCTCCCGGAGCACCGACAGGTCCAGGGAAAGACAGTCAGCGACGTCGATCAGAGTGCGGGTCAGGTGCTCCGGAAAACCTTTCGGTACCAAGCATGTCGAGGATAGCTAATCCAGCAACATCTGGCACCAACAGTATTACTGTCTGAGTGAACGACCAATCCTTTGTCTGGCCGCCGCTGTTGAAGCGCCATGTGCAAGGCGTCGCAGACCAGCTTAGCCGGCATGCTCGGCGCCATAGCCCAGCCAACCACCTTGCGCGAGAACAGGTCAATCACCACCGCCAAGTACAGCCAGCCGGCGCCGGTGCGCACGTAGGTGATGTTGGATACGTAGGCCTTGTTTGGCGCTGCAGGATTGAACTGGCGGGCCAGCACGTTGGCTGCGATCGGCAGATCGTGCTTGCTGTCGGTAGTGTGAATGAACTTGCGCTTCCAGACTGGCTTTAAGCCCGCCTGGCGCATCAACCGACGAACCCTGAAGCGTCCAGCCGTGACGCCGCGGTGTGACAACTCCGTCACCATACGACGGCTGCCATAGCTCTGGTGACTTGCCACGAAAGCAGCTCGTCGATAAGTATAAAACTCATTTCAGCTCGCGGGCAAAGAAGGCCGAGGCTTTCCTAAGAAACACAATCCACTTGCAGTGGTTTAGGTTGAAGTTCGAACCCGAATTCGGCCGCACGACGGTGAAGCTGTTTAAGGACGCGGTCACGGTATTGCTGCTCATAATGATCCGCGCCGGGATCCTGATACGTTGTTCCGTAGCGCAAAGCGTTATAAAACAAAACGGCGATCTTCCGGGCGGTTGCGGTCACCGCCTTGGCGGCCCCGATTCTGGCTGAAAGCCGCCGGTAAAAGGCACCTAGCGCTGTATTGGTTCGACCTACCGTGGTGGCGGCAAGCCGCAGGTGTGCTGTTAAACGGTTGGTGGTCTTTTTGGTATGTGACGAAAGGACCTTGCCGCCGCTGATCTTGCAACCGGGCGACAAAGCCAGCCACGAGGTAAAGTGTTTTGAACTTGGCCACGCCCTTAAGTCGGTACCGCATTCGGCCACCAACTTTAAGGCCAGTGTCGGGCCGATCCCGTGAATCTGGGTTAAATCTGTGCCGATAAGTAGATACACCGCAGCGCGAACATCAAAGTTAATGTGATTGGGCTGTTTGGTTCGATGCCGCGCGTGGGGTAATGGTTCCGCAGGTGGCAGCCTGTCTTCGTTTAAGCGCGCAAGGACCTGTTCGATTTCGACATCACACTCATCCACGCATTGCTGATAAAAGTCATAGAGCGCGAGGGCCTGTCGAAGCGCGAAGAGATGCTCAGGTTGATAGTTGCCCACCAAGGCGGCCTCGACCGTCTCAATGCTCGCATGGCACCGGACATCTCTCAGCTTGGCAAGCACTTGCGGATTACGTTCGCCCGCCAAAATGGCACGCACAATCCGCAAGCCGGTGACCCCCGTAATGTCGGCGACTACGTGATGAAGTTGTAAGTTCATGAACGTGAGAGCCTTTTGCATATGCTGGATATGGGCCGCCGCATAATCAAGAAGTCGCTCGCGATTGCGCAAATAACTGCGCAATGCCGCGATATTGCTTTCGGGACGAAAGCTGGCCCGAAGCAACCCACAGGCATGCAATCGTTGCAGCCATTGTGCATCGTTAATATCGCTTTTCCGTCCTGGAACGCATCGAACTTCTCGTGCATTGGCCACAATGACGTGTAAGCCATCTCCAGTCAGAATTTCGTAGACTGGTAACCAATAAACACCCGTAGATTCCATCGCCACGGTTTCAATGCCGGCTCCCGTGAGCCACGAGGCCATCCGGTGCAGGTCAGCGGTAAAGGCGTTGAACGTTTGCACGTGTTGATCGCAACAAGCCGCGTCGACCGCAACGACATGAAAGCGAGAACCGATGTCAATGCCCGCCGCATGAGCATGAATGACCGGTAACCCATCGTTTTTTCTTGATGTGTTGGACATATGATTTCTCCTGACAAGAATGCCCCTGGAACAGGAGCCTCGGATTAATCACCTTCCTAAACGGGGTCACAACAGAGTGTGCCGCCACAATTGGGTCCGCAGATGCCCCATGACCAAGTTTTTGACGGGATCTTATATGTCTCCAAAAAGCTGACGGTCGTCTACCAGGCGCACTGGTTAGTGTACGAGCTGTGTGTTTCTATGCATAGGGACGACCGAAGGCCCGTGGGTCGGTTTTTTAAGATATCGACATCGCCTCGCAGTTGGCGATTCTCCTGCTCCAGTTGCCGGATTCGTTGCTGCTCGGGCGTCAGCGGTTTGCCAATGCCTGGCTGGCCGGATTGCTCGGCATCAAACTGCTCCATCCAGCGACGGATGGCGGTCTGGCCGATGCTCATGCTCTCGCTCACATGCTGAACACTGAGCCCCTGTTCTTTGACCATTTTGACGACCTTAAGCTTAAAGCTGGGATCGAAACTGCGGCGCTGCCTTGTCATGAAAATCTCCTCGGATGGTGGCTTGTCCACCTATCGAGGTGTCCGGGAAAATTAGACCACTACAATCTGCAAATTAAAAGGTAGCCGTCAGGAAGGTATGATCCGGCCATAATAGCTACATACCAGTCTACTTTGGCAAAGCACATGGTTGCGAAATGGCTATGCGGAATAAACCGGTATCCAGAAACGAGCAGCTCGGCTGGCGTTCGTTCTGGCTAGCGGCCAGCCATGTCTTGACTATTCATCCGCCTGTGCATCGACGAGCCGAGCCGAAGCCACGTCAAAACCATCAGCCCTCGCTCTTCTTTTATCTAAACGCAGGAGGCGCAACGAGCTTACTTCTCAAACGCCGATAATCTTGAGCCTCAGCACGTAGCCACTGCGCGACCATTTCAGTCTGGCTGGATGGTTCGGACGAGGAAACCAGCCAGTACGAGGCCGGCGACACAACGGTCGAGTCAAAAAGGCAAACCAGTCGTTTGGCCTGTAAATCATCAGTGATCAATGCTGCACGACCCAACGCTATGCCTTGATCTGCTAACGCCGCCCCCATTGCTAAAGTGGACAGGTTATAGCGCTGGCCGCCAGAGAAGCCTCGAAGCACGATGCCAGCTTTCTTAAGCCAGTAATCCCACTCGACATAAGGTGAAGCGCCTCGCCACGCGACGTCGTCATGAAGCATATGTACAGGCTGGATATCAGCGGCGCTTCGGATGTCAGGATGTTCTGCGAGGAAGCGCGGCGACGCAACCGGCGTCAACCATTCATCCAGTATTTCAACAGCATCAACTACACCACGCGGTTTGGTGCCGTAGACCAAGGCCATCACACCTTGCTCGGTGCTGCGCATACCGTACTCAAGCGTATGGAAATCTGCGCGGACTCTCAGCGATATGCGAGGGTGGCGGCTGTAGAAATTGGCCAGTTTCGGCATCAGCCATCGCAAGGCAAATGAAGGGGCGCTGACGAGCTCTAGGAACTCCGACGGGCGATGACTTTCGAAACTTTCGATGATTTCAGTCAGCCGGGCAAAAGAAGCGCGCGCGGCGATATAGAGCTGATTTCCTTCTATCGTAAGGGTTATCCCCTGTTTCGAGCGTTCGATTAGACCCACCCCAAGGCGTTGCTCCAGCTTCTTTATCTGTTGGCTGACGGCACTTTGAGTGATGCACAACTCGGCCGCGGCCAAGGTAAAACTCTGCTGGCGTGCCACTGCCTCGAAACAGCGCAGCCAGCTTAATAAAGAGGAGCTGAGGAGGTTGACTTTCATCTGGTTACGCATTAGTAAAACTAAAGTATATGGCACTGCAAATAATTTGTGTCAGTCTCCTACTCACTGATAGTATTTTCGTAACGTTAATGGAGGCAGCAGTGACCAGACTAATAACTATGGGGGCCGCGCAGCTCGGCCCAATCGCTCGAAATGATTCACGCAAAGTCGTAGTTGCTCGACTCGTTGAATTGCTACGCGAAGCGCACAGCGCTGGCGTGAAGCTTTTGACTTTTCCTGAGTTGGCTCTTACGACTTTCTTCCCTCGCTGGCATATAGAAGACGAAGCAGAGCTGGACCAGTGGTATGAAGCTTCCATGCCTAATGCGGACACACAACCGTTGTTCGACGAAGCGAAAAAACTCGGTATTGGGTTCTACCTGGGCTACGCTGAAATTGCCTACGAAGACGGGAAAAAGCGACGCTTCAATACGTCGATATTGGTGGATCAGAACGGTGAGATCATCGGCAAATACCGGAAGATTCATTTGCCAGGTCATGACAAGCCTCAGCCGGGACGTAAAACCCAGCACCTTGAGAAGCTTTACTTCAATTGCGGCGAATACGGCTTTCCTGTGTGGAGCGCCTTCGATAGCGTCATCGGGATGTGCCTCTGCAATGACAGGCGTTGGCCTGAAACCTACCGTGTCATGTCGCTTCAAGGGGCCGAGGTCGTGTTGCTTGGCTATAACACGCCCACCGATCACAGCGGCTACGAAGATATTGATGGCCTGACCGAATTCCACAATCATCTTGCGATGCAAGCGGGCGCTTATCAGAACAGCGTTTGGGTTGTAGGCGCGGCCCACTGCGGACAAGAAGAGGGCTCGGACATGATAGGCCAGAGCGCGATCATCGCGCCCTCCGGCGAAATTATTGCCACCGCATACACCCGCCAGGACGAGCTGATTACGGCTCGATGCGATCTGGATATGGCCAAGCGCTATCGCGAAACCTATTTCGACTTTGCACGTCACCGCGAACCCAAGTACTACAAGTTGATTTGCGAGCGTAAGGGCGTCGGTGCGCCGGTAGATCCCGAGTACTATCAATCGAGCAAGTAAGCATGGACTCTTTACAAGTAGGAAATCGCCCGCTTACGCCCGACGTTAAGGGAATGTCCCTGACGTCGACTGCGACGGGCGCAGCCGATGTATCGACTCTGCGCCTTAACGTGCTGGATGAAGACGTCAACTTTCCGGTTGCGGTGCTGCGCATGTCGGCACTCGAACAAAACATTCGCTGGATGAGCGAGTATGTTTCTCGATCAGACGCGTTATTCGCGCCCCACGGCAAAACCAGTATGTGTCCCGAGCTGTTCACTATGCAGCTGGATGCAGGCGCATGGGGTGTTACTCTGGCAACCAGCCATCAAGTAGCTGCCGCCCGAAAATCCGGGATCAACCGCATTTTGATGGCGAGTCAGCTTGTTGGAAAGCAGTCGATTGCCTATGTCATCTCCGAGCTGAAGCGTGATCCCGACTTCGATTTTTATTGTCTGGTCGACAACGCCGACAATGCGATGGAGCTCGACCGTGCTGTGCGTGACTCATGCCTTGACCGACCATTGCAAGTAATGATAGAGATCGGCTTCGATGCAGGCCGCACCGGAGTGCGCACACAGGATGACGCCCGGGCGCTGGCTAGAACCATCGCTGATTCGGCTCACCTTGCGCTGCGGGGCATAGAAGGCTTCGAAGGCTTGATCTCCGCCACGGAAGGCAAGACCCGTCAGCAGAAGATATTGACGTTTCTGACGCGTATCGTGGGTCTGGTGAAATGGTGTGACGAGCAAGCGCTATTCGCACCTGGCGACATTTTATTGTCGGCCGGCGGTTCCAGCTTCTATGACTTGGTATTGGATCTGTTCAAGGATGTCAGGTTGTCGTCGCCTCATAAGGTGGTCACGCGCAGCGGATGTTATCTGACGCACGACGCGATTCTCTATAAGAAAGCGTTTGAAGAAATACAGGCCCGGAGCTCCTCGGCGAGGGAGGTGCCGGGCGGGCTGGTGCCCGCATTGGAAGTATGGGGTTACGTGATTTCGCGGCCTGAACCTTGCAAGTTGATCGTTAACGTCGGCAAACGCGATGTAGGTCATGACGACCTGCCGCTTATGCAAACTTGGTGCCGGCCCCAATCCGCAAACGCGGCACAACGCGTTACCGAGCCGCTCAGCTCGGATCATGTAGTAACCCAGTTGGACGACCAACATTGCCACGTTACCGTGCCTGCCGACTCGCCGTTGAAAGTGGGCGATATGGTGCAGTTTGGTATCTCCCATCCCTGCCTGACGTTCGATAAGTGGCGCAACTTGTTTCTAGTCGACGACGGCTACAACGTCACCAAAGCAGTTGACACGTACTTTTAATAGCACAGTGGAGTAGACAAGTATGAGAAAAAATTCGAAATTCAAAAATCTGGCACAAGCGTCAGGTGCCCTGGCACTGGCTTACAGCGCCTTGGTAGCTCCGGTGGTCGCCCAGACCGTTACTGGCGTCATGTATGCGCCCCTGCGCTCGCTCGATCCAATTATCACCACGGCCTATACGGTTCGAAACTTCGGGTACATGGTGTATGACACCCTGCTGGCTGTAGACGCAGACGGCAAGATACAGCCTCAAATGCTCGAGAAATGGACGACCTCCGACGATGGCAAGACCTACACGTTTGAGCTGCGCGATGGCTTGAAGTGGCACGACGGCAAAGACGTGACGTCCGAAGACGTCATTGCGTCAATCAAGCGTTGGAGCGCGCTCGATAAGGCCGGACAAATAATGAATGGCCTTCTTGATGAAATGGCTGTCGTTAACGACAAGCAGTTCACGATGAAGTTCAAGGAAAGCACCGATATCGCGTTACGGGCGATGGCTAAGCCAAGCGCAGTTCCTGCGCTGATGATGCCCAAGCGTCTTGCCGAAACGCCGACAAGCGAACAAATTCGCGAGGTGGTGGGATCCGGGCCGTTCAAGTTCGCAGCAAACCAGTATCGTCCTGGCGTACAGGCCGTGTTTGAAAAAAATACCGACTATATTCCAAGATCCGAGCCGGCGAGCGGACTTGCGGGCGGTAAGGTCGTCAACGTCGACGCGGTGAAATGGGTCAGCATGCCCGACTCCATGACCGCTATCAATGCGCTGCTCAATGGCGAAATCGACTTCATTGAACAGACGTCGCACGACATGTTGTCGCTTCTCGAGAACAAGGAAGGAATACAACTGAAAGTCTTGCCGCTGCAAGGCGCTCAAACCGAGATGCGATTTAATTTTATTCATCCGCCGTTTGATAACAAACTGCTGCGTCAAGCAGCCATGTTGGCGGTCGACCAAGAGTCCGTGCTCCAGGCCCAAATTGGCGACCCTAAGTATTATCAAACATGTGGCGCGGTCTTCGGGTGTTCGAGTCCTTACGCATCGGACTCCAAAGCCGATGTGGTGATCAACGCCCAGGTCGACAAAGCCAAAGCACTACTGAAAGAGGCGAATTACGACGGCACACCGGTCGTAATCTTGCATCCGACCGATATGCAAACCGTCGCACCGGTGCTTCCTGTTGTGGCCCAGGCGCTGCGAAATGTCGGCTTCAAGGTCGATTTGCAGTCCATGGATTGGCAAACCGTCATCAACCGTCGGGCCTCTCGGGATCTGCCATCCAAAGGCGGCTGGAACATCTTCTCGACGTTCACCGTTATGGCCGACATCAGAGACCCGCTAAGTTTCATGGGCGTAGCCGCAAATGGTAAGGACGCTTGGTTCGGCTGGCCAGACATCCCGGCTATTGAAGAGCGCCGCGCCAAATTTGCCCGTACAGACAATGAAGCGGAACTGAAGCAATTGGCCAGGGAGATTCACGATCTTGTGATCGACGAAGGTGTGATCGTGCCTCTGGGCGAATTCTCGGTGGTTGCTGCAATGTCGAGCAAGTTGAGCGGTCTGGTGGAAGCACCGGTGCCTGTGTTCTGGAACCTGCGTAAAGACTGAGCAAGGACAGATTGATGACCCACTTTCTATTGCGAAGGCTGCTCAGTGTCTTTCCGGTCCTTTTCATGGTGGCCTTGATTGTTTTTGCCATGTTGCGCCTGACGCCCGGAGATCCCGCAGCCATTATTGCGGGAGACGCGGCCACTCAGGCTCAGATAGAGCAGATTCGCGTCAATCTTGGTTTGGACCAGCCAATTCACTGGCAGTTCTTCATCTGGGCTAAAAGCCTGTTGCAAGGAGACTTGGGTACATCGCTGATATCCGGCGCGCCGGTGGGCGAACTGATCGCTGATCGGTTCGGCCCCTCGATCGCGCTGGCCATTTCCACGATTTGCTTTTCCGTTCTGGTCGCTGTTCCCTTAGGCATCTTGGCGGCTTGGCGGCAAGGCCGCTGGCTGGACCGTCTTGTCATGTCAGGCTCAGTGATCGGCTTTTCGGTTCCGGTCTTTATTACTGGATACCTGCTTATTCTGGTTTTTTCCATGACGCTGGGATGGCTCCCCGTTCAAGGCTACGTGCCGCTTTCCAATGGGCTCTGGCCTTTCTTGGAGCGGATCATACTGCCCACCTTGGGGCTCAGTACGGTTTATATCGCCTTGATTGCCCGTATCGTGCGTACCAGCGTTATTGAAGTCATGAATGAGGATTTCATCAGGACGGCGCGCTCCAAGGGCCTTGATGAGATATCCGTACTCCTGAAACACGCGTTGGGCAATGCCGCCGTGCCTATCGTGACCGTAATTGGCGTCAGCATAACGATGCTTATCGGCGGCGTGGTGGTTACTGAATCGGTATTCAATATCCCTGGATTGGGCCGCCTGATCCTGGACGCCATACTGGCACGTGATTACCCATTGATCCAGACGATGATTTTGATGTTCTCGTTCATTTATGTCGGAGTCAATTTGGCGATCGATCTGAGCTACATGGCCTTGGATCCGCGGATCAGGCATTAAGGGCAATAACTATGACGACAAGCACTACTGCGCCTGCAGATTCGGATATCACAGGAGACGGGGCGCCTAATGGCGCTGCGTTGGCAGTACCGTCGATATTAAAAGCGCGGCTAAAGAAAGTCTTTTCATCACCGCCCGTGCTGCTGGCGGTCGTTATCGGCTGTATCTTGATTTTGGTAACGCTGTTCGCCCCTTGGGTGGCGACAGCAGATCCGGTACAGATGGATCCGTCTGCGCGTCTCAAGGGCAGTTCCGCAGACTACTGGTTGGGCACCGACGCCTTTGGTCGCGACCTCTTCTCCCGCATCGTTTATGGTGGCCGTATTTCCTTGACGATTGGTCTAGGGGTGGCTTTGGCCAGTGTTGCGATTGGACTGCTGCTGGGCGTCATTGCGGGCTACTTTCGCTGGATCGGCGGCCTCATTATGCGGGTCATGGACGGCCTGATGGCGATCCCCAATATTTTGCTCGCCATCGCACTGGTCGCCTTGTCAGGAGCCAGCCTTACGACGGTGTTGCTGGCAATCACCCTGCCCGAAATACCGCGGGTTGTGCGGCTGGTGAGGAGTGTCATTTTGTCGGTGCGTCAAGAGCCTTATGTAGAAGCGGCCTTGTCTATGGGCACGAGCGTGCCCAAGATTATGATTCGCCACATGATGCCCAGCTGTGTCGCTCCCTTGATCGTGCAGGGTACCTATATTTTCGCGTCAGCCATGATCACGGAGTCCATACTCAGCTTCCTGGGAGCCGGCATTCCTCCGGAGATACCCTCTTGGGGAAACATCATGGCGGAATCAAGGAGCTACTTTCAGCTGAAGCCGTGGTTGATTCTTTATCCGGGCATCATGTTGTCCCTAGCCGTATTGAGCATCAATATTTTAGGTGATGCCTTCCGCGACGCCTTCGATCCGAAATTGACAGGCCGTAACTGAGTGCTTTGCTTCAGTAAGGCTTAAGGAAAACGTAATGAGTCCCGCATTGGAAATTAAAGATTTGTGCGTGAGCACGGCGAATGGACCGGAGAGAAAGCGGCTGGTCAGAAATGTAAGTCTTGAGGTGAATCCCGGCGAAACGGTGTGCATAGTAGGCGAATCCGGATCGGGAAAGTCGGTCACTTCGTTTGCCGCGATGGGACTGCTGCCGGAGAACATACTGACTGTCGACGGCGGTCAGATTCTACTGGAAGGCGAGAACGTGGTTTGTGCCAGCAAGAAGCGCCTTTGTCAGCTGCGTGCGACCACCATCGCCATGGTGTTTCAGGAGCCCATGACCGCGCTCAATCCCGTCGAGAAGGTGGGCGACCAG
>LNAP01002936.1_pt1 | contig 16580 bp, 12 predicted proteins | sample 602601 | NCBI WGS metagenome assembly LNAP01 (sample SAMN02440304, study PRJNA202911) | soil metagenome | biome: Subtropical and temperate rainforests or woodlands; isolation source: soil samples (1 kg each in a 20% v/v slurry with milli Q water) were... ... | reverse complement strand
GTCGAGCAGCTTGTCGGCCGGCATGAACGCCCCGATCTTCTTCACCAGGGCGAGGTCGGCATCGCCGAACTGTCGCGGCGCCGTCGGCCGGTTGGCTGTGATGCCCGTCGGCGCGGCGCTTGCCGGGGGCTTCCCGCCGAGCAGCTGCGCGAATGGTGAAGCGGATGCGCCTGTCGCGGCCGCAGGGAGGCCGCCTTGGACGACCAGGCGCAGGGGCGAATCAGGGAGCGCCGAGGCTTCGGGGCTCTTCTTGCAGGATCCGCAGAGCCCGGCGGCGAGGTCATCGCCATCCTCCCGGCGCAGCGGGAAGCTGCACAGGCGGCAGGCTGAGCCGGAGCGGAAGACGGACGCCGCCGCGTGCGGCGCCTGAGGTGTGCGAAGGTTCAGAGCGTTCATGGCAATTCGGTTGGTTGAATTCATGATGTCAGTCCATGTGCCGTTCGCGCTAGGTCAGCGAGCAACTTTTCGCTGGCCGGGCGCAACTCGACGACGCGGCTTGGAATCACGCCGTGATGCCCTCCGTGATGTCGCTCGCTGGCTCCTGAGTGGCTTCGTCAGGTTGCGCAACGCTAGTGGTCGCGCTCACGAGGGTCTGTCCCGGATCCATGTTCATGAGGATCACGCCAGACGCGTTGCGGCCGGTCTCCCGGATATCCTTGACTGCAACCCGATTGCTCACCCCGTTCGAGGCCAGCATGATCAGGTCCTGCGCCTCGGTTACGCCCATCGCGGTGACCAGCTTTCCGGTCTTGATGTTCGCCTTGAAGGCGATGACGCCGCCGCCAGCGCGGCCCTGGACTGGGAAGTCGTTCACGGGCGTGCGCTTGCCAACGCCGTTCTGCCCGACGCACAGCAGGTGAAGGCCCTCGGTGGCGCCTGCCGGCAGAATGGCCGCGCCCACCAGCGCTTCACCGTCGTCGAGCTTGATGCCGCGCACGCCGCCGGCGGTGCGGCCCATCACGCGGACATCCGTGGCCGCGAATCGGATCGCCTTGCCGGAGTCGGAGATCAGCATCACGTCGTCTCCGTCGCGAACGGTGAAGGCACCCACCAACTGGTCGCCGTCGTCAAGGCCCACGCCTCGCACGCCGCCCTTGCGGGTTGCGCCGTCGTAGTCCTCAATGGACGAGCGCTTTACTTGACCGCTGCGCGTCACAGTGAGGACGGTGGTCTCGGGGTCCTTTTCGGGCAGTGCGAGCACCGCGGAGATCTCTTCGTCCAAGCCCTCAATCACATTTCGGATGTGGCGGCCCTTCGTGGTGAGGGTGCCTTCGGGGATGCGGTAGGCCTTGATGCCGTAGACCTGGCCGCTCTTGGCGAACACCATCAGGCTGTCATGGCTGTGGCTCTGGCGCATGAAGCTGATCGTGTCGTCGTCACCCAGCGCCATCGTCGTCTTGCCGCGTGTTCCACGGTTCTGGCTTCGAAGGGCATTGGCGGGCAGTCGCTTGACGTAGCCACCCTGGGTCATGGTGATCAGCACGTCCTCGCGCGGGATGAGATCCTCGCGGGTGATATCGGAGAGGCCGACGCCAATCTCTGTGCGGCGCGCCTGGCCGTAACGCGCGGCGATGTCCGTGAGCTCCTCGCGGATCACGCCGCGGATTCGCTCCGGGCTTTCGATGATCTCGGTGAGCCCGGCGATCTTGGCCACCACCTCCGCATGCTCTGCCCGGATGCCCTCGAGCTCCATACCGGTGAGCTTCTGCAAGCGCAGGTCGAGCACGGCCTGTGCCTGGACATCGTCCACCGACAGTAACGCCATGAGCCCCGTTTTCGCCGCGGCCGGGCTCTCCGCCGCCCGGATCAGGGCGATCACCTGGTCGAGCATGCCCAGAGCGGCCATGTAGCCCTCCAGGATGTGAAGACGGGCGAGCGCCTGCTTGCGCTCGAAGACGTGGCGAGCAAGCACGACCTCCTCGCGGAAGATGATCCACTTCAGGATCAGGTCCTTCAGGCCGAGAACCTTGGGGCGGCCGCCATCCAGCACCACGCAGTTGTACGAGATCGAGACCTCGAGTTCCGTCTTGGACACGAGATCGGCAAACACTGCCTCGGTCGACTCGTCCTTGCGCAGGGCAATCCACACGCGGATGCCGTCCTTGTTGCTCTCGTCGCGAAGGTCGACGATGCCGTCGATCTTCTTGTCGCGCACCAGTTCGGCGATGGTGGCGACGAGAGCGGCCTTGTTCACCTGATAGGGCAGCTCGTCGATGACGATCGCCTTGGCGCCGCGGCCGCGGTCTTCCTCATGCCAGCGCGAACGAATCTTGATGCGCCCCGACCCACTCTCCACGGCCTGGGCGAACCCGTCGAGGCCGTAGACGATGGCAGCGGTCGGAAAGTCGGGCGCCTTCAGGAGGCCGACGACTTCGGCGGTCGACGCTTCCGGGTTGTCCAGCAGCATCAGCGCCGTCTCGCACACCGAACGGAGATTGTGCGGCGGGATCTTCGACGCCATGCCGACGGCGATTCCCTCCACGCCATTGACGAGCAGGTTCGGATACGGTGTCGTCAGGATCGACGGCTCCTGCTCCGTCCCGTCGTAATTGGGGTTCCACTGGATCGTCTCCTTGTGCAGGTCCTGGAAGAACTCTCCGGTGAGCCGGGTGAGGCGCATTTCGGTGTAGCGCATCGCGGCAGGCATATCGCCGTCGATGGAGCCGAAGTTGCCCTGCCCGTCGATCAGCGGCGTGGCCATGGAGAACGGCTGCGCCATGCGGACCGCAGCGAAGTAGACGGAGGTGTCTCCGTGCGGGTGGAACTTGCCGATCACATCGCCGACGGTGCGCGCCGATTTGCGATAGGCCTTCGCGTGCGAGTTGCCGGCGTCATGCATCGCGAAGAGGATGCGTCGGTGCACTGGCTTGAGGCCGTCGCGGACGTCGGGAAGCGCGCGATCGGTGATCACGCTCATCGAGTAGTCGATGAAGCTCTGCTCCATGAGGGGCTGGATGTACTGCTGGATGATCTGGGACATGTTGGATGCTGGTGTGAGGTGATGTTCAGGCTTCGTTGACTGCGCCGGCGAGCGGCTCGTCAGACGTCGAGCTGCGCGTACGTGGCGTTCGCCTCGATGAAGGCGCGCCGCGGTGGTACCTCGCGGCCCATGAGCAGTTCGAAAACCGAGTCCTCTGCCTCACCCGGCTGCGGCCGTGCAGCGGTCACAACCGGCTCCTCACCGGTGTCTGCGGCAACGATTCGATCTGGGCCCCCGTCGGCGGCTGGCGCGTACTGCAGTTGCGTCAGGGTGCGAGTGGCCGGATCCATGGTGGTCGCCCAGAGTTGCTCCGCATTCATCTCGCCCAGGCCCTTGAAGCGCTGGACCTCATATCCGTCACGCCCGCCATGCGATGCGAAGAACGCCTCGAGGGCGGCATCGTCGCGGATCCAGATCGGCTCGCCCTTGCCCTTCCGCACGCGATACAGCGGCGGCATCGCCATATACACGTACCCGTTCGTGATGAGCGCGGGCATGTACTTGTGGATCAGCGTCAGCAGGAGGGTCACGATGTGCGCCCCGTCGACGTCTGCGTCGGTCATCATGATCAGCTTGTGGTACCGAAGGCGCGACAGATCGAAGGCCGTGGCGGCGCCGCATCCGAAGGCCTGCACGATGTTGTCGATCTCCTCGGACTTCAGGCCGTCGGCAACGTCGTTGAGGCGCTGAACGTTCAAGGGCTTGCCCTTGAGCGCGAGGATCGCCTGCGTCTTGCGGTCGCGTCCTTGCTTGGCCGAGCCGCCGGCGGAGTCGCCCTCGACCAGGTAGAGCTCGCACAGAGCGGGATCCGTTTCCTGGCAGTCGGCCAGCTTGCCCGGCAGGGTGCCGACAGACAGTGGGTTCTTGCGCTCGACCTGGTCACGCGCACGCTCTGCTGCGGCCCGGGCCCGCGCGGCGCGGTCCGCACGGGCCACGGCTGCCTTGGCGTCCTTCGGGTTCTCCTCGAAGAACTTCATGATCGTCTGATAGGTCACGGTGGAGACCGCGCCGTTGCACTCGGTGTTGGCGAGCTTGTCCTTCGTCTGGCCAGAGAAGCGAGGTTCGGTCAGGCGGACGGAGATGGCCGCAGTGAGCCCTTCCCGCACGTCCTCGGCGACGAAGCCTTCCTTCGACAGGGAGTTGTCCGCCGCGTACTTGTTGTAGGCGCGCAGCAGCGCGGCGCGGAAGCCGGCATCGTGGCTGCCACCGTTGGGCGTGGAGACGCCGTTGGCAAAGGACACGATCGTGCTGGGCCGCTCGGCATGGACCCGAAACGCGATCATCACTTCCACTTCGCCCTGCGCGGTCGCGACCTTCTGATGGGCCGACAGCGCGCGCAGCACGGGAGGATTGTGGTTCGTGCTCACGACGTCGAGGATCTCGGCGAACGTGTCGGCCTTCCATTCCGACGCCTTGCCGGTCCGTTCGTCCGTGTAGGTGATCTGCAGGCCAGGATTCAGGTGCGCACGAGTCGACAGCGATTGGGTGATGACGGCGTCATCGAACGTCAGCTCGCCCTCGCCTTCTTCCGCCTTGAAGATGGTCAGGTCGGGCCAGAAGCGGATTGTGGTGCCGTGGCTCGAGCTGGACCCAACCCGCTTGAGCTTCTCCACAGGGTGCCCGCCGTCAGCGAAAGCCTGGAAGTACTGGCCGCCGTCGCGCTCGATCGACATCTCGAAGCGACTGGACAGCGCATTGACGACCGAGGCGCCGACACCATGCAGACCGCCGCTAGTCTTGTAGGCGCTCTCGCCCGTTTCATTCTCGAACTTTCCGCCCGCGTGCAGGATCGTCATCACCACCGTGGCCGTCGATACCTTTTCCTCTGGGTGCATGTCCACAGGGATGCCACGCCCGTTGTCCTTCACGGAGACGGACCCGTCCACGTGTACGCGCACCTCGATGCGGTCGCAATGGCCGCCAAGGTGCTCGTCGATGCTGTTGTCGAGGATCTCCCACACGCAGTGGTGGAAGCCGCGCTTGGCGGTATCCCCGATGTACATGCCCGGGCGCTTGCGAACCGCCTCGAGCCCGCGGAGAACCTTGATCTGGGAGCCGTCGTAGGCGGCGGGGGTGCTGGACATCGAAGCCTTTCGTTTCGCTGAAGTGGTATGCATTGACCGTCCGCATCAGACGGTGATATCTTTAACTCCGTAGAATGGTAACCACGCGAACTAAAAACGCGCTAGGTTGTTTTCGAAGAAATTTCGCGATCTGGAGGCCTTGAGCCTGCGGAGCGAGCGCCCGAGGGCTTCCACTTCTTGACTCCAATGCCTTTAGATGACCTGCCTTCCCGCATCACCGCCCCGCGTGCGGCGCGCTCGCTCTGGCGGTGCGCCGCACTCGTCGGTGCGCTGGTGCTGTCTGGTGGGTCGCATGCGGCGGAGCTCGAGCCGCCGGGCACCGAAGAGGTCCAGGAGGCGTACGCGCGCTTTCTCGCCGGCGTTGTCGGGAAGCTCGAGGCTGCCGGCGCGCCAGTGACCTCGGCTGCGGAACGCCAGGCGCAGGTCAATGTCTTTGCAAGGCGCATGAAGCTGCGCGACTGCGATCGACGTGGGGACGCATGGCCGGATCCGTTCGCTTCGGCCGACGCAACGCCTCCTGTCGTGTTTCACTGCACCTGGGAGAGCGGCGAGCGCATCAGCCTCACGCGCTCCGCGAACACCGGCGCATGGGCGGTCAGTGATGACGCCACGGCCGCGGCCGGCGCTGGTGTGCTTCTCGTGGGTCCGAAGGTCGACGGGCCGACAGTTGCCGCTGTCCGGCTTGCTCCCAAAGCCCCTGAGGCGGCACCGGTGCCGGCCGCGACGCCCATTGTCCAGGTTCCACAGGTGGCTTCAGCCGTGGTTGCACCTGTCCGCCTCGGCGCGGACGGCCTGCTACAGGCGATGCCGAGCCCGTATGTGCCGCCGACGCGCTCGGAGGCACCCATGACCCTCGCCTCGCCGCAAGGGCCCTCGAGACCGGGCGCGATGCCGGCGCCGTACGCGTCGCGCTAGCGACGCTACGCTGGTGGCCAGCTTGATCGAGGTCTAAAACTGGAGGTTGAGGATCGGGAGGCGCCCTTGGGTGAGCGCGAACTGCAGAAGCAGGTGCTTCTCGAGGATCTCCGGCATGAGGTTCCTTTGCTGCTGGGGTAGATCGACGCTCGAGCTGACGCCGACGCAGTACAGGACCACCTCGCCGCGGGCCAGCTGCTCTTGAAGGGCGGGAAGTACGCGCGGCACGGTGCGCCAGCGGTGGTTGGCGTACGTCGACTGCATGTTGGCCAGCCCAAAGTGGGCCTTTAGGCGCTCATGCACGTTTGAGGTCGTCATCCCGGCGTAGAGCAGCTCGCCCTCGAATTCTTCCAGAGGGACGTCCCATGCGGGCTGTCGTCGTTCCACCAACAGGTAGACGCCGAACAGGGACCAGAGCGGAAGCGTTTGCGCAGGACCGTTGGACATCAGGACTGGCGCGCGGGGATCGAGCCGAAAGCCCCAAGCGGCATGCTCCGGCTGTTCGACCAGGGAGCGAAGTACCTGCAGGATCTTGAAGTTCATCCGTCGGAGTCTGGCATGTGCCTTCCTGGGTGCCCGGGAGGCGCGACCCGCTGCTGCACCTGGCTGCACCTGGCGCAGCCGAGCCGACCGGCATCCCTCCGACGCGGGCCAGCGGAAATCGCCGGCTCACCAAAGGACCCCAGCGCGTAGTGTCCGGGAATGGCCACCCCAGACCCCGATCCGCTCTCCCGCTACTGGGCCAAGCGCGACTTCGCCATCACCTCCGAGCCCCGCGGCGAGCCCGGCGCGAGCGGCGCAGGTCGCTCGTTCGTTATCCAGAAGCATGCCGCCTCTCGGCTGCACTACGACTTCCGGCTCGAGCTCGACGGTGTGCTCGTCTCCTGGGCCCTGCCCAAGGGACCGAGCTTCGATCCGGCGGATAAGCGCATGGCCATCCATGTCGAAGACCACCCGCTCTCCTACGGCTCGTTTGAGGGCACGATCCCTCCCAAGCAGTACGGCGCAGGCACGGTGATCGTCTGGGACAACGGCATTTGGGAGCCCGTCGGTGACCCGCGGGAGGGGTTGGCCAAGGGGAAGCTGCTGTTCCATTTGCACGGCCAGAAGCTCCACGGCCTGTGGGAGCTGGTGAAGATCGCCAAGGGTGGGGAGAAGCAGGAACCCTGGATCCTCTTCAAGAAGCGGGACGCATCGGCGCGGCCCAAGGCCGAATTCGACGTGGTCACGGCCTTACCGGACAGCGTGTTCGCCAAGCCGCTGAAGCCTGCCAAGCCGCCGAAGGTTGCAGGTGAAAGCGAACCGCCGCCCCGCCGCAGAAAGGGCGCGGCCGGAGCAGGGAACGAGCCGCGCCACACTGTGCCAGGCGCTGTGAAGGCGCCAATGCCAAAGCGGCTCGCGCCGCAGCTGGCCACGCTCGCCACCGGCGTCCCGACCACCGGGTCCTGGTCATATGAGATCAAGTTCGACGGCTACCGGATGATGGCCCGCATCGAGGGCGGGAAGGCGCAGCTGTTCACACGCAATGGCCACGACTGGTCAGCGAAGATGCCGGGCGTCATTGCCGACCTGGAGGGTCTCGGCGTGCAGACGGCCTGGCTAGATGGCGAGGTGGTGGTGCTGGGCGCCAACGGTGCACCGGACTTCAACGCGCTTCAGAACGCCTTCGACAAGCGCTCGACGGGCCGAGGCGTGGTGTTCTTCGTTTTCGACGTGCCGTACTTCGAGGGCTACGACCTCCGCGAGGTCGAGCTCGCATCGCGACGTTCCCTCCTGAAGTCGTTCTTCGAGGAGAAGGCCACCGACGTGCTTCGGTTCAGCGCGGATTTCGACGCCGACCCCGCGTCGATCCTCGCCTCAGCCTGCAAGCTTGAGCTCGAGGGACTTATCGCAAAGCGGACCGATGCGCCCTATGTCTCCCGCCGGGCGGACACCTGGCTGAAGCTCAAATGCAAGCTGCGCCAGGAATTCGTCGTCTGTGGCTTCACCGCGCGCAGCGACAACGCCTCCGTCGTGGGTAGCCTGCTGCTGGGCATTCATGACGGCGCCGGCAAGCTGATCTCCGCAGGCACCGTCGGCACCGGTTGGGGCGCCGCCGAAGGCCAGGCGATGATGAAGAAGCTGACCGCCTTGGAAGTCCAGCAGCCGCCGTTCGAGGCGGGCTCGGCAAAGAAGGGACGGTGGTCCAAGCGCTCGGCCGGCGGCGAGCGTTGGACGAGGCCAGAGCTGGTTGCGGAGGTGACCTTCCAGGAGTGGACACCAGACGGACAGATCCGTCACGCGTCCTTCGTCGGCTTGCGAACGGACAAGCCAGCCCGGATGATCATTCGGGAGCGCGCGGCGGACGGCGTCGACCAGGCGCCGGCCGAGCCGCCCCGGCGGCCAACGGCGGCGGCAGTGAAGGTCTCCAATGCCGATCGCGTGATCGATCCGGCGTCGGGGCTCACCAAGCTCGACCTGGTGCGCTACTACGAGTCCGTCGCCGAATGGATGCTGCCGCACCTGAAGAACCGGCCGTGTTCGCTGGTTCGTGGACCCATTGGCGTCACCGGCCAGCTCTTTTTCCAGAAGCACGCCGAGAAGACGTCGATGCCGGGCATTCGTGAGCTGAGCACCGAGCTCTGGCCAGGCCACGATGCGCTGCTTGAGGTCGGCACTGTCCAGGCGCTCGCCGGCGCGGCGCAGATGAACGTGATCGAGTTTCACACCTGGAACTCGACGGCGAAGGCGATCGACAAGCCGGATCGGATGATCTTTGACCTGGACCCGGGAGAAGGCACAACCTGGGCGCACATTCAGGAGGCGGCCGTCCTGATGCGCGCGATGCTCACCGAGCTCGGCCTCGAGAGCTGGCTCAAGACAAGCGGAGGCAAGGGCCTGCATGTCGTGGTCCCGCTGGCGCCGCGCCTTGGCTACCCGGCGGTGAAAGGCTTCTCGGAGGCGATCGTGCGTCACATGGCGCGCACCATCCCGAGCCGCTTCGTGGCTAAAAGCGGGCCCTCGAATCGCATCGGAAAGCTCTTCATCGACTACCTTCGCAACGGCCATGGCGCGACCACTGCCGCCGCGTTCTCGGCCCGCGCGCGGCCAGGCCTCGGCGTCTCGATGCCCATCAGCTGGGACCAGCTCAGCGAAATCAAGAGCGGCGCGCAATGGACGGTGGGCACCGCGCGTGAGTACCTGTCGTTCCAGACAGCTGATCCGTGGGCGGCGTATTGGAAGGCGAGGCAGCCGCTCGGCGTCGCGATGAAGAAGCTCGGGTTCCAGGGCTGAGGCCCGTCCAACGGGCCGTGGGCGCTGAATCAGGGCCGATACGTGCCGTCCGCAGAGCTGGGGGCGTCGGGATCCGGCACTCCCAGGGCATCTCGCGCGAGGCGTTCGATCAGCAAGAACGCCGCCTCGGGCACCTCGGCACGATAGCGATCGCGCTTCGTCTTGGAGATGCGCCCTTCCGCGTCCAAAGCGATGCTCACCAGGGTGGCAAGCGTGGATTGCTGAACATCGAACTCGTCGTTGACCTCGCGAAAAACCGCGTCGAAGTGAGCAATGAACTCCACTTCGCGGCGCAACTCGAGATCTAGTGCAGCCTGAGCCATCTCAAGCCCGAATTGCACCTGCTCTGTGGCGTCCCAGTAGCGGTAGATCTTGTCGTCGCTCTTGAACGTGGAGGCGTACCTGCCGTCACCGATGGACTTTACGTTGACCAGCTCGCGCGCCGGGCGCGAGAACGACGTCAGCACCCGCAGGTACTCAGCCTCGTGTTTCTTCATGGCCACTGACACGGGCAGCAAGGTTCCATGTGCAAGCTGGCCAGAAGCACACAGCAGCTTGTGAAAGAGGAAACGTGAGAGCCGGCCGTTGCCGTCCATGAAGGGGTGCAAATACACGAAGCCGAAGGACGCAATGCTCGCCGCGAAGATTGGGTCGACGCCTTGCTTGGTGGCGCCGTTCGCGAACTCCATGAATTCGGTCATCAGCTCGGCGGCCAGCTCAGGTTCAGGGGGAACAAAGGTCACCCCGAGTGCGCCCTTGTTCCCGTTGCGGAGGTAGTTCTGCTCGGTCCGAAACTGAACCGCTTGCAGGTACGGGTTCTGGATGATCGAGGCTTGCAGTTCCACGAGGTAGTCCTCGGTGATCGGTCTCGGCTCGTGGGCCTGGCGCAGGAGGCGCACGAATGTGCGTGCGCGATCCTCCGAAGGGGCTTCTTGCTCGATCGCATAGCTATCTCTCGTTTCGCTCAGGTAGGCCCAATTCAGCGTCCGCGCGAGCGTTTCCTGATTGAGCTCCCCCAGGAAGTCGCGAACCCTTCCGAGAATGTCCTGGGCCTGCAGGTCTTCAATTCGCTTCCGGCGCTCGACGGTGACGCAGTACTTCCAGGTTCCAAGGCCATTGAAATTCACGCGCCAGCGTGCGTCGCGGTCGGCGCGGCCGACGAAGTACCGCTTCGGATCGAACAGGTCGACGTAAGGAGCGGTCACCTTGGGCGCCTCGATGAGCTGTTCATCTCGAAAGTGCTCCCACATGCTGCAAGTCATGCGCAGGTACTGACCCGACGGCGCGTTGGCGAAGGCCGTTCGCAGTTCGTCTGCAGGCACGTGCTCCATCGCTGCTGCAAGCAGCTGGAGGTTGATCCCCTCGTGCTTTAGAGCGAACATCAGATGGTTCAACAAGCCTTCGTCCGCAGGTGCCACCGCCGCCGGGACGCCGATGAGGTGGCCGAAGTCGGTGATTCGAGTGACGGGCTTCACCATCGCCGGCTTCGCAATCTCGAATACGGGCAGGTCAAGCGACTCGCGAAGAAAGGCGTAGCCAACCAAGCTCATTTTTTCTTCACCTTCGGCGGAATTTCTTCAGATTAGAGCAGGTTTCATAGATTTTCTTCATTTCCCTGGGGCTTCACGCTGTCGAACACGTATGGAAAACTGGTTCCAGTTGCACGTAATGGTGGCGCATGTCCGCTGTTAGCTCTTCCTCAGCGGGCCGACCGCTCGCAGCCTCAGAAGGACTGCAGAGCCGCTGTTTCTGCGTGCCGGGCGCAGATGCTCCGGCCCTGATTGCTTCGTTCTGGGCGCAGCTGAGCGCACAGGACGCCGACATCCAAGCGCTGCCTGGAAACGGAACCGGTGAAATCAAGGGTAGCCAGCTCTTTGTCCAATGGGCTCGGTGCGTCGAAGTGCCATTGCTGGTTTGCCATGTGGTCGAGCTGAGGACTGGGACGATTCGGGAGGGCGGGGTCGCTGAAGCAGGCCTCGGCGCCCCTGTCGTCTTTTGGCGCCCTGTTGCTGGTGCCGATGATGGCCCCCCGGGCAGTTGGGAAAAGGCCATTGGCGCGCCGCATGCGCTCGTGCCGCACAGCCCGCGGAACGAACCAACCTTCCTACGCCTGTTGCAGGTGATGCGCGAGCCGAATGTGCTCGCCTCGAACGGCGATGACAGCGCAGCGCGAGTGCTTGCCGAAGAGGAATGTCGCTACTGGCAATCTCTTGTTCGCACGCAAGCCCGAGCGCATCGCGCCGAGCTGAACGCCAACCGGATACGACTACAGGCCATGCGCGACTCAGCCGGCCAGTCGGTTGCCGCGGAGGCGCCTCTGCCTCTGCCTGAGCGCATCTGGCAGTACTCAGAAATCGAAGAGTGGGCAGCGGCGAACGGTGATCGCATCGTCATCCTTCCACGCGCACTTGCAGGTGGAAAGAAGGCCGAGTATCACGAGCCATCCCGCGTCTTCGCCGGCCTGGAGATTCTGGCCGGGCCATACCCTGCGCTGCGACGAAATGAGATCACCAGCGAGGAGTTCAAGAGGCGATGTGACGAGGTCGGTCTTGATCTGACGCGATCGGTCGACAGGTCCGTTGCGGGGTCCGCTGGTGATGAGTACTTCGTGCGCTGGAAGGGGCGGCGCGTGTTTCTCAGCCACCACCTGCGGCGCGGCACGTCGCGCGAGCCACGCTTCGCCCTCCGGATCTACTTCGCGTGGGACGACGCCGACCAGATCGTCATCGTCGGATGGCTTCCATCGCACCTTACAGCGAGCATGAGCTGACGATGAGTAAGAAGAACCCAGCCAAGGAGCGCGCACGCGCGCGCCGACTGAAGGAGGATCGCCTCCGAGCGGAGGAGTTCAAGAGAAAGCAGCGTGGCGCTCAGTCTGCAATTCTTGACGTGCTGTACGGCTCGCCTACGGTCCAGACGCTAGCGAAGATCGGTAAAGCTGTGCCGAAAGCGAAGACTCCGATCGAATGGGATGCGGAATGCACGCGACGAACCGAAGGTGTTCGGCACTTGGCGGCCCGGTACATCGAGGCGATCGAGGCGTCTATGTCCGCGCTCCTCCGTCCACCAGGTGCAACCTCTGGGCTCATGTTCACGCAAGGCGCTGATCCACATGAAGACCCGTCGGGAGTGCCCTGTTCACTCTTCCATTGCCACGAGTTGGGCGGAGCCCCGTTTAGCTACTCCGCCATCGACCTGTTTTTCAAGGAAGACCACCTGGCGATGGCGGTGGCCTGGCTCGTCGGCCTCGAGCTGAGAAGTGCGACGAACCTTTACCTCGTTCTATGCGGGACGAGGGAAGGGGCACGGGCATGTTTCGCAGCAGACGCCTCAGAGTGGCTGCCAATCTCGGATCCGCTCGTCATGACTCCGGCCATCGAAATATCGATGGAGGCGATGATGGAAGACGATCACCCCGACACAGCTGACCTCGCTCTCTCGGATCTTCTCGACGGCGAAGGGAGGGGCAGCGAAGTCGGGCGGATTTCCGCCCGCGAGCTTGCGAGTGCTCTGCGCGCCAACTTTGCGACCGATGCACTTGTGCTGGCGGATCTTTTCGTCGACGAGCGTGACTCGATGAAGGCGGCAGACTCGGAGATTGCGGACTTGGAGGCTGAACTGAGAGCCACGCGCAAAGTGCTGAAGCGGAAGGAAGACGAACTGCAGGCAGCACTGCTGCGTCTGGAGCGGAAAGGTGAAGTGACAAGGCCTCAGGCAAGCGGGCCCGGCCGAGCTGCCCATGCGGGCGATGCAGCTCCAGCGCCGCTCGTCGAGCGGCTTCGCGCGATCTTCTGACCTTTCTCGCGGGTGTTCCCCTTGGCTTTCGCACCGGCTAGGCGAGCTGCGGGGTACGGGTTGCGCCGATGCCGCAACCGGAGTCGGCGCTGCAACATCAGAACTGGTTAGGCCGAAAGGCATGCCATGCACTGGCCGGTAGTGCTATGGCGATTTCCATGGGTATCCCTACCCTCCAAGCACTTCAACAAACGGAGAAGCAGGATGGACGGAGCAGCGTTGGTCAAGGCGGTCCAGGCAAAGCTGGATGTGACGGCAGACGGGAAGATCGGGCCAGAGACTCTGCTCGCGGTCTACAAGGAGATCCTTGGCAAGAATCCCGCGAAGTCGATGACTGCCGGCAAGGCAGATCCCCGCAGCGAGGAGACCATGGCGAAGCTGCAGCCCGAGCTGCTGCCCTATGGGCGCATGCTGGTTGCCAGGGCAGCGAGCATTGGGATCGAGATCAAGCTGATCTCAGGCTATCGGAGCTACGCCGAGCAGGACGCGCTTTTCGCGATCGGTCGTACGACGCAGCTCAACAGGGGCCACGTGACGGACGCGAAAGGTGGCGAATCGAACCACAACTTCGGAATTGCGTTCGACGTCGGTGTGTTTGAAGGAAAGACATACATCCCCAACGATCCTGCGCCGTACGACGCGGTCGGCGCGATCGGCACGGAGATCGGTCTGGAATGGGGGGGGAACTGGAAGTCTTTCAACGACAAGCCGCACTACCAGCTTCGCCCCGCATGGGCCAGCTTGATGTCCGAGCGGGAAATGTTGGCGGAGCTGCGTGAGAGGGTAAAGGCGGGGGTGAGTCCGTACGCCGAGGGTTGATCGAGTCAAGGTTGGGAGGGCTTCATGCGCACGCACGATGGGATGTGTCCTCACGCTTACGAGCGCGGTGTCAGCGCGATACCGGAGCCAGTGAGATCGAAGAGCCATGGCGGGTGAGTACTGCGCTCTAGGTACCGGCGTCTGCCTAAGCCCCGAAGCCTGGGCGGCATGGGTACAAGCCGTCGGTTCCGTCGTCGCCATCGTCGCGGCAGTAGCGGTGGTCGATTTCCAGCTGCGGAAGCAAGAGAAAGCCAGAGTTGCCGCCGAGCGTGAGCGTGAGATGGCGCTCTGCAGGGATGCTTTCCTCGCTGCCAGAAGCTATCAATTGGCGATGAGGGACTACGCAGCAGAGCTTCCGGATAAGGCGACCGATGATGCCTCCCGCCATCTGAGGTTTCCGCACGTCTGGATCGATTTCTATAACGGGGGGTACTCGCCGAGGGACCTAGCATTTCTGATCCCGCGCCATGCCAACGATGTCCTGAGCTGCTACTACACGTTGCATGTTCTGATGCGTGAATGGACGAATCGGATCGAACGGCTATTCGAGTACCGAGGTGAGAGGCTTGCCCCGCTGTTGGAGGCACGTAGCCGGGAAGTGAATCGGCTGCTCAGCGACGACGAGCAACTCACCTTGATCGGCCCCTACTGCAGCGCGGAGATCGCTCGGATGACAGCGCGCATAGAAGCTTTGACGCGGGGTGGTGGCATAGACATCAAAGACGGACTGCGCTTCTTGAAAGGGCGCCTCGCTGAGATCTACCCCGAGCTCGCTTTGCCAGAGTTTCCAGACTAAGTCGGCTCAGGCAACTGCTGACAGATGCTGGTCCGTAGGTTCTTCCTGCGGAGAAACTCACGTACTTTCACCCGCCGTCTCGACCAGCACCAGTGTCTTGTCGACACCGAAGCCCTGGGTTCGCGCGAGTCCCTTGCGAACGAGCGCGAGCCCGGCCGCCGTGCAGGCTTTCATGTTGTCGTGGCGGAAGTAGAACATCCCCGTGCCCCGGGTCCAACACTGATGGATCGCCACGCCGTGCTGCATTGCTTCAAGTAGTGCCTGCTGCGTTTTCGGAAGCTTCATCGGGCCTGTACCTCGCAGGGCGCCTTTCCACCCGCATCATCACCCTTTTGGGTGCTGGCGTGATCGAAGAGGCCTCGAGCCTCCACCAGGTCAATGACGGCACGCCATACGTCCACGCGCGGCTGGTCCGCCTGCACGATCCCGAACCGTTGTGGCTCCGCCTCCGCCCGCGCCGCATATCCCCGGACGACTGCGCTGAAGAAGTCGACCGGCTGCTGCTCGAACCGATCCGGCGCGCGGGCGCCGGCAAGCCGCTGTGCAGCGACGGCGGGGTCTAGGACGAAGAGAAGCGTGAGGTCTGGCTGGAGCAGGTCCGTCTGGCAAGGCGTCGCCGGCTGGCGCCCCGCCGCAGCGCGCATAGAGGAGTCCTGCACCATGCGCTCCAGCGCGGTGAGCGTGACCAGGTCGAAGCCGCGGCCGCCACCCTGGTAGGCAAAGGTCGAATCGGTGAAGCGGTCGCAGATGACCACCAACCCAGCGGCGAGCGCCGGCGCGATCACCTGGTGAATGTGGTCCCTGCGCGCGGCGAACATCAGCAGCGCCTCGGTGAGCGCGTCCATCGCTTCGTTCAGGACGAGGCCGCGCAGTGTCTCGGCCAGCGGCGTGCCACCTGGTTCACGGGTCTGGACCACCTGGGCGCCACGGCGCCGAAACTCGTCCGCGAGCGACGAGATATGGCTGGATTTGCCCGCCCCGTCGATCCCTTCGAAGGTGAGGAACAAACCCCGCTGGTGCTGGTGGCCGCCGGCGGAGCTGCCGGCGCGCACACGCTCGGCAGGACAAGGAGCGGCGGAGTCGCCGTGTGGCGCAGTTGAGGCGGTTTGCATGCGGAAAGTCAAAAGAAGATGGGCCGCGAAGGCATTGGCGTCTATATTTCGTAAAGAGCCTACAACACGACGCAATAAACCGTAAGGAAAACCGTGCGGCATTCCCTCACCCCTGCTTTCGGCAGCCCCGCCAGGGGTCACCATTCTCCTTCCGGCGGCGCTCGGTCCGCCGCCGTCCTCGCGGCAAGGCCCATCGTCCTCCTTCAGGCGGAGAGTTCCGCCGAGGTTCGAGCGGTGCTGCTGGCCGCAACCGTTCAGGGTCTCAAGACGCAGCGGGTCGCGCTGCGTGAGCTCCAGACGAATCTCTCCACCCGGGCTGCCCTGGCCGCCCTGCCCGGCCAGCTGCTGCCGGTCGGAACGGTGGAGTTCGTGCGCGCCGCGATGAGCGCGCGCCGCGTCGACGAGCCGCCCGCGATGGGCTACGAGGGCGTTCGGGACTTCCTTCACCGTGAAGTGGAGCGGACCACCCTCGGGGAAGCTCGCAAACGCAAGAAGCCCTTCTTCATCAAGCCCGTGGCCACGAAGCTCTTCGATGGCTTCGTCTACGACACCGACCGTCTCACGGGGCATTCCGGGCAGCAAATCGACCGCATGGCTACCCTGGACGCCAGCACGCCGGTGTGGGTGTCCGACGTGGTCGAGTTCGTCTGCGAATGGCGCTACTACGTCGACGGGAGCGGCAAGATCCTGGCTCGCGCGCGCTATGACGCCGACGGCGATGACGACGCGCCTCTGCCGGTGGCCGAGGTGGTTCAGAGCGCGATCGACGCGACCGTGACGCGCCTCCTCGCCCAGGGCACGCCCCA
>LNAP01002935.1_pt1 | contig 16581 bp, 18 predicted proteins | sample 602601 | NCBI WGS metagenome assembly LNAP01 (sample SAMN02440304, study PRJNA202911) | soil metagenome | biome: Subtropical and temperate rainforests or woodlands; isolation source: soil samples (1 kg each in a 20% v/v slurry with milli Q water) were... ... | reverse complement strand
GCCTGCAACAGATCGCCATGGAGAACAAATTGCCGGTGGTGACCCTGGCCGAAAGCGGCGGCGCCAATCTTAATTACGCGGCGGAGATTTTCGTCGAAGGCGCGCGCAGCTTCGCCAACCAGGCGCGGATGTCAGCCATGGGCCTGCCGCAGATCACCGTGGTGCACGGCTCGGCCACCGCCGGCGGTGCCTATCAGCCGGGGCTTTCGGATTACGTGGTGGTGGTGCGCGGCAAGGCCAAGCTGTTCCTGGCCGGCCCGCCGCTGCTCAAGGCCGCCACCGGCGAAGTGGCGACGGACGAGGAACTGGGCGGCGCCCAGATGCATGCGCAAACCGCCGGCACCGCCGAATACCTGGCGGAAAATGACGCCGACGGCGTGCGCATCGTGCGCGAGATTGTCAGCCTGCTGCCCTGGGACGACCGGCTGCCACCCCAGCCGGCGCGGACCTATACAGAGCCGCTGTATCCGATTGAAGAGCTGCTGGGCCTGATCCCCTCGGACCCGAAAAAGCCCTATGACGTACGGGAAATCATCGCGCGTATCGCCGATGGCTCCAACTTCCTGGAGTTCAAGGGCGAGTTCGATCCCCACACCGTCTGCGGCCACCTGCACATCCAGGGCCGGGCCTGCGGGTTTATCGGCAACAACGGCCCGATCACGCCCAAGGGCGCGAGCAAGGCCGCGCAATTTATCCAGCTGTGCGACCAGAGCCAGACACCGCTGCTGTTTTTCCACAACACCACCGGCTTTATGGTGGGCACCGAATCCGAGCAACAAGGCGTGATCAAGCACGGCGCGAAGATGATCCAGGCGGTGGCCAATGCCCGCGTGCCCAAGCTCACGGTGGTGGTCGGCGGTTCCTACGGCGCCGGCAACTATGCGATGTGCGGCCGTGGCCTGGACCCACGCTTTATCTTCGCCTGGCCCAACAGCCGCACCGCCGTGATGGGCGGCGCCCAGGCCGGCAAGGTGCTGCGCATTGTCACCGAGGCCAAGCAGTTGAAAGACGGCCTGGTGCCCGACCCCAAGGTGCTCGACATGCTCGAACACGTCACCGCGCAGAAACTCGATAGCCAGTCCACGGCCCTGTATGGCAGCGCCAACCTGTGGGATGACGGGCTGATTGATCCACGGCACACCCGCACTTTGCTGGGTTACCTGCTGGATATCTGCCAAGAGGCTCAGGTGCGCCAATTGCAACCCAACAGCTTCGGCGCCGCGCGCTTTTAACGATCAGGAGAACAATAAAAATGATCTTCACCCAGGAACACGAAGAGCTGCGCCGTACCGTACGGGGTTTTGTCGAGCGCGAGATCAACCCCCACGTCGACGAATGGGAAAAAGCCGGGCGCTTTCCCATCCACGAGATTTTCCGCAAGGCCGGCGATCTCGGTCTGCTGGGTATTTCCAAGCCAGAGAAGTTCGGCGGCATGGGTCTGGACTACAGCTACTCGATTGTCGCCGCCGAAGAATTCGGCACCATCCGCTGCGGCGGCATCCCGATGTCCATCGGCGTACAGACTGATATGTGCACCCCGGCGCTCGCACGTTTTGGCTCCGATGAACTGCGCGACGAATTCCTGCGCCCGGCCATCAGCGGCGAACAGGTGGGCTGCATCGGCGTCTCGGAGACCGGCGCTGGCTCCGACGTGGCGGGCTTGAAAACCCACGCCCGCAAGGACGGCGACGACTACGTGATCAACGGCAGCAAGATGTGGATCACCAACTCCCCCAGCGCCGACTTTATCTGCCTGCTGGCCAACACTTCGGACGGCAAGCCGCATATCAACAAGTCACTGATCATGGTGCCGATGAACACCCCTGGGATCAGCGTCAGCCCTCCCCTGGAAAAGCTCGGCATGCACAGCTCGGAAACCGCCCAGGTGTTTTTCGATGATGTGCGCATTCCACAGCGCAACCGCATCGGCCACGAAGGCGCGGGCTTCATGATGCAGATGCTGCAGTTCCAGGAAGAACGGCTGTTTGGCGCGGCCAATATGATCAAGGGCCTGGAGGCCTGCGTCGACAGCACCATCGCCTACTGCAAGGAGCGCCAGACCTTCGGCAAGGCCCTGATCGACAACCAGGTGATCCACTTTCGCCTGGCCGAGCTGTCCACCGAGATCGAATGCCTGCGCGCCCTGGTCTACCAGGCCACCGAGCAATACCTCAAGGGCCAGGACGTGACGCGGCTGGCCTCAATGGCCAAGCTCAAGGCCGGGCGCCTGGGCCGCGAAGTCAGCGACAGCTGCCTGCAGTACTGGGGCGGCATGGGCTTTATGTGGGACAACCCGGTGGCCCGCGCCTATCGTGACGTGCGCCTGGTGTCGATTGGCGGCGGCGCCGACGAGATCATGCTGGGGATCATCTGCAAACTGATGGGTACGCTGCCGGGGAAAAAATCGTGAACGCCTGTGAAACCCTGCTGCTGGAGCCGCACAACGGCGTGCTGCACATCACCCTCAACCGCCCGCAGAACCGCAATGCCATGAGCGTGCAGATGGTCAGCGAACTGCGCGCCGTGCTGACGGATGTCGCCCGTGACGAGCAGGTGCGGGCATTGGTGATCAGTGGCGCTGGCGGGCACTTCTGTGCGGGCGCCGATGTTAAGGACATGAGCCGCGCGGGCAGCCGCGAAGGCTTGCGTGATTTGAACCGGGTGTTTGGCGCGCTGTTGCAAGAAGTCGAAGCCCTGCCCCAGGTGGTGATTGTGGTGTTGCAGGGCGCGGTGCTGGGCGGCGGTTTTGGCCTGGCGTGTGTCAGCGACATCGCCATTGCCGACCACCAGGCACAGTTCGGCTTGCCGGAAACCAGCCTCGGCGTGCTGCCGGCGCAGATCGCACCGTTTGTGGTGCGGCGCATCGGCCTGACCCACGCCCGGCGCCTGGCGCTGACTGCGGCGCGGTTTGACGGGGTCGAGGCGCAGCGCCTGGGGGTGGTGCATTTTGTCGAGCATGCCCCCCAAGGATTGGCGCAGCGCCTGGATGAGGTGTTGGGGCAGGTATTGCGCTGTGCACCGCGCGCCAATGCGCGAACCAAGGCGTTGTTGCTCCAGAGCCTGGATCAGCCGCTGGAGCTGCTGCTGGATCAGGCTGCCGATTGGTTTGCCGAGGCGGTGACCGGGGAAGAAGGCATTGAGGGGACGCGGGCGTTTGTCGAGAAGCGCAAGGCCAGGTGGGTGAGTTGATCTTGAAAACGCCACATCCCCTGTAGGAGCTGGCTTGCCTGCGATGCGGGCACCTGGATCTGTCAGGGATACCGAGGTGATGCAATCGCAGGCAAGCCAGCGCCCACACAAGCCCGCGCCTGCGAAACCAATCAAACAGGGACCCAAAATGCCCAGTTTCAATAAAATACTGATCGCCAACCGCGGCGAAATCGCCTGCCGAATCCAGCGCACCGCCCAGGCCCTGGGCTACCGCACCGTGGCGATCTATAGCGCAGCCGACGCCAACGCCCTGCACGTACAAATGGCCGACGAAGCGGTGGATATCGGCCCCGCCCCGGTGCAGCAGTCTTACCTGAACATCCCGGCGATCCTCAATGCCGCACGCCTGACCGGCGCCGATGCGATCCACCCCGGCTACGGCTTTCTCTCGGAGAACCCCGAGTTCGCCAAGGCCTGCATTGCCGCCGGCCTGGTATTTATCGGCCCCAGCGCCGACGCCATCGAGTTGATGGGCAGCAAGCGCCTGTCAAAAATCGCCATGCTCGACGCCGGGGTGCCGTGCATTGCCGGCTACCAAGGCAGCGCGCAGGACGACACCACCCTGCAGAGCGAAGCCGAGCGCATCGGCTACCCGCTGATGATCAAGGCCAGTGCCGGCGGCGGCGGACGCGGCATGCGCCTGGTGCACGCGCCGGCGCAGTTGCTCGAACAACTGCACACCGCACGCTCCGAGGCCCTGAATGCCTTTGGCAGCGACGAACTGATTCTGGAGCAGGCGCTGATCGAACCGCGCCATGTGGAAATCCAGCTGTTCGGCGATGCCCACGGCAACCTGATCTACCTGGGCGAACGTGATTGCTCGGTCCAGCGCCGCCATCAGAAGGTCATCGAAGAAGCACCCTGCCCGGTCATGACTACCGAACTGCGCCAGGCCATGGGCGAAGCGGCGCTCAAGGCCGGACGCGCAGTGGCGTATGTCGGCGCGGGCACTGTGGAGTTCCTGCTGGACCGGAGCGGGCGGTTCTATTTCCTGGAAATGAACACCCGCCTGCAAGTGGAGCACCCCGTCACCGAACTGATCACCGGCCTGGACCTGGTGGACTGGCAACTGCAAATCGCCGCCGGCCAGCCCCTGCCCTTGCGCCAGGACCAGGTGACGCTGAGCGGGCATGCCATGGAAGTGCGCCTATACGCCGAAGACCCGGCCCAGGGTTTCTTGCCACAAACTGGCGAGGTGTTGCGCTGGGAGCCGGCAGCCGGGGTGCGGGTCGATCATGGATTGCAAGCCCCGCAGCGCATCAGCCCGTTCTATGATCCGATGCTGGGCAAGATCATCGCCCATGGCGCTACCCGCGAAGAGGCCCGGCGCAAGCTGCTGCGGGCGGTGCAGGACTGCGTGCTGCTGGGGATCCCCAGCAATCAGCGGTTACTGGTGGACCTGCTGGGGCATGCGCAATTTGTCGCGGCGGATTTCAGCACCGGATTTATTGCCGAACACTTCAGTGACATTGCCCGCCCTGCCGTCAGCGAAGAAGACCTGGCTCTGGCCGCCGCCCTGTTTTATCGGCACAGCGCGGCAGTGCATGGCCCGGCCCTGGCAGGCTGGCGCAACAATGCCAGCGTGCCCTGGACCTACCGCCTGGGCGTCGATGAGCACCGCCATGAGGTCAGCGCCCGCTTACTGGCGGAGGATCATCTGCAAGTCGGCAACATCGACATCCACCTCCTCGACAGCGACGGACGCTGGGCCAGCCTGGTCATCAACGGCATTCGGCGGCGGATTGCCTATCACCTGCAAGGCTCCCAGCTCTGGCTGTTGAATGCCGGCACCAGCCTGTGCGTGAGCAACCAGACGCAAACCGTGGCCAGTCGTGACGCGCCCGTCAGCAGCGGCACGGTCAAGGCGCCGATGGACGGTGCCATTACCCTGCTGCAGGTGCGCGAAGGGGATGTGGTGAGCAAGGGCCAACTGCTGCTGGTGCTCGAAGCGATGAAAATGGAGCATCCGCTCAAAGCGGGCATCGACGGGGTGGTCAAGGCCATTCACGTCAGCGCCGGTGATCAAGTGCGCAATCGCCAGGTATTGCTGCAGATCGAGTAGCCCTGGGCGGAACTACCAGGCTTGGCTACGCTCTATCCCCATCAGAAAGGGATGAGTACGGGAACCTGCGATGCCTCATTGGCTGATTATTGATCTTGAAGCCACAACGGATGACGGCGGCTGGCCCGTGTCGGAGATGGAAATCATCGAAATCGGCGTGAGCCTGGTCAACCGTCAGGGCCGCGAGCTGGACCATTTCCAGCGCTTCGTGCGGCCCTTGCGCCGCCCGTTGTTGACGCCGTTCTGCCGCCAGCTGACGCACATCAGCCAGGCCAGTATCGACAGCGCAGCGCCCTTGACCGAGGTCTGGCCGCTGTTCGAACGCTGGCTGGGCCAGCATCATCCGCGCCTGGAAGGCTGGGCCAGCTGGGGCGACTATGATCGCCAGCAACTGGAGTTGGAGTGGCAGCGCCATGGCTTGGCCAGCGCGCTAAGCCAGACACCCCATGTGAACCTCAAGCAACGCTTCGCCAAGGCCCGACGCCTGGACAAGCCGTTGGGGCTCAATGGCGCCTTGCAACTGGCGGGCATGCAGTTCAACGGCCAGCAACACCGGGCACTGGAAGATGCGCGCAATACCGCGCGTTTGCTGCCGTTGATTTTGCCCGTGTAGAAGGCATACTGGCCGACCTTTCTTGCCCCTTTTTTCGAGGATTCGCCCATGTTCAAAGTCAATGAGTACTTCGACGGCACCGTCAAGTCGATCGCCTTCGGCACCCCTGAAGGTCCGGCGACCATCGGCGTGATGGCTCCGGGTGAATACGAATTCGGCACGGCCCAGCGTGAAATCATGCACGTGGTCTCGGGCGCGCTCACCGTCAAGTTGCCAGGCAGCGACGCCTGGGAAACCTTCGCCGCCGGCAGCCAGTTCAATGTGCCTGCCGACAGCAAGTTCCAGCTCAAGGTGGCCGTGGACACTGCCTACCTCTGCGAATACCGCGGCTAAGCTTTTTCCGCGCAAAAAAATGCCCGCCTCCCAAGAGGCGGGCATTTTTCATGGGCGACGGTTATTCGAGGATCGTCACCGGCATGCCGACTTCCAGGCGGCCCGCGCCGTCATTGACCAGGTTCTGGCCGAACATCACGCCATCGGGCTGTTTGCGGTAGGTTTCCAGGGTCGCCAGCGGCTGGCGATCGGCACTGCGCTCCCCGGTCGCCGGGTCGATGGTGGTGAGGATGCACCGCGAGCAAGACTTGACCACCCGGAACTCCACCTCACCAATGCGCAGGCGCTTCCAGCCATCCTCGGCAAAGGCCTCGCTGCCTTCGATCACCAGGTTGGGGCGAAAGCGCAGCATTTCCATGGGCCGGCCGACGCGTTGCGACAAGTCGTCGAGAGACGCCTGGCCTATCAGCAACAAGGGGAAACCGTCGGCGAACGCCACCTGGTCATCGTCCTTGCCGTAGCCGGCCGCCGTGGTGCGCGCGCGCTCCAGCGGGACTTGCACCAAGCGTGTCGGTTTGCCGATGAACTGGCTGACCCAATCGGCGGCCTCAGCACCGGCGGCCGGGACCCGCAGGGTGTCGCGCCAGATGGTGACACCACGCAGCTCGGCATCGGCGCCGGGCAACGCCACATCCAGGGTGGGCAGGCCTGCAGCGCTCAAGGTCAGGCCACCGGCGGCATTCCACAACGCCGACAGCTGGCTCATCTGCGCCACGGCACGCTGGGTCAGGAATCGCCCACTGGCCTCGTCCACCAGCATCCAGCGTCGGTCCCCGTCCAGCCCGAGTTTATCCAGGCCGATCTGCGACAAGGTCTCTGCCTTGCCCGACTTCAAGGGGTACCGATACAACGCGCTGAGACGAAGCATGAGCGTGGGTTCCTGTGAGCAAAAGCGTCACCCTATACGAGCACGCCGGCAGAATCAAAATTTCCCCCGGCCGGCAATTAGAGGCCCCCTCGTCACAGGCCGGAATCAGGCCGGCACTTCGTCCAGCATCAGGCGCTGGCGCACCACATCCACCAACTTGTCGGGCTGGAATTTGGAGAGGAAGTTGTCGCAACCGACCTTCTTCACCATCGAGTCGTTGAAGCTGCCCGACAAGGATGTGTGCAGCACCACATAGAGGCCGCGCAGACGCGGGTCGTTGCGGATCTCGGTAGTCAGGCGGTAGCCGTCCATCTCGGGCATTTCGGCGTCGGTGAAGATCATCAACAGTTTGTCGGTCATCACCTGGCCGCTGTCCGCCCATGCCTTGAGCATGTTCAAGGCCTTGAGGCCGTCACTGGCGATATGCATCTTCACCCCCAGTTGCCCCAGGGTGTCGCGCAGTTGCGACAAGGCCACGTTGGAGTCATCCACCAACAGCACTTCGCGACCACGGGCACGTTCGAGCACCGGATCCTCGAGTTTTTCCCGGGAGACCTTGGCGTTGTAGGGCACGATCTCGGCGAGGACTTTTTCCACGTCGATGATTTCCACCAACTGCTCATCCACCTTGCTGATGGCCGTGAGGTAGTGCTGGCGGCCGGCGCTCGCCGGCGGTGGCAGGATCGACTCCCAGGTCATGTTGACGATGCGGTCGACGCCGCCCACCAGGAACGCCTGTACCGAGCGGTTGTACTCGGTAACGATAATGGTGCTGTTGGGCCCCGGTACCAGCGGACGCATGCCGATGGCCTGGGACAGGTCGATCACCGGCAGGGTCTGGCCACGCAGGTTGACTACGCCACACACAAACGGGTGGCGCTGGGGCATCAGGGTCAGCTTGGGCAACTGCAGGACTTCTTGCACCTTGAACACGTTGATCGCGAACAACTGGCGCCCGGCCAGGCGAAACATGAGGATCTCCAGGCGATTCTCACCCACCAATTGCGTGCGTTGATCTACCGTGTCGAGAATGCCAGCCATTGAAGACTCCTGGGTGTGCTGAAAAGAATCGCTGCTTACTGGAGAAGGTTATCGGCAGCTCGCGCCAGACCTTGACCCTCGCTAAAATGCCACGCAAATGCATTGATGTCACACTGACATCATGCTTTACTGGTTTCACCTTACTGTCCGGTGGTCTGGCAACGCGCCGGGACCCTCAAACGGTCACAAGGTTCAGCCATGTAAGGGATTCCCCTAGTCGCAATCAGGTCCAACCTGATATTCGCGATATCCAATAGCCATTAATGTGACGCCATTCTCATTGCATGAACGGAGTCAGGCTTTTGTTTGCTATCGCAAGCCCACGGCCCAAGGGCCTTCCAGGCATTAACGCCTGGGCAATCGAAGTAATGCGAATGCCTCTGGTTGTTCCCACTGCAAGCAGCGCCAGCAGTCGCGACGCTGGTCATTCAAATAAAAGTACTACTCAAAATTCAGAAATGAACTACAGATCTCGGTCATATTTCGGCGCTAGTTTTAAGCCGTTGCTCCGGTATTACATCTCATTGTCTGACCGTACGTTGTGGAGACTTTCATGATGAACGACGGTAAAGAGTGGCAAGACGCACTTCCCGAGTTCCTCCTGGAGGCAGAAATGCTGCTGGCCAAGTCTGAGGAATGCCTGAGCCACCTGCATTTGATCCGCAACGATAACGATGCCATCGACTGCATGAAAAACAGCCTGGTCAAACTGGCAGAAAAGGCCGATGCCATGGCGCTGGACGCCATTGGCAACTTTTCCCGGCATATCCAGGACCTGATCAGCAACGCCCAAAGCCCGATGCAGCTCCACGATACGGCACTTGCAGCCCTGCATGACTGCCTGACGCTGCTGGCCTGGCAACTGGAACTGATCGACGTCAAGACCGGCAAACTCAGCCTGGATGACGCGGAGCAAACCACGTTGATTGAGACGGTTGCCCAGCAGATCCCCCAGAAGGATGTTGGCGCTCGCCATCGCCACTCCATGCCCTACGCCTCCTGAACCTGCCGTGCGGTTAATCCAGGCCGCCGGCGGGCGCCCAACTAATGCTCGTCAAATATTTAGCCAGCCAACTATCATTAACCCAATATGGGTAATAGCGATACAAAACCAAATTAATAGTACAACTAGACGCCGCTGAACTAAGCCTTGTAGCAGGCGACCAACGGTAATTGTTGGTGGTACTATTAGCGCGCTCGAAGTGGCCGACCGTGAATACGTAATAAATCTGAGAAGCGCCTCGAACCAAGACTAAACCCAATCGCTTTCCAAACAGAGCCCGGCCAGCGGTCATGACCGGTCTACCCGCAGCGAACACCCATCGGCTCCATCTGCTATGTACGCCAGCCTCAAGTCACTCATCGCCAGGTTCGTCCTCTCGGGCAATACCCGTTGGATCACCCTGGGTCTTTGCCTGTGCGCGACTCTGGTCAGCCTCTGGGTCTATGCCCACAAAGCACCGCTGCCGCTGTTTTTGCTGTTGCTCAACCTCGCCGCCCTGACCGCCGCCGGCCTGCAGCGTTGGCGCTCGCGCAAGTCGATCAAGTTCCAGCCCCAGGAATTGGCCGACCGCCTGCTGCAAGTCCAGGAAAACGAGCGCCATCGTCTCAGCCGCGAGCTACATGACGATATCGGCCAACTGCTGACCGCTGCCAAACTGCAAAGCGACTGGCTGCAACGCCGCTCGCCGGCAGAGTTGCAGGACCAGTGCGGCGTACTGTGCAACACCCTCAACGAAACCCTGGCCAAGGTGCGGGACGTCTCGGCCATTCTCAATCCCCGGCAACTGACCAGCCTGGGCCTGGAGGCGAGCCTGCGCGCGCACCTGCTCAAGACCCTGGCAAACACCCCGGTGCATTGGAGCCTGGAATGCCAGCAACGCCTGACCGGGATTCCCGAAGAGATGGCGGTGGCGGCCTTTCGTATCACCCAGGAAGCCGTGACGAACATGTTGCGCCATGCCCAGGCGCGCAACCTGCTGGTGCGCCTGCAACGTTTGCCACAGGGGTTGTCGCTGTTTATCAGCGATGACGGCCGGGGGTTCTCCCCCGCCACCGACCCGGCCCTTGCGGGGCAACGGGGCATGTCAGGCATGTGCGAGCGCATTGATCAACTGGGCGGCATGCTGACGGTCAATAGCCAACCCGGCTTTGGCACGCGAATCGAAGCGCTGTTCCCCTGGGCGCCCCGTACCCTCGAACGGGCCAATTCCCCTGAGGTTCTAGAGTGACCTGCAATTTACTGCTGGTAGATGACCACGCCCTGATCCGCGCGGGTGTGCGCGCGCTGATCCTGGATATCCCAGGCTATGCGGTGATTGGCGAGGCCACCGATGGCGCGCAACTGCTCGCACAATATACCGCCTTGCTGCCCGATATCGTCTTGCTGGACCTGTCGATGAAGCACACCAGCGGCCTGGATGCGTTGCAGCAACTCAAGCACGCCTACCCCAAGAGCAAAGTGCTGATCCTGTCGATGCACACCGACCCGCAATTGATCATGCGTGCCCTGGAGGCAGGCGCCCACGGCTACCTGCTCAAGGACACCACCGCCAACGAGCTGGAACATGCGCTGCTGGCACTGCGCAACAACGAGCGCTACCTGAGCCCGGCCATCGCCCACACCGTGATCAACCAGGCCTTGATCCACAGCCAGTCCCACCCGGAGGCGCCCGTGCAGCGCCACAACCTGACGGCGCGCCAGCTGGAAATCCTGCGCCTGATCGTACGCGGCAAATCCACCCGGGAAATCGCCCACGGCCTGGGCCTGAGCATCAAGACTGTGGAAGCTCACCGCTCGCAGATCATGAAGCGCCTGCAGATTTTTGATGTGGCCGGCCTGGTGCTGTTCGCCGTGCGCGAACAGATCATCAGCCTGGACGATTAGCCAGCAACGGTGAATCCACCGGCAAGTGCACCTGCAAGGCCTTGGGCAAGGCGCTGAAGCGCAGGTCACTGCCCTTGAGCGGTTCGCCATCCAGGTTGATATCCAGTCCTTCGGCCACCTTGATTTCCACCCACGGCAGGCGTGCCCGCACAAACAGGTTATCCAGGCCCCAGCCGTCGGTCATCAGGCTGCGCAAGGTGCCGACCACTTCCTGAGGCGCCGGCAGGATGCTGATATCCAGCAAGCCATCATCGGCCATTGCCCCCGGGCACAGCTCGTGCCCGCCACCGGCCTGGCGACCGTTGCCGATGCCCAGGGCCAGTAACTCGCCGCTCCAGTGAAAGTCCGGCCCCACCAGCTCCCCATAAGCCGCCCGCAACTCGCTGAAACGCGACAAGCCGGTAAACAGATAGGCCGCGCCGCCCAGCACCTTTTTCAGGTCCTCGGAGGTGTTGGCCGTGACCTGGCTGCCAAAACCGCCAGTGGCCATATTGAGAAACACCTGCCCGCCAACCTCCCCCAGGTCGATAGCGCGCGGCGCAACGTCCAACAGCGCCAGGGCCTCACGCGGCTCCAACGGCACGCCGGCCGCACGGGCGAAGTCATTGGCAGTGCCCAGGGGCATCAGCACCAGGCTGGCGTCGGTCTTGGCGCGGGCCATGGCCTCGGCCACATCACGCAGCGTGCCGTCGCCGCCGCCCGCGATCAGGCGTGTGTAGCCGGCATCCAGGGCTTCACCCACCAGGCGTTGGGCATCGCCGCCCTCCCAGGTGACGCGCACCGCCAGCTCCCACCCCTGCTCGCGCTTGCCTTGCACTGCCGCCCGCACGTCTTCGTTGAGGGCTTGCTTGCCGTGCAGAATCAACAGTGCCTTGGGTTTACTCATGGGGTGAAGCTCCTATTGTTGGAGGGGACCTGAGGGATGTTGACCTTCGGCAGTCAGAAAAAAGCCATTGGGCTGTAAATAAATTCTTCAGCCCAACACTTCACTCAGGGGAATGAAATTCACCCGATCACCGATGGCCAAGGTGCTGCCCTCCACCACTTCCACCAAACCCTCTGCCCAGGCGGCACTGCGCAGCACACCGGAACTCTGGTTCGGGTAGATCACCGCCCGCCCCTGCTCCAGGCGCCCGCGCAGGTATTCGCGACGGTTGCCCGGCTTGGCCCACACGAACCCTGCCGGCACCTCGAAACGCAACGGCTGCACCACCGCGACACCCTGACGGCGCAACAGATACGGGCGCGCCAGCAAGGCGAACGTAACCAGGGTGGACGCCGGATTCCCCGGCAGGCCGATCACCGGTACGCCGCGGAAATGACCGAATGTCAAAGGCTTGCCAGGCTTGATCGCCAGCTTCCACAAGGCCAGTTCGCCCTCCTCGCGCAATGCGATACCGAGGAAGTCCGCTTCCCCCACCGAGACTCCGCCGGTGGACAGGATCAAGTCCACCGAACCCAGTGCGCCCAGGCGGGTGCGGGTCAACTCCAGGTCATCGGGCAAGATACCGGCGTCGATCACCTCGCAGCCCAGGCGTTGCAACCAACTGCACAACACCCGCCGGTTGCTGTTGTAGATCTGTCCCGGCCCCAGTGGCAGGCCCGGTTCGATCAACTCGTCGCCCGTAGACAGCACCGCCACACGCACGCGGCGCACCACCGCCAACCGGTCGCGCCCCAGGGACGCCGCCAGGCCCAGTTCAATCGGGCCGAGCCGTGTACCGGCAGCCAGGACTTCCTCACCGACTGTAGTCTCCTGCCCCTTGGATCGGATGTTTTGCCCTACGCGCAGCGCCTGGGTAAAGCTCACGCGCTGATCGGGTTGCAGCTCGGCGTTTTCCTGCATTTCCACACAGTCGGCCCCGTCGGGTACCGGAGCGCCGGTGAAGATCCGCGCACAGGTACCCGCCGCCAAGGGCTCAGGGGCCTGGCCAGCGAAAATACGCTGGCTCACCCGCAGCGGCTCGCCGGTCCAATCGGCAGTGCGCAGGGCGTAGCCGTCCATGGCGCTGTTGGGCCACGGCGGCAGGTCGAGGGTGGAAACCAATGCCTCGGCCAATACACGCCCATCGCACGCGGCCAATGGCAGGTGTTCCTGCTCACGGATCGGCGCGGCCTCGGCCATGTTCAGCAGCCGTTCCAGGGCTTCTTCCACCGGCATCAGGGCGCCGGTCTTGCCCGGCTTATCCACGGGATTCACACGGCTCGGCCAGCTTGAGGTGCGGCACAAAATTGCATGGGCGATGGCGGGCATCCAGCTGTTCGGCGAGAATCCCGTCCCAACCTGTACGCACCGCATTGGTGGAACCCGGCAGGCAGCACACCAGGGTGCCATTGGCCAGGCCGGCCAGGGCACGGGACTGCACGGTAGAGGTGCCGATATCGGCGACCGAAATCTGCCGGAACAGCTCGCCAAAGCCGTCCACTTGCTTGTCCAGCAAGCAACTGACCGCTTCGGGGGTGCTGTCACGGCCAGTGAAGCCGGTGCCGCCGGTAATCAGCACCACTTGCACCACATCCTCGGCAATCCAGTGGGCGACTTGCGCACGGATTTTGTAGAGGTCATCTTTGAGCAATACCCGTTCGGCCAGGCGATGCCCAGCAGCGAGCAGGCGGTCAACAAAGACCTGCCCGGAGGTGTCGGTTTCCAGGGTGCGGGTGTCGCTGACGGTCAGTACAGCGATGTTAAGAGGTACGAAAGGCGCATCAGCCTTGGCTTTCATGGCTCGGTCCGGTTGTCGAAGGAACAGCCCGATGTTATATCACAGCCCCCTATTTCACTGCCGCTGCGGAGCCGTCATGCCACTCAACTCTTCGCCCCTGCCCTGCTCGATCCTGTTGCTGGCCGGCGGTCGCGGCCAGCGCATGGGCGGCCTGGACAAGGGGCTGCTCGACTGGCACGGGCAGCCGCTGATTGCTCACCTGCACCAACTGGTGCGGCCGTTGACCGACGACCTGATCATCTCCTGCAACCGCAACCAGGCGCAGTACACCCCGTACGGCGACCAGTTGGTGAGCGACGACAGTCCGGACTTCCCGGGCCCCTTGGCCGGCATCCGTGCCGGGCTGGCCGCCGCGCGCCATGAACACCTATTGGTATTGCCCTGTGATGTGCCGCACATCGACGGGCAGTTGCTGGCAGACCTGCTCGAAACCGCCCGCCAACACCCACAGGTGCCGGTGATGATCCGTCATGGCGCATTCTGGGAACCTCTGCTCTGCGTCATACCGACGCGCCTGCGCGACGCGGTGGAGGACGCCTGGCTGGCTGCAGAGCGCAGCCCGCGCCAGATCCTGCTGAAACTAGGGGCCCAGGCGCTCGATTGCGCCGAGAACGACCCGCGCCTGGCCAACCTCAATACACCAGAGTTGTTGCACCCACGCCCCGGCGTGTCAGAATGAGCGCTAGACAAGGAACTTTGCCGACGTTGCATACGTCACAAGGTCAGAACTCAACACAGTATTACTCTCGGAGAAGACTCATGACCCAACGGACCATCGCCGCTCTCATGCTTGCACTGGGCCTTGCTACCCTCGCCGGTTGCGCCTCGCCTACAGTGATCACCCTGAATGACGGTCGCGAAATCCAGGCTGTCGATACCCCTAAATTCGATCAGGATTCGGGCTTCTACGAATTCGAACAACTGGATGGCAAGCGTACCCGCATCAACAAGGATCAGGTTCGCACCGTTAAAGACCTGTAAGTCTTAACGCCAGATACAACAAAGCCCGCTCTTAAGCGGGCTTTGTTGTATCTGGCGCATGGGAAACATCACCACTCAAGCACGATCCGGCTGCTGAAGTCGCGCTGCTCGCCGGTCACCGGGTCGATAAACCGTACGCCCTGGGCCAGCAACTTGAGCGGGTTGGCGTAGTCATCCACGGCATCCTTGATGACCTCGGGATAAAACGGGTCATTGCAGATGCTCGCCCCCAGTGCCGTCATATGCACGCGCAGTTGATGCTTCTTGCCCGTCACCGGAAACAGGCCATAGCGCCACAGGTCACCATTCTTCTCGCGCACCTGCACCGCCGTTTCCGTGTTGCTTGCACCAGGCCCTTCCTGCATGCGGAAGAACGGTTCGCCCTCCACCAGGCGACTCTTGTGCACCAGTGGGAATGTCAGCGCGGGCAAGGCCGGGGCAATGGCTTCGTAGAACTTATCAATCTGCCGGGTGGGGAACAGTTGTTGATACGCCGAGCGGCTTTGCGGGTTGGCAGAGAACAGCACCAGCCCGGCAGTATGGCGATCAATGCGATGCAGCGGCACCAGCGACGGGTTATCCAGGCGGCGGATCAGGCGGCGCAGTAAAGTCTGCTCGACATATTCGCCGGCGGGCGTCACTGGCAGGAAGTGTGGTTTGTCGGCCACCACCAGATGCTCATCGGCATACAGGATGGTCTCCTGCACCGGGATCGGCTTCTCATCCGGCACTTCGCGAAAGTAGTGGATGCGCAAACCTTCCTTGTAGGCCAGATCCACGGCGACGGGCTGGCCATTGCCATCCAGCACCCGGCCACGGGCGATGCGGTCCAGCCACTGCTCGCGGCCGATGGCGCGAAAGTGCTCGCACAGGCAGTCGAGCACCGTCGCCCAGGGCCCAGGCGGCAGGTACAGCGTACTGGCTTGGTTCTGGGCAGCGGAAAAACCGGTATCGGACATGCGTACACTCAAGGGCCTGGAAATACTAAGGGGGCATTATCCCCCAGAATCTCAAGCCCTGACCAATTCGGCCCGCAGCACCGGCGAGGCGCTGGCAGCCTCGGTAAACTCCTTGAGCCAACGCAGGACGTCCACCGCCTCCCAGCGGCCGGGATCGTACAGTGCATACAGCAAGCCCTGATACCCCACCACATCCAACTGCTTGTGATAACCGGCGCGCTGGAACAAGGCTTCGATTTCGGCAAAACAGGTATTGAAATGCACTTTGTTGAACGGCGTCTTGCCTTCCGTGACCAGGCCATCGAGCCGCAGTTCATTCACCGCATCGCGTACGATATCGACGGACATGCGGTTGACGCTGCTTTTCAGTTGTTCGACATTCACCACGGGCGTTCCCTCTCACTCAAATCGCTGTACAAACATACAGTAACCGAATAATCAGCAACCTGCCACGGGATTAGCGCTAACTTAAAAAGGCGACCACCTGTTCAGTTTCGAACGGCCAGCCCAGTTCCGCCCCGGTATCCACCCGGCGCAGCACCGGAATACTTAGGCCATAGACGTCAAACAGCGCTTGTGAATCGGCGATATCCACCAACTCGACCAACAGCCCGCATTCGACCAACGGCATGATTTCAGCTTCCGCAAGCTCACACAGATGGCAGCCCAGGGTGCCGAACAACTGGCATTCAGGAGGCATGGCGTAAAGACCCGATAAGAAACAGGTACCCATTCTAGGCCGCGAGAAAAACCTCGTCGAGTCATGCCAAAGACCTGATCCAGATCACCATGGCCTATAACTGATTCAGCGATTCTCGCGGCTTTTTTCCTGCAACACCCCGACGGAGATGTCTGTGTTTGCCAACCTGCTGATCATTCTTGCCTCATCCCTGGTCGTCATTGC
>LNAP01002934.1_pt1 | contig 16582 bp, 18 predicted proteins | sample 602601 | NCBI WGS metagenome assembly LNAP01 (sample SAMN02440304, study PRJNA202911) | soil metagenome | biome: Subtropical and temperate rainforests or woodlands; isolation source: soil samples (1 kg each in a 20% v/v slurry with milli Q water) were... ... | reverse complement strand
ACCTTTGTACGGCAAGCGAAGCCGACACAGGTCACGGTTGATTTGGAAATGGAATTAAAAGCCCGTGCGCCTGGTATGCGTATACAAGGGGGCTTGCGTTTAATTGGGTAAAATCGCCCTATAGAGCAATAATAGTATTGCAAGTAACTGATGATGCCGGAGCCTTGTTATGACACACGTAGTGACCGAAAACTGTATTAAATGTAAATTTACCGACTGCGTCGATGTCTGTCCGGTTGATTGCTTTCGCGAAGGGCCGAACTTCCTGGTCATTGATCCCGACGAGTGTATTGACTGTGCCGTCTGTGTTCCAGAATGCCCGGCTAATGCCATTTTTGCCGAAGAAGACGTTCCCCAGGATCAAATTGCATTTATTGCGCTCAACGCAGAACTTACTCCGGAATTTGGCACGATCAACCGTTCAGGCAAGCCCGCGCCCGACGCCGATGAATGGAATGGCGTTGAAGACAAACTAAAGTACCTCGAACGTTAATCAAGCGCGACCAGGTCGCCGGAGTCCCCACCACACACCATGCCAGATCGTAAATATACACAGCAAACCGTCATAAGCGTAAAAAAGTGGTTATCGGAAAAGCTACTTTCCATCACGACAACACGCGATCCCGCCTTCACCTTCAAAGCAGGGCAGTTTGCGCGGTTAGGCTTGCCGGACACATCTCAAGCGGATGGCGTGCCCTCTATTTGGCGCGCCTACTCTATGGTCAATGCTCCCGGCGACGATACGCTTGAGTTTTATTCAATCGTGGTGCCTGAAGGCGAATTTAGCCCGCGCTTTGCCCAATTGCGCCCCAACGATCCCATTTATATCGATAAAACCGCATTTGGGTTTTTGACAGTCGACCGTTTTGAACCCAATGGCCATTTGTGGCTGCTGGCCACCGGTACAGGGCTATCGGCATATTTGTCCATGTTGCAAGACAGCAACACCTGGTCCTCCTTTGACCGCATAATTTTGGTGCATGGTGTGCGAACGACGGACGAACTGGCTTACCGGGATCAGTTGGCCCAATGGGCGCAAACCGGGCTGGCCGAAAGTCACGCCGCCGGCACGCCGCGTGCGCGGCTTACTTACCTTCCAATTCCCACTCAAGAATCCTTGCCCAACACGCCGCAGGGCCGTCTGACCACCTTAATCGCCAACGGCCAGCTCGAACAGCATGCTGGTTGCAGCCTCGACCCCGCACAGTCCAAAGTAATGCTTTGCGGCAATCCCGACATGCTGACCGAGGCACGCAAACTGCTGTCCGATCGTGGGTTCGCCGTTGGACGCCGGGGAAATTACGGCAATCTGGCCGTCGAAAATTACTGGTAATTCCGGCAATTCTGTGATTAGCTAATGTCAATAAGTTTGTTTTTTTGATTGCCAGCATCTTTGAGCAATCAAAGGGATACCCTGCCCTGGCACATCGGCTCCCAAAAACAACAACCTGACTAAGGGGCTTGCATTTTATGCTGTATGACTTACACGAGCTACAACGGTCGTTTCTGACTCCGCTGGCTGCTTTTACCGACACCGGATCGCAGCTCTTTTCGAATCCCTATAGCCCATTCGCCTACACACCTGTATCGCGTCAAATTGCAGCCACCTATGAACTGGTGCACCGGCTGGGCAAAGACTACGAAAAACCCGCATGGGGGCTGCCGACCACAGTCATTGACGGCAAAGAAGTCAATATCACCGAGCAACCAGCGCTTCAAAAGCCATTTTGCAACCTGGTGCATTTCCAGCGCCAGGTCCCAAAATCCAGGCCACCTGATCCAAAGGTATTACTGGTAGCCCCACTATCAGGCCACCATGCCACCTTGCTGCGCGACACCGTGCGGGCTCTACTACCGCAGCATGACGTCTATGTCACCGACTGGGTCGATGCACGCATGGTCCCTCCTGCCGCGGGCCCCTTCCACCTAAACGACTACGTCAAGTATGTGCAGGAATTCATTCGCCTGCTGGGTCCCGACGTGCATGTCATTTCCGTCTGTCAACCCACAGTGCCCGTGCTTGCTGCGATCTCGCTGATGGCCGCCAATAACGAGCCCTGCTTGCCGCGCAGCATGATAATGATGGGCGGGCCGATCGACACCCGCGAATCGCCCACACAAGTCAACCGCCTGGCTACGACCAAGCCCTACTCGTGGTTTGAAAATAATCTTATTCACCGTGTACCGTCCCGATTTCCCGGTGGCGGGCGACCTGTATATCCCGGTTTTTTGCAGCACATGGGCTTTGTCGCCATGAACCCGGATCGCCACTTGCGTTCTCATTACGATTTTTACCTGGACCTGATCAAAGGCGACGACAGCGACGCCGAGGCCCACCGCCGTTTTTACGACGAATACAATGCGGTCATGGATATGCCGGCCGAGTTCTATCTGGACTCGATCAAAATCGTTTTCCAGGAGCACCAGCTACCTTCCGGCACATGGGAGGTCGACGGCCAGAAAGTTGACCCGGGCGCCATCACCGGCGTTGCGCTGCTTACTATCGAAGGCGAGCTGGACGATATTTCCGGACAGGGCCAGACACGCGCTGCCCAAAACCTTTGCAGCAGCATCCCCAAAAACCGCAAACAGCATTACACCGCACCGCAGTGCGGCCATTACGGCATTTTCTCGGGCCGCCGCTGGCGCGAAATGATTTGTCCTAAAATAGCTCAATTCATACGCCAGTCAGCGTAAAGCCGAACTCGGGAACGAAATTCGGGGCCAGGTCTGACAAGGCCTGGCCCCGAATCGTTCACCTGCATATTTACTTGAGTCTCACGGCTCACCTTCTAGCCTTATGTCTCCTGAATTGCTTATTGATCGTATTGATGCGTTGCTTCCGCAAACGCAATGCACCAAATGCGGCTACGACGGCTGCCGTCCCTATGCCCAGGCGCTGGCGGTTGACGGCGAAGCTATTAACCGTTGCCCGCCCGGCGGCCAAACAGGCATACGCGCTCTTGCCGCGCTGCTGAATAAAGCCGAGCTGCCGCTGGATGTCGAATGCGGCGAGCATATGCCTTTAATGGTTGCCGTTATTGACGAAGCGCATTGCATAGGCTGCACCCTGTGCATACAGGCCTGCCCTGTCGATGCCATTGTTGGCGCCAACAAATTGATGCACACCGTCGTTGCCGGCCTATGCACGGGCTGCGATCTGTGTATTGCGCCATGCCCCGTCGATTGCATTACGATGGAGCCCGCTCAACGTGAGTGGACGCCGGAAGACGCCCGGGCAGCACGCATTCATCATCAAAAGCGGCAAAAACGGCTAGACATGCTGCATCCGGAAACTTCGTCGTTGGCTGCCAGAACGCTATCAAACAAAGCGGCAGTTGCCGCCCCCGGCGACGCAGCCGCCAAACAACAAGTAATCGCCGATGCGTTGGCGCGCGCGCGCGCACGTCGACTCGGACACGCAGCACAAACCAATAACGAACAAGACCCGCCTCTTAAGCCGCATGAACAACATTAAACGCCACGAAATTTTTGCCCGATTGCGGGCTGCCAATCCGTCGCCCACCACCGAACTTAATTACGACAGCCCCTTCCAGTTGCTTATAGCCGTCATTCTGTCGGCACAGGCCACAGACAGATCGGTCAATATTGCCACGGCCAAGTTTTTTCCTGATCACGGCACGCCCGAAGGCTTGCTAGCGCTGGGCCTGGAGGCCTTGACCGACTATGTAAGAACCATCGGTCTATACAAAACAAAAGCCAAGAATGTTATTAAAACGTGCGAAATTTTGCTGGAACGGCATCAAGGACAGGTTCCTAGCGACAGAGCCTCTTTAGAAGCGCTGCCCGGCGTAGGGCGCAAAACAGCCAACGTTGTCCTGAACACCGCTTTTGGCCATCCAACCATAGCAGTAGATACTCATATTTTCCGGGTTGCAAACCGTACAGGCCTGGCACCTGGAAAAACCGTGCTCGAAGTTGAAAGAAAACTCGAAAAAACCATACCCAAAAAATATTTACTGGATGCCCATCACTGGATTCTTTTACACGGCCGCTATGTTTGCGTTGCGCGCACACCCAAATGCCCACAATGCGGCATTGCCGACCTGTGTGAATACAAGCATAAAACCCGTCTTGCTTAAACGGCACGGGCCGCCATTGAAACCAACAGCCCGGCGTTACATCAGTCTCATAACGCTACGACCCATGCCCCCTTGCGGGTTTTCCATAGACCTATGACAAACCCGCATAGTGCAGTGCAAAGAAACCTTGCATACTTCAAGCCTAACCCAATAACTACTTATGAACTAGTTGGCTGGCATGAGCGAATACATATTAGAGACCAAAAATCTGGTTAAAGAGTTTCGAGGGTTTGTCGCTGTCAGCGACGTCAGTCTGCAAGTCAAACGCGGCCACATTCATGCGCTGATCGGGCCTAATGGCGCGGGCAAGACCACTTTTTTTAATTTACTGACCAAATTTCTAACACCAACGTCGGGCACCATTCTCTTTGCGGGTACCGAAATAACAAAAGATAAGCCGGCCCAAATCGCACGTCGCGGAATCATCCGGTCCTTCCAGATTTCCGCCGTCTTCCCGCAGCTTACTCTTCTTGAAAATGTACGCATTGGCCTCCAGCGCAGCACAGGCCAGTCGTATCAGTTCTGGCGTAGCGACCGAACCTTGAATCGCCTTAATGGCACCGCCCTGGACCTGCTCAAAGAAGTCGATCTCGCCGCGTTCGCCAACGAGCTCACCGTCAATCTTCCCTATGGGCGCAAACGGGCACTCGAAATCGCAACGACACTGGCCATGGATCCCGAGGTCATGCTTCTGGATGAACCTACGCAAGGTATGGGCCACGAAGACGTCGACCGCGTTACCCAACTCATTAAAAAAGTCAGTGTGGGACGTACCATCCTTATGGTTGAACACAATATGAAAGTCGTCTCTTCAATTGCCGATCGAATTACCGTGCTGGCGCGCGGCTCGGTTCTGGCCGAAGGTAATTATCAGGAAGTTTCAAATAATGCCGCTGTCATGCAGGCCTATATGGGCACTACCCACGGCGAACTCCAAGGGGCACACTAATGGCCACCCCTGCTCTCGAAATCTCCGATCTGCACGCCTGGTACGGGGAATCTCATGTACTCCATGGCGTCAACCTTAACGTTTCCCAAGGCGAAGTCGTGACTCTGCTGGGGCGTAACGGCTCGGGCCGCACAACAACGCTGCGCGCCATGCTGGGCCTGACCGGGGCACGCAAAGGTTCCATCCGTATCAGGGGCACGGAATCCATTCATTTGCCCACTCATAAAGTGGCGCACCTGGGCATAGGCTACTGCCCTGAAGAGCGCGGAATTTTTGCCGGCTTGTCATGCGAGGAAAATCTGCTTCTGCCTCCCGCTGTTGGCACGACGCTAGGCGGAGGCATGTCGCTGGCCGAAATTTACGACATGTTCCCCAACCTCGAAGAACGCAAGCATTCGCCTGGCACCCGCTTGTCGGGCGGCGAACAGCAAATGCTTGCTGTCGCACGCATATTGCGCACGGGCGCCAACCTGCTGTTACTTGACGAAATTTCTGAAGGGCTTGCACCGGTCATTGTCCAGGCACTGGCCCGAATGATCAAAGCACTTAAAGAAAAAGGTTACACCATTGTCATGGTCGAACAAAATTTTCACTTTGCCGCCCCGCTGGCCGACCGTTTCTATGTCATGGAACACGGCCAAATCGTAGAGCAATTTAACTCGGCTGAATTGCCAGCCAAGCAAGAAGTGCTTAACACCCTATTGGGCGTTTAAACACAACAAAACGAACCGACCGGTTCCAAAAAGGAGAAGCTTAATGAAACTGCGTACCCTATCCGCCGCTTTTGTTGTTGCAGGTCTCGGCCTTACAGCTCCCAGCCAAGCCGCCGGCATATCTGATGATGTGATTCGCATCGGCTTTCTCACCGACATGTCCAGCGTGTACTCCGACCTCGACGGCAAGGCGGGCGCCGACTCGATCCGCATGGCAATCGACGATGCGGGCGGACAAATCAATGGCAAAAAAATTGAATTTATCTACGCCGACCACCAAAACAAGGCCGACATTGCGTCGGCCCGCGCACGCGAATGGTTCGACGAACAAAAAATCGACCTGCTGATTGGCGGCACAAACTCATCCACATCGCTCGCCATGGCCGCTCTGGCAGCAGAAAAGAAAAAACCCTTTATCTCCATCGGAGCCGGCTCGTCGAACCTGACCAACTCGCAATGCACGCCCTACACCATTCACTATGCCTACGACACAATCGCCCTGGCCCGTGGCACCGGCGGAGCTGTCGTTAAACAGGGCGGTAAAGACTGGTTCTTCATAACAGCCGACTATGCATTCGGCCACTCACTCGAGCGCGACACGGCCGAGGTCGTCAAGAAAGCTGGCGGTACGGTTAAAGGCGCCGTGCGCGTTCCGCTGGGCAATACCGACTTCTCGTCCTTTATGCTTCAAGCCCAGTCTTCCGGCGCGAAAATTCTAGGCCTGGCCAACGCTGGCGGCGATTTCGTCAATTCCGTCAAGGCAGCCAAAGAGTTTGGCGTTACACAAACCATGAACCTGGCCGGCCTGCTTGTGTTCATTAATGACGTCCATGCTCTGGGCCTTGACGCCACACAGGGCATGTACCTGACCACAGGCTGGTACTGGGATCAGGACGACGCTTCGCGCAAGTGGGCCCAACGCTTCTTCGATCAGCACAAACGCATGCCGTCCTTCGTGCAGGCTGCCGACTATTCCAGCACAGCGTTCTACCTGAAAGGTGTGAAGGAAACCGGCACCGATGACGGCGACGCACTTATGAAATGGATGAAAAGCAACAAAATCAACGACTTTTTTACAAAAAATGGCGTTGTTCGTGAAGATGGCCGCATGATCTACGACATGTATCTTGCACAAGTCAAAAAACCATCTGAATCCAAAAAACCATGGGACTACTACAACATCGTCTCCACACTGCCGGGCAACGAGGTCTATGTATCTCTTGCCGAGTCCACTTGCAAATACATTAAAAAATAAGTTCTTGTCATACCAAAGAGGCCGGCGCCTGGCCAAAAGCCGGGCTGCCGCCCCTTTTAGGATGTAGACACACAATATGTCTTGTCATGGATTCCTTCGAAAATGACTGAATTATTCGGTATTCCTATCCAGGCCTTATTGGGGCAGTTGCTGCTGGGGCTGGTAAACGGTTCCTTTTACGCTGTACTGTCCCTTGGGCTGGCCATCATATTTGGCCTCCTCAACGTCATTAACTTCGCTCACGGCGCCCTGTACATGCTGGGAGCATTCGTAGCATGGATGGGTTTAAATTACCTGGGCCTTAATTACTGGTTAATGCTGCTTTTTGCGCCACTCATCGTTGGCCTGTTCGGCATCATCGTTGAACGCACTCTTCTCAAGCCTCTGTACAAGCTCGATCACCTATACGGTCTTTTACTAACGTTCGGCCTGACCCTGGTGGTTGAAGGCGTCTTCCGCAGCTTCTATGGCGTATCGGGGCAAAGCTACCCAACACCCGCCCTATTGCAGGGCGTCGTAAACCTCGGGTTTATGTATTTACCCATCTATCGCGCCTGGGTCGTGCTCGCCTCGCTTGCCATATGCCTGCTGACCTGGTTTCTCATCGAAAAAACACGCCTCGGGGCGGTGCTGCGCGCCGGAACGGAAAATCCCAGGCTGGTCGAAGCCTTTGGCATTAACGTGCCCCTGATCGTCACCCTTACCTACGGATTTGGCGTCGCACTGGCAGGCTTTGCGGGAGTACTGGCGGCGCCTATTTCACAAGTCTCGCCGCTTATGGGCTCCCATCTTATTATTGTGGTCTTTGCCGTGGTGGTTATCGGCGGCATGGGCTCTATACTCGGTTCCATCGTAACCGGCCTGGGCCTGGGCGTAATCGAAGGCTTCACAAAAGTTTTCTGGCCCGAAGCATCGAACACCGTTGTATTTATCATTATGGTCATCGTGCTGCTGCTTCGTCCTGCCGGCTTATTCGGGAAAGAGAAATGAATCGTCAATTAACAGGCTACTTGATCGTTGCGATACTCATTGCCTTACTACCGGCAATCGGGGCCTATCCCATTTTCGTCATGAAGGTCATGTGCTATGCACTGTTTGCCTGTGCTTTCAATCTATTGCTCGGATACACCGGCTTGCTGTCGTTCGGGCATGCAGCCTTTCTGGGCAGCGCTGCTTACGCAACAGGCCATGCGCTAACCGTCTGGGGTGTACCAACCATAGTCGGCCTGATGTTCGGCGCCGGTGTAGCCGCCATTCTGGGCTTGATCATGGGTGCCCTGGCCATTCGCCGCAGCGGCATTTACTTTGCCATGATTACTCTTGCCATGGCTCAAATGGTGTACTTCTATTTTTTACAGGCCCCTTTTACTCACGGGGAAGACGGACTCCAAAGCATTCCACGCGGCGAGCTCTTTGGGTTGGACCTTAGTAACGACCTCACGCTTTACTATGTGGTCATGGTTATTTTCTTCTTGGGTTTTGCTCTTTGCTGGCGCACAATCAATTCGCCGTTTGGGCAGGTGCTCAAAGCTATTCGCGAAAACGAACCCAGAGCCATTTCGCTGGGCTATAACGTCGACAATTTCAAGCTTCTGGTTTTTGTCATCTCCGCTGCACTGGCCGGCCTGGCCGGATCCACCAAGGCTCTAATCTTTGTATCGGCAACCCTGTCGGATGCCACCTGGCAAATGTCGGGCATGGTCATTCTAATGACGCTAATCGGCGGCCTGGGTACTTTTGTCGGCCCCGTGGTGGGCGCCATCATCATTGTCATTCTCGAGAACAAAGTCGGTGCATTCGGCCGCACGCTTAGCCAAGCCACTGGTATCGAGTGGTTCATGGTGCTGGGCCAGTCGGTAACCATTGTTATCGGTCTTATTTTTATTCTGTGCGTAATGGCTTTCCGACGCGGCATTATCGGCGAGATCATTTACCGTTTCAGCCCCAAAAAAACCTGATTTCGTTTCCCAATCAACCGTGAGCTGTGTCGGCTTCGCTTGCCGTACGCAAGTACTGTCTGCGCCTCGCCTTCGGGCTCACAATTGATTGGGAAATAAAAAAAATCCAAATCAATGGCGAGCTGTATCGAACACGCTTGCCGCACGCAAGTACTATCTGCGCTTCGCCTTCGGGCGAAGCAGCGATTTTAACCTGCGTCGCCTGCTGCTTTTTTAACATTCCCCAGACCCAGATAGCTTTCGATAACCCGGGGATTGCCGCTAAGCTCTTTAGCCAGCCCTTCGAGCACGATCTCGCCGGTTTCCAGAACATAGCCATAGTCGGCCACCTGCAATGCCGCCCTTGCGTTTTGCTCTACCAGCAAAATGGAAACACCGGTGCTGCGCAGCCGGGAAATAATCTGGAAAATTTCACGCACAATAAGGGGGGCCAGCCCCAGACTGGGCTCATCAAGCATCAATAGCTGTGGCTTGGCCATTAAGGCTCTGCCGACCGCCAGCATCTGGCGCTCTCCTCCCGACAACGTGCCCGCCTGCTGTGTCCGGCGTTCACGCAGCCGGGGAAACAAATCGTACACTTCATCGATGGTGGCTTTCCAGCCGGGTATCCTGGAACGGTATAACCTGAAACCGCCCAATAGCAAGTTATCTTCGACCGACATGCTGCCAAAAAGCTCGCGCCGCTCGGGCACCAAAGACATTCCGGCCGATACACGGCGTTCGACTTGCCAGGCGCCGACTTCCAGACCCAGATACCGCACCGACCCCACACTATGGCCGGTGCGGGGCAAGGAACCCATAATCGAATTCAACAAGGTAGACTTGCCAGCGCCGTTCCCTCCGATAACGGTCACGATACTGCCTGGCGCCACTGTAATGTTAGCCCCCAGCACAGCATGTACCTTGCCATACTGTGCGCAAAGCCCGGTAACCTGCACAACAGGAGCCCCCTGCGTCGAGGACATGGCCGGTTTGGCCCACATGTTCAGCAAGCTCATGCCATGCCTCCGGTAGCCAAGGTTGCAGCCGGATCAACGGACGCCGGGCCGGGATCGTCGTCGACACCGCCTAAATAGGCTTCAAGAACAGCGGGATTCTGTTGCACCTCGACAGGCATCCCTTCGGCCAACTTGATGCCAAAGTCCATCACGACAAGATGATCAGTCAAATTCATGACAAAATCCATATCGTGCTCGACCAGCAAGATGCTCATGCCCTCGATCCGTAGTTGATCCAGAACACCGGCAAGCTCTTGTTTTTCTTTATAACGCAAGCCCGCCGCCGGCTCGTCCAGCAATAACAGAACAGGATCGGCGGCCAGCGCTCGTGCAATCTCAAGAATACGTTGTTGCCCAAGGGCCAGATTGCCAGCTTGTTCGTACAGATAGTCGCCCAGGCCCACGCGCTGCAGCTGCCTGGCCGCCTCGTGCAATAGCTGCGCCTCATGTTTTCGATCGGTACGCAAGGCCGCCGACACGACTCCCACCCTGCTGCGCAAATGTGCGCCCAGGGCCACGTTTTCAAGTACGGTCATAGTCGGCAAAAGCTGTACATGCTGAAACGTACGTCCCACACCAAGCTTTGCGATTTTCCGCGAGGGCAAGACATCGAGCCGCTGCCCCATAAAACTGACCTTGCCGCCGGTAAGGGGCAAGACCCCGGTAATAAGGTTGAATGTGGTGCTTTTTCCCGCTCCGTTGGGGCCGATCAAGCCCATAATTTCACCGGCCTTGAGCGAGAAACTAATATCGTTCACCGCAACGAGGCCGCCAAACTCTTTGCGAACGGCATCGATCTCAAGAACCAAGGAGCCTTTTGGCGGCCTTGCCCGCCTTGGCAGTTCAGCGGCGGCATCTGGCGGCGCCAGGCGGCGTGTTTGTGTGCGCCCGGTCAGCGTCGTCCACCACGATGACAGTATGGGCCATACGCCATCGCGGGCATATTGCAAAACCAGAATCATTAATACGCCAAACACTACGAGTTCGAAATTCGATGTGGTCTGGATAAGTTTTGGCAATACGTTCTGTATTTGATCTTTAAGCGCCAGGATCAAACCCGAACCCACGACGGCTCCCCATACACTGCCAGCGCCGCCGACCACGGCCATAAACAAGTATTCGATACCGTAATTCAAGCCAAAAGGACTGGGGCTGACCGCCCGTTGCATATGCGCATATAACCAGCCCGACAAGCAAGCCAGCAGCGCCGCGTAAACAAAGATAATGACCTTGTAAGAGGCCATATTGATGCCGAACGACTCAGCCATTCCACCGCCGCTTCTCAGCGCCCGGATCGCGCGCCCCGGACGAGAATCCAATAAGTTGCGGGTGGCCCACATCGAAAGCAACAGAACAATCCAGATCAAGTAGTAAATATGGCGACCATCGCCTAACGAGACACCGAATATATAAATGGGCGCAATACCGGCAATACCGTCGTATTGACCCAGAAACGCCATATTGCCGAATAGATAATATAAGGACAGACACCAGGCAATGGTTCCCAATGGCAAGTAATGCCCCGAAAGGCGCAAGGTAATTGCGCCCAGGATATAAGCCACCAGAAATGTAATGACCAGGCCTGCAAACAGCGCCAGCCAGGGCGACCATTCCATAGTAGTGGTCAGCCATGCGGTGGAATATGCACCGATTCCGACAAACGCCGCCTGGCCGAATGATGTCAGGCCCCCAACCCCTGTTAAAAGGATCAAGCCAAGCACGACCAGACTGGCAAGGCCAATGTAATTAAGCTGCGTAATCCAGAATTCGGGCGTGTCCGGAAACAATGGCAAACCGGCCAAAACCAGCAAAACGGCGACAAGCGGCAATTTATTCATGGCCTTACTCCTCGTCCTCGATATGAGTAGTGCGGAATGAGCGCCAGAGCAGCACCGGGATAATCAGCGTAAATACAATAACTTCTTTGTATGCACTGGCCCAGAACGACGAAAAGGCTTCCAGAATACCGACGAACAACGCACCGGCTGCCGCAATCGGGTAACTGACCATGCCTCCGAATATTGCCGCCACAAACCCTTTCAAACCGATCAAAAAACCGGTGTCGTAATAAATGGTGGTGACAGGGGCCACCAGCATTCCCGACAACGCGCCAATGGCGGCGGCCAGTGTAAAGGTCAGGCTTCCCGACATATTAGTGCTTATGCCTACAAGCCGTGCGCCCCGCCGATTAACTGCGGTGGCCCGTAAAGCCCGGCCGTATAGGGTTTTGCCAAAGAAAACCCACAACGCCAGTATCAGGACGGCGCAAGTACCCAGTACAAAGAAAGTTTGCGCCGACCAAGTTACGGGGCCAAATTGCACCTCGCCCTCCATAAAGGGCGGCGTACGCCAGCCTTCCGCACCAAAGAAGACCAGGCCCAGGCCCGTCAGGGCAAAGTGGACAGCGACTGAAATAATTAGCAAAACCAGTACGCTGGCCTCGGCCACCGGCTGATAGACCAGTCTGTACAACATGGGGCCCAACGGAATAACCAACGCCAATGAAAAAACTACATTGACCCAGAGCGGTGTAGACGTACTGACAATATGCGGCGCAACAAAATACAAGACCGCAGGCCAGATCAAAGACCACAGCACTATTTTGGGCATATTGCCCCAGTCGTTACTGCGCAAAGCGGCAATTAGTTCAACCACGAACACAAGCGCGCCAACAATTACCAACAAATTGACCGTGCCGGGAATTTTGCCGTTGACCATAAAGGCCAATGTCAGGGCGCCGAAGGCAACAAACTCGCCTTGAGGTATAAAAATGACACGGGTGACTACGAATATCAATACTAGCGCCAGGCCCAATAAAGCATAAACAGCGCCATTTAAAACACCGTCTTGCAGCAAGATCAATACAATTGTTGAGTCCATCGAGGCAACACCATAGTAAATAGAGACGGACTGTGTACAGCGCCCCTGTAACAGCCTGGACAACAAATACCGGCCAAACGGCCGGTATTTCGATCCTGCCTATAGGCAGGCTGCCAAGTAAGCAGCCATAAAAAGCCGGCTAATTACAGATCGGGCTGATAGGTCCATTTACCGTCAACCACTTTAACCATGACCCGGGCTCGCTGATCGAAACCGGCATGGTCGGTGGGGCTCATGTTGAATACGCCCTGCGATACAGCCAGGTCCTTGATTTTCTCGAGGGAGTCACGCATGGCTGCGCGGAACTCTGCCGTCCCGGGCTTGGCGCCTGTTTTCAGCGCCCCCGGAATAGCGGCAACAATTAACTGCCCGGCATCCCACATGTGGCCGCCAAAGGTACTGAGCGAGTCGGCGCCGTATTTGGCTTCGTACTTGGTTTTGTACGTCAGCGCGCTTTTCTTGATGGGATTGCTGTCGGGCAACTGGTCGGCAACCAATAACGGGCCGGCAGGCAGAATCATGCCGTTGCAGTCTTTGCCGCACACACGTAGCACATCGTTATTGGCCGCTCCGTGGGTTTGATACATAATCCCCTGATAGCCGCGGCTTTTAAGTTCGCGCTGCGGCAAAGCCGTAGGCGTACCCGACCCGGCTACCAAAATAGCGTCGGGTTTGGCTGCCACCAGCTTTAACGCCTGCCCGGTCACACTGGTATCGGTGCGGCCGTAACGTTCAGTAGCCACCATTTTGATGCCCTTGGCCTTGGCGGCTTCGGTCATGACGTTCAGCCAGCCCTCACCATAGGCGTCGGAATAGCCAATGAAGCCCAGCGTTTTAACGTTTTGCTTGGCCATTGCATCGGCCAGCGCCGAAGCCATCAACTGATCATTCTGAGGGGTTTTAAATACCCACTTTCGCGCACCTTCGACAGGTTCAACAATTTTTGCATTGGCGGCCACGCTGATTAATGGCGTTTTTGTTTCACCGGCCACATCGACCATCGCCAGGGAGCTTGGGCTTACGGAGGATCCTACAACTACATCGACATTGTCATCGCTAATCAGTTTGCGTGTATTTTTAACAGCCTGCGTCGTGTCAGTGCCATCGTCGAGCACAATGTATTCAATCTTTTGACCTGCAACTTCCGTGGGCAACAAACTGACGGTATTACGTTCGGGAATACCCAGCGAAGCCGCCGGACCAGTGCTGGAAACCGTAATACCGACTTTTATTTGAGCCGAAGCCAGCAAAGGAAGCGACAAAGCAACGGCGCCCATTAAAACCGAAAGCCGAAATGACTGACTTTTATTCATTTTTGTCTCCAAGGTCAAACCTTGCGCCTATTGTGGCTACGGCCATCGGTTTTCCCAAACGTTATACAGAAAATTCTTTTTATATGTAATTAGAGTATCAAATTAAGCCGAAAAAAACATCGGGGTTTTACCAGATTAATTGAAGTATCTATTAATTCCTTTGCTTAGCTGGAAATTATGGAGAGAATCCGGCGCAAAGTCTTCTAGGGGATTCCCTGCATGGCGTCCCCCATGCCTCTGAAACTATTTGAAAAACCCCAACAGAAGGGGAACCACTTCGGCAATCCAAAGTCGATTAACATACAGAGTCTGAAGTCATAAGCAATAGGTGTGCTCAATTGGAAAAAATCTACAAAACAGATGCCGAATGGCGCGCCCAACTCACGCCCGAGGAATTTCACGTTGCCCGTGAAAAAGGCACTGAACGTGCTTTTACCGGTCGCTATTGGGACACCAAGCAGGCAGGCATATACCGCTGCGTCGGCTGCGGTACGGCCTTATTCGAATCCGACACAAAATTCGACGCGGGTTGCGGCTGGCCCAGCTATTTCGAAGCCATCGATCCGACCCTGGTGCGCGAAGAGCGCGACATCAGCTTTGGAATGGTGCGTACTGAAGTCATGTGCAACGTCTGCGACTCGCACCTTGGCCATGTGTTCCCCGATGGCCCGCCCCCTACCGGGCTGCGCTATTGCATTAATTCGTTATCGCTCAAATTCGAGCCCGCTAAATGAAAAAATTTCTATTCGATCTGTTCCCGCTTATTCTGTTTTTTTTAGCGTTCAAGTTCTCCGATATCTACACGGCAACCGCCGTGGCCATCGCCGCGGGTGTAATGCAGTTCGTCTGGCTTAAGGTCACCGGCAAAGCCATCGAGGCCACGCACTGGATCAACCTTAGCGTTATTGTGTTGTTCGGCGGCGCGACGTTATTTTTTCATAACGATGTCTTCATTAAATGGAAGCCTACTGTGCTGTATTGGCTATTCGCCTGCATTTTATTGGGGGGCAAATTATTTTTCGGCCGAAACCTCATTCAAAAAGTCATGGGCGGTCAAATAACCATGCCCAAAGCCATCTGGGACAAACTCAATTTCAGCTGGGCCAGCTTTTTCATCTTGTCGGGCGGGCTTAATCTGTATGTTGCCTTTTCCGGCCAGTTCACAGAGTCTCAGTGGGTGAACTTCAAGGTATTTGGGCTTATGGCGCTATTGCTGGTTTTTGTTATTGGTCAATCCATCTGGCTTAGCCGCTACATGAAAGACGAGCTCGAACAAACGCCTGCTTTGCCGCTACCCGACAATAAAGAGCGCTAATAATGTCCACAGAACGTAAAGATTTAATTCAAGAGCGCCTCGAGGTCCTCGAACCAACCGAACTCGAAATCATCGACGAATCCCATCTGCATGCCGGCCATGCGGGCAGCCAAAACGGAGCCAGCCATTTTCGCCTGATTATTTCATCTAACAAATTTAGCGGACTATCGCCTGTGGCACGCCATCGGCTCGTGTATGATCTTGTGCACGATTTAATCCCCTACCCGATTCATGCGCTATCAATTAGCGCAAGCGCCACCAAGTAAAGGAATTACATGAAACGACTCGTTATATTTGCCGCGGCATGCGCAATTGCTGCTCCCGTCTACGCACAAAACGTTGCAACGGTTAATGGCCAGTCCATTACGCAAAAACAGCTGGACCAGTTTGTTACGCTGATTATTGCCCAGGGCGCGAAAGACTCTCCTGAGCTGCGTGAGCAAGTCAAACAAGAAATGATCGGCCGCCTGGTAGCGGTGCAAGCTGCGGAAAAAGCAGGAATTGACAAACAATCCGAGATCAAGCAAGAAATCGAACTGGCTCGTCAAGGCATTCTGGTGCGCGCGTTAATGGCCGACCACCTTAAGAAAAACCCCGTAACCGACGCCAAAATACAGGCCGAATACGACCAGATCAAAAAAGAACAATCAGGCAAACAAGAATACAAACTGCGCCACATTCTGGTTAAAGAGCAAAAACAAGCGGAAGACCTGATTGCCCAAATCAATGGCAAAAAAGTAACCTTTGACGCCGCTGCCAAAAAAGACTCCCTGGATCCTGGCAGTGGTAAAAATGGCGGCGATTTGGGTTGGGGTCCTGCCACCAACTACGTACCCGAATTCGCTGAAGCGGTCGAAAGCCTGAAAAAAGGTGAAATGACAACGAAACCGGTACAAACACAGTTTGGCTGGCACATTATTCAGGTGGAAGACACCCGCGACATCAAGTTCCCGGAACTGGCCGAAGTAAAGCCACAAATCGAAGAGATGCTGCGCCAGCAAGAACTGGCTAATTTCCAGCAAGGCTTGATGAAGTCGGCAACGATCAAATAAGCTAAAAGCCCGTTCCCTGCCTGGGGCTCGTTTTTGCAAGTATCAA
>LNAP01003652.1_pt1 | contig 16585 bp, 11 predicted proteins | sample 602601 | NCBI WGS metagenome assembly LNAP01 (sample SAMN02440304, study PRJNA202911) | soil metagenome | biome: Subtropical and temperate rainforests or woodlands; isolation source: soil samples (1 kg each in a 20% v/v slurry with milli Q water) were... ... | reverse complement strand
AAGCGCTACGAGACGGTGCTGACGCTGGCGCAGCTCGCCGCGTGGGTCGCGCGCATCGAGGCCGCGCCGCTGACCGCGATCGACACCGAGACCGATTCGCTCGACGGCATGCGCGCGCAGATCGTCGGCATCTCGCTGTCCACCGAGGTCGGCGAGGCCGCCTACATCCCGCTGCGCCACAGCTACGCCGGCGTGCCCGACCAGCTGCCGTTCGACGCCGTGCTGGCCGCGGTGCGACCCTGGCTCGAGAACCCGGCCGCGCCCAAGCTCGGCCAGAACATCAAGTACGACACCCACGTGTTCGCGAACGCCGGCGTCGCGGTGCAGGGCTACGTGCACGACACGATGCTGCAGAGCTACGTGCTCGAGGCACACAAGGCGCACAGCCTCGAGAGCCTGGCCGACCGCCACCTCGGCCGCAAGGGCCTGAGCTACGAGGACGTGTGCGGCAAGGGCGCGCACCAGATCCCGTTCGCGCAGGTCGAGATCGACAAGGCGGCGGTCTACTCGTGCGAGGACAGCGAGATGACGCTGCACGTGCACCGCGCGCTGTGGCCGCAGATCGAGGCCCACGCCGGGCTGCGCTTCATCTACGAGCAGATCGAGATGCCCACCAGCGCGCTGCTCGGCCGCGTCGAGCGCACCGGCGTGCTGATCGACGCCGCGCTGCTGGCGCGGCAGAGCCAGCAGCTCGCCGAGCGCATGGTCGCGCTCGAGCAGCAGGCCTACGAGCTCGCGGGCCAGCCGTTCAACCTGGGCAGCCCGAAGCAGATCGGCGAGATCCTGTTCGGCAAGCTCGGCCTGCCGGTGCGCAAGAAGACGATGAGCGGCGCGCCCAGCACCGACGAGGAGGTGCTCGCCGAACTCGCCGCCGACTACCCGCTGCCGGCGCGCCTGCTGGAGCACCGCAGCCTGTCGAAGCTGAAGGGCACGTACACCGACAAGCTGCCGCTGATGGTGAACCCGGCCACCGGCCGCGTCCACACCAACTACGCGCAGGCGGTCGCGGTGACCGGGCGGCTGTCGAGCAACGACCCGAACCTGCAGAACATCCCGATCCGCACCGCCGAGGGCCGGCGCGTGCGCGAGGCGTTCATCCCGCCGCCGGGGCATTCGATCCTGAGCGCCGACTACTCGCAGATCGAGCTGCGCATCATGGCGCACATGAGCGGCGACCCGAACCTGCTGAAGGCGTTCGCCGAAGGCATCGACGTGCACCGCGCGACCGCCGCCGAGGTCTTCGGCACCGCGCTGGGCGAGGTCAGCAACGAGCAGCGCCGCTACGCCAAGACGATCAACTTCGGGCTGATCTACGGCATGGGCGCGTTCGGCCTGGCGCAGGCGCTGGGCATCGAGCGCAGCGCGGCGGCGAGCTACATCGAGCGCTACTTCGAGCGCTTCGCCGGCGTGCGCCGCTACATGGACGAGACCAAGGCGCTGGCGCGGCAGAAGGGCTACGTCGAGACCCTGTTCGGCCGGCGCATCTACCTGCCCGAGATCAACGGCGGCAGCGGCCCGCGCAAGAGCGCGGCCGAGCGCCAGGCGATCAACGCGCCGATGCAGGGCACCGCGGCCGACCTGATCAAGCTGGCGATGATCGCGGTGCAGCAGGTGCTCGACCGCGAGCGCCGCGCCACCCGCACGATCATGCAGGTGCACGACGAGCTGGTGTTCGAGGTGCCCGAGGCCGAGGTCGAGTGGGTGCGCAGCGAGATCCCGAAGCTGATGGCCGGCGTGGCCGAGCTCAAGGTGCCGCTGCTGGCCGAGCTCGGCGTCGGGCCGAACTGGGACAAGGCGCATTGAGTCCGATGCGGACCATCGCCCTGCCGGCCCGTGGGCCAGGGGGCCCGCACCGTCTGCGACGCGAGCCCGGCGACATCCTCGGCCCGCGCATGAGGGCGCCGCACCACGATGCGTCCCGTGCTTGAATTCACCGTCCGCTCCTGCTGACCCTGCGCCACATCGAAGTCTTCAACGCCATCATGCTCACCGGCAGCGTGAGCGCGGCGGCGCGGCTCATCAACATCACGCAGCCGGCCGTGAGCCGCACGCTGCAGCATGCGGAGCTGCAGCTGGGCTTTCCGCTGTTCGCGCGCACCAAGGGCCGGCTCACACCGACCACCGAGGCGCTCACGCTGTACCCGCACATCGAGCGGCTCTTCGCGCAGCTCGACGAGGTGCAGCGGCTCGCGACCAACCTGCGTTCCTCCGGGGCGGCCGGCGAACTGCGCATCCTCACCGTGCTGGCGCTCAGCTACGAGGTGCTGCCGCGCGCGCTCAAGGCCTTCCGCGAGAAGCACCCGGGCGTGGCCGTCATCGTCGAGTCGCTGCACTCGCCGCAGATCATGTCGGCGCTGCTGTCGCAGCAGGCGGATGTCGGCTTTGCCTTCAGCCCGGCGGTGCATCCGTCGCTGCTGCAGGAATCGCTGGCCGACAGCCGCATGGTGTGCATCGCGCCCAAGGGCATGCTGCCGCGCGCGCTGGTGCGCAACGGTTCGGTGGCGCTGCACGACCTGGTCGAACTGCCGGTGGTCGGCCTCGACGGACGCGACCCGGTGGGCACCAGCCTGAGCCAGGCCTGCCGCCAGGCGGGCGTCGGCTTCCACCGCGCGGTGGTCACCGTGCAGACCTACCACGCGGCGCTCGCGATGGCGCACCACGGCCTCGGCGTGGCGCTGGTCGTGCTGCGTTACGGCCTGTTCAAGGGCATCGTGCACTTCACCCTGCGCATGATGAGCGAGGTGGCGCACGAGACCTTCTGGCGCGTGCAGCGCTTCTCCACGGACTGGCATGCCAACAGCTTCGCCGGCGCCACGGTGCGCAAGCTGAGCCGCGGCATGTGGGCCATCGACGTGCTGAACGACACCGTGCTGGTGGCGTTGTGGCCGTCGTTCGTCGTGCTGATCGGCGCAACAGCACTCTTCGGCTGGTATTGGCCGCTGATGGGGCTCGCCGTCGGCGTCGGGTCGGCCGCCTATGTGCTGGTGACGGTGAAACTGTCGCTCGACTACGTCACGCCGGCCGCCCGGCGCTCCAATGCCTGGGACAGCCGCCTCGGTGGCGTACTGGCCGACGCCGTGAGCTGCAATCCCGTCGTCAAGGCGTTCGGCGCGGAAGGTCGCGAGGATGCCCACCTGGGCCGTGTCCTGGCACGCTGGCGGACGCGCACCTGGGTCACCTGGACCCGGCACATCCTCACCGGCACCCTGCAGCAAGCCATCCTGATGGTGCTGCGCGTCGTCGTGATCGGCCTTGCCCTGCTGTTCTGGTGGCAGGGTACGGCCACGCTGGGCGACGTCACCTTCGTGCTCACGGCCTATGGCGTGATCAACGGCTACCTGCGCGACATCGGCCACCATGTGCAGAACGTCCAGAAATCGACCAGCGACCTGGAGGAACTCGTTGCCTTCCACGAACGGCCGCTCGGCGTGGAAAACCGGCCAGGTGCCGCGGCAATGACGATCGGGCACGGCGACATCCGGTTCGATCAGGTGCGCTTTCGCTATCCCGCGCTCGACCGGCAAGTCTACGACGGGTTGTCGGTGCGCATTCCGGCCGGCCAGAGGGTCGGGCTCGTCGGACGGTCGGGCTCGGGCAAGACGACCTTCGTCAAGCTCGTGCAGCGGCTGTACGACATCGATGGCGGACAGATCGTGATCGACGGTCAGGACATCGCCACGGTCACACAGGAGAGCCTGCGCCAGCAGGTGGCGATCGTTCAGCAGGAGCCGGTGCTCTTCCACCGATCGCTCGGCGAGAACATCGCCTATGGGCGACCCGGCGCCACCCTGAGCGAGATCGAAGCGGCGGCGCGGCTTGCCCATGCCGACGTGTTCGTCGAGCGTCTGCCGCAGCGCTACGCCACGCTGGTCGGTGAGCGCGGCGTCAAGCTCTCGGGCGGCGAGCGCCAGCGCGTGGCGCTGGCACGCGCCTTCCTGGCCGATGCGCCGATCCTGATCCTGGACGAGGCCACCTCCAGCCTCGACAGCGAGTCCGAGGCCTTGATCCAGGACGCCATGCACAGCCTGATGCGTGGCCGCACGACGCTGATCATCGCCCATCGCCTGTCGACGGTGCGCGAGCTCGACCGCATCCTGGTCTTCGACCAGGGCCGAATCGTCGAGGACGGCAATCATGGCGCCCTCATGCGGCTCAAGGGCGGCATCTATCGCCGACTGGTCGAACGCCAAGCCGAGGGCCTGGGCGACGATTTGGCGGCGTAGCATCGCCGGTCGCGCAATAATATGTCGCGGCGGACCATTGCTCGATGGTCCGCCGTGGTATTATGAATAATGTATTCGGTTCGTGGGCAGGGAGGGACGCCGTTTCCATGAGCGAAGCGCGCCTGGTGGTAGCTCCGATCGACAATCGGGAGACGTTCAAGGACAAGGCCTACACGGCCTTGCGCAACGTCATCATGTCCTCGGACATCTACCGCTCGCGCACCGACCTCCGGCTCGACGAGCGGCAGCTCGCGCAGGATTTCGGCATCTCGCGCACGCCGGTGCGTGAGGCGATGGCGCAGCTCGAACGCGAAGGCTTCGTGCGCTCGGTGCCGCGGCGCGGCATCTATGTCGTGCGCAAGACCAAGCGCGAGGTGATCGAGCTGATCCAGGCCTGGGCGGCGCTCGAGAGCATGGCGGCGCGCCTGATCACCGAGAGCGCGAGCGACCAGGACATCGCCGGCCTCAGGCGCATGTTCGCGACCTTCGAGGGCGACAAGCTGCACGCCAAGCTCGACGAGTATTCAGAGGTCAACATCGCCTTCCACCAGGCCCTGATCGAACTCAGCGGCAATCAGGCGCTGATCCGGCTGGCGGCGAACCTGTTCACACACATGCGCATGATCCGCGGCGCCACGATCGGCGAGGACGACCGCGTCGACCGCTCGATTCGCGATCACATGAACATCATCCAGGCGCTGGAGGCGCGCGATACCGAGCGCGCCGAGGATCTGGTGCGCCAGCATGCGCTCGGCCTTGCCGAGCATGTCGCCAAGCACGCCGACTATCTGGACTGACGAAGGAAATTCCGGAGGAAACCATGGCCGAAGCAGCACTCAAGGCAGAAGCGGACGAGACCCAGGAGCAGACGGATGGCTTCAGCCTCGTCATCGACGCGATGAAGTTGAATGGCATCGACACGATCTACGGCGTTCCGGGCATTCCCATCACAGATTTGGGCCGCCTGGCGCAGGCCGCCGGCATCCGTGTGCTCTCGTTCCGCCATGAACAGAATGCTGGCTACGCCGCAGCGACCGCGGGCTTCCTGACCAAGAAGCCCGGCGTCTGCCTTACGGTGTCGGCACCGGGCTTCCTGAACGGCCTGACGGCACTCGCCCATGCCACCACGAACTGCTTTCCGATGATCCTCGTGTCCGGTTCGTCCGAGCGCGAGGTCGTCGACCTGCAGCAGGGCGACTATGAGGAGATGGACCAGCTCGCCATCGCCAAGCCCCTGTGCAAGGCGGCCTATCGCGTGCTGCACGCGCAGGACATCGGCATCGGCTTCGCGCGGGCGATCCGCGCCGCCGTCTCCGGCCGCCCGGGCGGCGTTTATCTCGACCTGCCGGCCAAGCTGTTCGCGCAGGTCATCAACGCCGATGCGGGCGCCAAGTCGCTGGTGAAGGTGGTCGACGCAGCGCCGGCGCAGTTCCCGGGGCCCGCCGCGGTCAAGCGCGCGCTCGACGTGCTGAAGGCCGCCAAGCGGCCGCTGATCATCCTCGGCAAGGGCGCGGCCTACGCCCAGTGCGACGACGCGATCCGCGCCCTGGTCGAGAAGAGCGGCGTGCCCTTCCTGCCCATGAGCATGGCCAAGGGCCTGCTGCCCGACACCCATCCGCAGTGCGCCGGCGCGGCGCGCTCGACGGTGCTGAAGGACTCCGACGTCGTCGTGATGATCGGCGCCAGGCTCAACTGGCTGCTGTCGCACGGCAAGGGCAAGACCTGGGGCGATGCGCCCAAGAAGTTCATCCAGGTCGACATCGAGCCCAAGGAAATGGACAGCAACGTCGAGATCGCGGCTCCCGTGGTCGGCGATATCGCCTCGTGCGTCGCCGCCCTGCTCGAGGGCATGGGCAGCAGCTGGGCGAAAGCGCCCGCCGACTGGACCGGCACGGTCACGGCCAAGCGCGACGAGAACGTCGCCAAGATGGCGCCGCGCTTCATGAACAACAAGTCGCCGATGGACTATCACGGCGCGCTGGGCGCATTGCGCACCATCATCAAGGAACGGCCCGACACCATCCTGGTCAACGAAGGCGCCAACACGCTCGACCTCGCGCGCGGTGCAATCGACATGTACAAGCCGCGCAAGCGGCTCGACGTCGGCACCTGGGGCGTCATGGGCGTCGGCATGGGCTCGGCGATCGCCGCCGCCGTGGAGACCGGCTGCCAGGTGCTCGCAGTCGAAGGCGACAGCGCCTTCGGCTTCTGCGGCATGGAGATCGAGACGATCTGCCGTTACAAGCTGCCGGTCTGCGTCGTGGTGTTCAACAACGACGGCATCTACCGCGGCGTCGACGTCAATGCCGGCGGCGGTTCGGACCCGGCCACGACGGCGTTCGTGAAGGGCGCGCGCTACGACAAGATGGCCGAGGCGTTCGGCGGCGTCGGCATCAACGCCACCTCGCCTGACGAGCTCAAGCGCGCAGTCAACGAAGCACTCGACTCGCGCAAGCCCACCCTGATCAACGCGGTAATCGATCCGGCGGCCGGCAGCGAGAGTGGCCGCATCGGCAACCTCAACCCGCAAAGCAAGCTGCGCAAGAAGTAGGTCTTCGCGGCATCAACGACATTCAAGCGACCGGAGAAAGACATGGCTAAGAAGAAGAAGGACAAGAAGGCGAAGAGCAAGGACAAGGCTTCCAAGAAAGCCAAGGCGGGCAAGAAGTCGGTTCTCAAGCTCGTTGCCAAGAAGGCAAACGGCAACGGCCTGCCCAAGGTGTCGAGCAAGCCGTGGGGCAAGGACGGCAAGGCGCTGGATGGCGTAAAAATCCTCGACTTCACGCATGTCCAGTCGGGCCCGACCTGCACGCAGCTCCTGGCCTGGTTCGGCGCCGACGTGATCAAGGTCGAGCGGCCGGGCACCGGCGACATCACGCGCGGCCAGCTGCAGGACGTGCCGGGCGCCGACAGCCTCTATTTCACCATGCTCAACCATAACAAACGCTCGATCACGCTCGACTCCAAGAGCAAGGAGGGCATGAAGGTGCTGGAGCGCCTGGTGAAGACCTGCGACGTGCTGGTCGAGAACTTCGCGCCGGGCGCCCTCGACCGCATGGGCCTCACCTGGGAGCACATCCATGCGCTCAACCCGCGCATGATCGTGGCCTCGGTGAAGGGCTTCGGCCCGGGGCCCTATGAGGACTGCAAGGTCTACGAGAACGTGGCGCAATGTGCCGGCGGATCGGCCTCGACGACCGGCTTCCATGACGGCCTGCCGCTGGTGACCGGCGCGCAGATCGGCGATTCGGGCACCGGCCTGCACCTGGCGCTGGGTATCGTGAGCGCGCTCTACCAGCGCAAGCGCACCGGCCGTGGCCAGCGCGTGCTGACGGCGATGCAGGACGGGGTCCTGAACCTCTGCCGCGTGAAGCTGCGCGACCAGCAGCGCCTCGCGCACGGGCCGCTGAAGGAATACACGCAGTTCGGCCAGGGCATCCCGTTCGGCGATGCCGTGCCGCGTGCCGGCAACGATTCCGGCGGCGGCCAGCCCGGCGTCATCCTGAAGTGCAAGGGCTGGGAGACCGATCCCAACGCCTACATCTACTTCATCACCCAGGCGCCGGTGTGGGAGAAGATCTGTGACCTGATCGGCCAGCCCGACTGGAAGACCCATCCCGACTACGCCAAGCCGCCGGCCCGCCTGCCGCGGCTCAAGGAGATCTTCGAGCGCATCGAGCAGTGGACCAAGACCAAGACCAAGTTCGAGGTCATGAACGAGTGCAATGCCTTCGACATTCCCGTCGGCCCGATCCTGTCGATGAAGGAGCTGGCCGAGGAGCCGTCGCTGCGCCACACCGGAACCGTCGTCGAGGTCGACCACCCGACGCGCGGCAAGTACCTGTCGGTCGGCAACCCGATCAAGCTCTCCGACTCGATCACCGAGGTCGAGCGATCGCCGCTGCTTGGCGAGCACACCGACGAGATCCTCACCAAGGTGCTGAAGTTCACGCCGCGCGAGATTGCCGAGATCAAGGCGTCGGGCGCGACCGGCCAGGCACCGAAGGCCCAAGCCGCGGAGTAGATCATGCGCATCGTAGTTCACGGACAGCAGGCCTTCGGCAAGGCGGTGCTGGAGGCGCTGCTGAAACGCGGCGAGAACGTCGTCGGCGTGTACGTGGCGCCCGAGAAGCCCGGCCAGAAGGCCGATCCGCTCAAGGAGGCGGCGCTGGCGGCCAAGCTGCCGGTGTTCCAGCCCGCCTCCTACCGCAAGCCGGAAGTGTGGGAAGAGTTCAAGGCGCTGAAGCCCGACCTGCAGGTCATGGCGTTCGTGACCTTGTTCGTGCCCGAGGAATTCCTGAACATCCCGACGCACGGCACGATCCAGTACCACCCGTCCCTGTTGCCGGCCTATCGCGGCGCCTCGGCCATCAACTGGCCGATCATCCTGGGCGAGAAGGAGACCGGTCTGTCGATCTTCTGGCCCGACAACGGCCTCGATACCGGCGACGTGCTGCTGCAGAAGAAGACGCCGATCGGTCCCAAGGACACGCTGGGCACGGTCTACTTCGATCGCCTCTTCCCGATGGGCGTCGACGCCATGCTGGAATCGGTCGACCTGGTGAAGGCCGGCAAGGCACCGCGCATCAAGCAGGACGAGGCCAAGGCGACCTACGAAGGCCGGGCCACCGCCGACATCGCCCGCATCGACTGGGGCAAGTCGTGGCGCCAGATCGATCCGCTGGTGCGCGGCTGCAATCCCGCACCCGGTGCCTGGACGACGCTCGACGGCAAGAACCTGCAGATCTTCGACATCCAGCCTCTTCCCGCACGCGATCCCAAGGGCATCGGCGGCAAGTACGGCGAGATCGTCGAAGTGTCGGCCGACGGCTTCACGGTCGTCGTGCCCGACGGCCGCATCAAGGTGCTGCGCGTGAAGCCGGCCGACGGCCCCAAGGTTGCCGCCGGCGAATGGGCTGCCGCCGCCAAGCTCGCCGTCGGCGCGCGGCTGGTCTGAGCTTGGCGCACAAACACTACCACCTCACCCTGAGGAGCGCCCGGAGGGCGCGTCTCGAAGGGTGGGCAACAACAAGACTGCGGCCCACCCTTCGAGACGCCGCGCTTCGCGCGGCTCCTCAGGGTGAGGTGATTCCGTAAAATTGAAGGAAACGTCCGATGCCCGCGTCACAGCACACAAGCCCGAAGTCAGACATCCAGATCGCCCAGGAAGCCACGAAACGGCCGATCATGGAGCTGGCCAAAGAGAAACTGGGCATCGCGCCGGAGAACCTCGAGCCCTACGGCCACTACAAGGCCAAGGTCTCGATGGACTACATCAAGTCGCTGCAGTCCAAGCCCAACGGCAAGCTGATCCTGGTGTCGGCGATCTCGCCGACGCCGGCCGGCGAGGGCAAGACCACGACGACGGTGGGCCTCACCGATGCGCTCAATCACATCGGCAAGAAGGCCATGCTCTGCCTGCGCGAGCCCTCACTGGGGCCGTCCTTCGGCATGAAGGGCGGCGCGGCCGGCGGCGGCTATGCCCAGGTCGTGCCGATGGAGGACATCAACCTCCACTTCACCGGCGATTTCCACGCCATCGGCGCGGCCCACAATCTGCTGTCGGCGCTGATCGACAACCACATCTACTGGGGCAATGCGCTCGGCATCGATGGCCGACGCGTCGCCTGGCGTCGCGCCATCGACATGAACGATCGCAGCCTGCGCCAGATGGTGTCGTCACTGGGCGGCGTCGCCAACGGCTTCCCGCGCGAGGATGGCTTCGACATCACCGTCGCCTCGGAGGTCATGGCGATCTTCTGCCTGGCCAAGGACCTCGAGGACCTCAAGGCCCGGCTGGGCAACATCATCGTGGCCTACACGCGCGATCGTAAGCCGGTGCGCGCTGCCGACCTCAAGGCGCATGGGCCGATGGCGGTCCTGCTGAAGGACGCGCTTTCACCAAACCTGGTGCAGACACTCGAAGGCACCCCTGCCTTCATCCATGGCGGCCCGTTCGCCAACATCGCCCATGGCTGCAACTCGGTGCTGGCCACGACGACGGCGCTGAAGCTCGCCGACTACGTCGTCACCGAAGCAGGCTTCGGCGCCGACCTGGGCGGCGAGAAGTTCATCGACATCAAGTGCCGCAAGACCGGCCTCAAACCCGACGCGGTGGTGCTGGTCGCCACCATCCGTGCGCTCAAGATGCATGGCGGCGTGAAGAAGGAAGACCTCAAGACCGAGAACCTGAAGGCGCTCGAGACAGGCATGTCCAACCTGCAGCGCCATGTCGAGAACGTGCAGAAGTTCGGCCTGGTGCCGGTGGTGTCGATCAACCGCTTCAGCGCCGACAGCGACGCCGAGATCGCCCTGGTGAAGTCGGCATGCGCCAAGCTCGGCGTCGAGGCGGTGATGGCCGACCACTGGGCCGAAGGCGGCAAGGGCGCGGCCGACGTCGCGCGCGCCGTGGTCAAGGCAGTCGACAGCGGCAAGAGCAACATGAAGCTGCTCTATCCCGACGACATGCCGCTGGTTGAGAAGATCCGTACCATCGCCAAGGAAATCTACCGCGCCCGCGACATCGCCATCGCCAAGCCGGTCCAGGACCAGCTCGCCTCGTTCGAGGCCATGGGCTTCGGCAAGGTGCCGGTCTGCATTGCCAAGACGCAGTACAGCTTCTCGACCAACCCCGATTCCAAGGGCGCGCCCACCGACCATGTGGTCACGGTCCGCGAAGTTCGCCTGTCGGCGGGGGCGGAGTTCGTGGTGGCCGTCTGCGGCGACATCATGACCATGCCCGGCCTGCCCAAGGTGCCGGCCGCCAACAGCATCGATATCGGCCCGGACGGCAAGATTGTCGGCCTGTTTTAGTCTATAGGGTCTCCTCAGGAAGACGGAGGAGACCGCGATGAACGTGATGGCCAAGCGGGACGCGCCAGTGCGTCCCGATCTCAACAATCCCGAGCTCAACAACCTCGCCATGTCGAAGGAGGCCCAGCCCCTGTTCGACGCGGTGATGAAGCACATCGAGGAGAACGTCGCGCCGATGGCCGACGAGTTCTTCCGCTTGGGGGAAGGCCGCAAGGAAACGTGGAGCTGGGCGCCCGGCCAGCTCGAGCTGCTCGAGGTCGCCAAGAACAAGGCCAAGAAGTCCGGCCTGTGGAACTTCTTCCTGCCCGGCTCGGAGATCGGCCGCGGGCTCACCAACCTCGACTATGCCTACATCGCCGCCGAGCTCGGCAAGCAGCCGCTCGCGTCGGAGACGCTCAACTGCTCGGCGCCCGACACCGGCAACATGGAAGTGCTGGAGAAGGTCGGCACCCCCGAGCAGAAGGAGAAGTGGCTGAAGCCGCTGCTCAACGGCGAGATCCGCTCGGCCTATGCGATGACCGAGCCGAACGTCGCTTCGTCGGATGCCAAGAACGTCGCCACGCGCGCCGAGCTCGACGGCGACGAATGGGTCATCAACGGCGAGAAGTTCTACATCTCCGGCGCCGGCGATCCGCGCTGCAAGATCATGATCACCATGGTCAAGACCAGCCCGGACGCCTCACCGCAGTTCCAGCAGTCCCAGATCCTGGTGCCCATCGACACGCCGGGCGTGAAAATCCTGGGACCGATGTGTGTCTTCGGCCACGATCACGCGCCGCGCGGCCACATGCACATCAAGTTCGAGAATGCCCGGGTGCCCAAGGAGAACATCCTGCTGGGCGAAGGTCGCGGCTTCGAGATCTCCCAGGTCCGCCTCGGCCCGGGCCGCATCCACCATTGCATGCGCTCGATCGGCGCCGCCGAAAAGGCGCTCGACCTGATGGTCAAGCGCGGCTCGACGCGCCAGGCGTTCGGCAAGAACCTGATCGCGCTTGGCAAGAATCTCGAGACCGTGTCGCGTGCGCGCATCGAGATCGAGGCCATGCGCCTGATGGTTCTGAAGGCCGCCAGGGCGATGGACGTGCTGGGCAACCGCGAGGCCCGCGTGTGGGTGAGCATGGTGAAGGCCATGGTGCCGGAGCGGGTGTGCCAGATCATCGATCAGGCCATCCAGATCCACGGCGCCGCCGGCATCTCGCAATGGACGCCGCTCGCCGAGATGTACGCCCAGCAGCGCACCCTGCGCCTGGCCGACGGCCCGGACGAGGTCCATCACATGGTGGTGGGCCGCGCCGAGCTCAGCCGGCACTGATCGAAGTCGAAGGCGGCGGCTACGCCGCCGCCTTCTCGTCTGCCAGGATGCGCTCGTAGGCCGGCAGGGTCAGGAACTCCTCGAACGTCGGCTGCTCGACCAGATCGATCAGGAGCTGGGCGGCATCCTCATAGCGGGCGCGGCCATAGGCCTCCTCGCCCATCGCCGCCTTCACCCTGTCGTTCTCCTCGCGCACGATCTCGCGCACCAGCTCCTTCGTGACGGGGCGGCCGTCCTGCAGGGTCTGGCCGTGGCGCACCCACTGCCAGACCTGGGCGCGGCTGATCTCGGCGGTGGCGGCGTCCTCCATCAGGTTGAACAGCGGCACGCAGCCGATGCCGCGCAGCCACGCCTCGACATAACCGATGCCCACGGCCACGTTCTGGCGCAGGCCGGCCTCGGTCTTGGTGCCTTCGGGCACCGCAATGAGGTCGGCGGCGCTGACATGGACGTCCTGGCGCTTGCGGGCGATCTGGTTGGCGCCCTTCATGACGGCGTCGAACTCCGCCTTGGCAATCGCCACCAGGCCGGGATGGGCAACCCAGGTGCCATCATGGCCGTCGCCTGCCTCGCGCTTCTTGTCGGCCCGCACGCGGTCCATCGCGGCCTCATTGGCTGCGGCATCGTTCTTGATCGGGATCTGCGCGGCCATGCCGCCCATGGCATGGACCTCGCGACGGTGGCAGGTCTTGATCAGGAGCTGGCTGTAGGACCGCAGGAAGTGCGCGGTCATGGTGACCTGGGCACGGTCGGGCAGCACCGACCACTCCTGCTCGCGGAACTTCTTGATGAAGCTGAAGATGTAGTCCCAGCGGCCGCAATTGAGGCCGGCGGAGTGATCGCGCAGCTCCCACAGGATCTCGTCCATCTCGAAGGTGGCGAGGATCGTCTCGATCAGAACGGTGGCCTTGATCGACTTCTGCGGCACGCCGAGCGCGTCCTGGGCATGGACGAACACGTCATTCCACAGCCGCGCCTCGAGGTGGCTCTCCATCTTGGGCAGGTAGAAATACGGGCCGCTGCCGCGCGCCAGAAGCTCCTTCGCGTTGTGGAAGAAGTACAGGCCGAAATCGAACAGCGAGCCGGACATCGGCACGCCGTCGACCATCATGTGCTTCTCCGGCAGGTGCCAACCACGCGGCCGCACGAACAGCACGGCGGTCCTGTCGTTCAGCCTGTACTCGCGGGTCGACTGCGGATCGACATAGTCGATCTCCCGGTGCACCGCGCTCGCCAGGTTGAACTGTCCGTCGACCATGTTGGTCCAGGAGGGCGTGCTGGCATCCTCGAAGTCGGCCATGAAGACGTTGGCGCCGCAGTTCAGTGCGTTGATGATCATCTTGCGGTCGACCGGCCCGGTGATCTCGACGCGGCGGTCCAGGATGTCCTGCGGCAAAGGCGCCACGGTCCAGTCGCTCTCCCGGATATTCACGGTGTCGGCAAGGAAATCGGGCTTCTCCCCGGCATCCAGCCGGCTCTGGCGCTCGGCACGGGCTGCCAGCAGTTCCTCGCGGCGCCGATTGAAGCGGCGTTGCAGGTCGGCGACGAAGGCAATTGCCTCCCTGGTAAGCACTTTCTCGAAGTCAGAATTGACGACGCCGTCGATTGAAACGCCCTCGGGAAGATCCAACGCCACTATATGCACTCCCTCAAAATCGTTAGCTTGTGCGCAGGGGAGCGCGATATAGGGCCTTGAGAGCACTTGGGGCAAGGCGCTACGACAACGCATGGACGCCGCTTTCGTCGTTGAATGGCTCAATCTGGTGCTGCGCTGGGCCCACATGATCGTGGGCATCGCCTGGATCGGCGCCTCCTTCTATTTCATCTGGCTGGACAACCACCTCCATCCGCCGCTCGATCCGGCCGACGCCGCCAAGGGCATCGGCGGCGAGGTCTGGGCGGTGCATGGCGGCGGCTTCTACACCGCCAAGAAATTCGCGCTGGCACCCGAGAAGCTTCCGCCTGAGCTGCACTGGTTCAAGTGGGAGGCCTACACCACCCTGATCACCGGCTTCTTCCTGCTGTGCCTGGTCTACTACTACGGCGCGGAAGTGGCGCTGATCGACCCGTCGGTGATGGTGCTCACCAAGGCCGAGGCCATCGCCATCGGTCTCGGCTTCCTGGTGCTGGGCTGGCTCGTCTATGACTGGCTCTGCCGCTCCGCCTTCGGCGAGGACGACGCCATCCTGGGCGGCCTGCTCATGCTCTATTGCGCCGTGTCGGCGTGGGCGCTTTGCCATCTGTTCTCAGGCCGCGGCGCCTACATCCATTTCGGCGCGATGCTGGGCACCATCATGGTGCTCAACGTCTACTACGTGATCATCCCCGGGCAGCGCGAGCTGGTGAAGGCCAAGGAAGAAGGCCGCACGCCCGATCCCAAGTACGGGCTGATGGGCCGCCAACGCTCGGTCCACAACACCTATTTCACCTTGCCCGTGCTGTTCACCATGATCAGCGGCCACTATGCCGGGCTCTACGGGCATGAGTGGAACTGGGTCCTGCTGATCCTGATTTCCCTATCCGGCGCCCTGGTGCGCGTGTGGTTCGTGCAACGTCACAAGGGCAACCAGAATCCCCTGGTCCTGGCCTCCGGCCTGGTCGTGCTGGCGATCACCGCCCTCGTCTCGCTGCCACGGCCCCAGGCCGATCTCGGTCCGCCCGCCCCCTTTGCCGAGGTCCAGCCGATCTTCAAGGAACGTTGCCAATCCTGCCACGCCGCCAAACCCACGCAGGAAGGCTTTGCCGCCCCGCCCAAGGGCGTCCTTCTCGAAACCCCTGAGGAAATCCGGACCCGGGCCGCGATGATCAACCAACAGGTGTGGGTCACCCGGGTCATGCCGCCCGGAAACCTGACCCATATGACCGATGCCGAGCGACGCCTGATTGCGCGCTGGTTCAAGGGCGGAGCAGAATAGTGGCCATGATGGTTGGCCTGGGACGGAGGCCGTGGCGCCGCCTGCTGACGGCGGCATTGGCGGCAATCGCGATCTTCCTCTACTGGACGCATGTCACCGAGCGCGGACAGCGCGACCTCGTGCGCAGCTCGGCGGCAACCGACACCAGCACGCCTGTTCAGGCCCACGGTTGGGGCGCCGGCGTCGGCTTTGCCGACCAGCGCCGGCTCGACGAGCACTTCGCCAAGCATGGCGCGGAGTTCGGCCGCATCACCAAGCAGGACTATCTGCGCCAGGCCCAGTTGCTGCGCGATGCCAAGGTCGGCGGACCGGTGCTCGAAGTCGTTCGACGCGACGGTGTCGTCACGCGTTATGACCAGCAGACGGGCGCTTTCATCGCCTTCAATTCCAACGGCGTCATCCGCACCTTCTTCAAGCCCAACGACGGCGAACGCTACTGGCGCCGCCAGGCGGAGCGCGGCGAATGAAACCACCGCCGCCGCCCGGCCCTCCCGACGTCGCCGACTTGCGCGAGCTCGTCGATCAGTGGGCCGAATTCACCACCGACCTGGCGAAGGGCTACAGCTTCGACCTCGACAACTGGCTGAACGACGTCGACGTGCGCGAACTGATCCTCGAGGCGCTGCCGATGTTCAGCAGCGAGGAGATGGGCGAGCACGCGCTGAAGCTCGACCAGGCCGACAAGGCCTTCATGTCGGCGACCCGCGACTTCAAGAAGTGCGTCTGGGGCAAGGGGACGGCCCGGAAGGAAAAATGGACGCCGCAGAAGAACTGGTGGTACTTCCGCACGCCGCTCAGTTCCAACGGCCAGCTCGAGGACGAGCTGGCGACAATTCGCTGACTTGAACTGATGAGCCAACCGAAAATCCTGGTCGAGACCGCGCCGCCGGTCACCACGATCATCATCAACCGCCCGCAGGTGAAGAACGCCCTCGACAACGAAGCGGCCCGCGCCCTGGCCGCGGCCATGAGGGCCTTCGAGGTGGACGCAGACACGCGTGTGGCGGTGCTGACCGGCGCAGGTGGCGCCTTCTGTGCCGGCGCCGACCTCAAGGAGCTGGGCTCGGGCACCGACTACTTCCCATGGGCGGGCAGCGAAGACGGACCCTTGCGCGCGCCGCTGGCCAAGCCGGTGATCGCCGCCATCGAAGGCCATGCCTGCGCCGGCGGTCTCGGCGTGGCGTTGTTCTGCGACATCCGCATCGTCGACGAAACGGCGACCTTCGGTGTGTTCTCGCGCCGCTGGGGCGTGCCGATGAGCGACGGCACGACCGTCCGCCTGCCACGCATCGTCGGCCAGGGACGCGCGCTCGACATGCTGC
>LNAP01007589.1_pt1 | contig 16586 bp, 17 predicted proteins | sample 602601 | NCBI WGS metagenome assembly LNAP01 (sample SAMN02440304, study PRJNA202911) | soil metagenome | biome: Subtropical and temperate rainforests or woodlands; isolation source: soil samples (1 kg each in a 20% v/v slurry with milli Q water) were... ... | reverse complement strand
CTGCGCTGCGGAAAGATGATCGGCATGTACATGGGTTTCCAGTAACCACTCCACCGTAAGGGCTTGCTCCCGCACGTAGGCAATTAGACGTTCCGCGCTTTTGCAAGACGTGCGACCCGATGCGGGATCGTAATCCAGCACTGAGTCGATAACGGCGCAGTGACCTGTATTCGGATCACTGACAACATAGCTGTAGGTATAGGTAGCAGGGTCAAAAAAAGCTTCTACATGGGGTTTCATGATGGAATTCTCTTTTCGATATACGAAGTGGAGTGCTGATCTACCAACGGGCTTTGGCAAGGAACCGTGATCAGCAATGCTTATCTAAACCACCACGGGCACCTTCAGGCGCCCGCCAGTGTGCAACGGTGGTCGCTCAGCAACGGTTACAGGTTTTGATGCCAAGCAATGTATAGACAGGGCAGAAACGGAAAATGCCGGTGACCAGCGGCACTAAGCCAATCCAACCCCACACGCCGATCACACCGGATAGACTGAGGCCAATGAGAAGAAGACCGGCGACAATGCGCAGGCTACGGTCAATAGTTCATGGCGATCTCCCGATCAATGGCTGCGCCGGGTCTCCAGCGCAGTAAACAACAACATGCCGGCCAGCATGGCCAACATGAATACGATCACTTGCCAATGTCCCGTCAACAAAATTGCCACTGCGGGGCCAGGACAGATGCCCGCTATTCCCCAGCCGATGCCGAACAATAGGCTCCCGCCAATCAAGCGCGGGTCCAACTCACGTTTGATCGGTAGCTGCATTGGCCTTCCCAGCAGCGAACTGGATTGTTGTCGCGCCCAGGTTAACGGGACAACGGCGATGCCAATGGCCCCGATTATGACCAATGCCAAGGAAGGATCCCAAGCACCAGTTAAATCCAAGAAAGCGAGTACTTTGCTCGGGTTGGCCATGCCCGCCAGAAGCAGACCTAAGCCGAACAGCAGACCAGCAATGAATGCACTCAGTTTGATCATGTCCACCCCCTCAGAAGATGACGCAAGACAAACACTGTGGCGAAACCAGTGGACATAAAGCACACAGTGGCGGCCATTGATCGCGGCGAAAGGCGAGATATGCCGCACACCCCGTGGCCACTGGTGCAACCAGAACCGTATCGTGTGCCGATGCCCACCAATACACCGGCGACGATCAATCCGAACCAGCCACTTTGGAACTCAATCTGCGGCAGCGTGGCGAACAAGCTCCATAGAAGCGGCGCGATTAGTAGGCCCAGGAGAAAAAGTGCTTTCTCACTCCCCCCCTCGTTCCCACGTTGTAAAAGACTGCCGATAAGACCGCTGATGCCTGCGATACGCCCGTTGGCGACGACGAATAGACTGACCGCCAAGCCAATCAATGCACCGCCTGCAAGGGATGACCAGGGAGAGAAGTTGAGCCAGTCGACATTCATTCAGCCTCTCCTGCGCAAAACTGTTGATACAGCGTTTGTATGACTGCCAATGCTACGGGGCTACCGATGCGATAGAATACTTGCTTGCCGTCACGTCTGGTTTCCACTAACCCCTCGCGGCGAAGGACTGCTAGTTGTTGAGAAAGCGTTGGCTGCCTTATCCCCAACAATAACTCCAGATCGCTAACATTGCGCTCGCCTTGGGACAACTGACATAGCAGCAGCAAACGATCCGAATTGGCCAAGGCTTTCAGAAATTGGCTTGCAGCATCAGCATTTTCTCGTAGGTGGGCAATATTTATCTCAAGCATAAAATGTTGATGCACCTCTTCTATTACATTTGTTTTTTCGACGCATTCTCGATCAGTTATTTTTATATCAGAACTTAATAATTAAGAACCTTGATAATTAATTGATTGATCCTTTGAAAAATAATGTTTATTAGGATCAATTGCGTCATAGGCAGCAGGATCTGCCTCCCTTTTTAACTGGGCACGCTCCAAAAAAGTGCAACCCGAGAGAATAGATATTGAAACTAGCAAAGCAAGAAGGACTTTCATGTTGTCATCTCTAGTCAGTTAGTAACTTGCTACGGCCCAGATGCTAAGATTTACCTTATCATAATATGTATTTCTTGCAACTGTTTTTTTAGGTTTCTAACAAGCGCCTGTAACGCCGCCCTCAGCGGCATCGCTACCATTTACAGTTGGATAGGGCATCTTTACTAGCATCGAAGTCTCTTGGAGGCATCAGCGTTCGATTTTGTGCTAAAGAGGTAGTGAAACCGTATGCTTTTGTAAGCTCGAGTTTTTAAATACTTTTTACAAGCAAAGCCAGTGCAACAATCACCGAAACAGCGGCAAATCCTTTTTGTAAATGTGGACCCGCTAACCGGGCAGCGACCAAGCGCCCACAAATCATTCCAACCAATGCTCCAAGCGAGAACGGTAGGGCAATCGCCCACTGCAGGTGCCCTGTTGCAGAGCTTGCAGCAACTCCGGAAATTGAAACTAACGCAATAACGGCAAGAGACGTTGCAAGCACTGACTGCGCTGTCAAATTGGTATATCGCTGGAGCGCCGGTACCATTACAAAACCACCACCCACCCCTAGCAAGCCAGAAAGCGCTCCTGCGACTATGCCGGAAAGTGTTAGTGCCCACGCGCAAGGGCCAGTCCAGTTAAGCTTTCCTCGGTTGACGTCCAATAGACAAGGTGGTGGTTTAGATGTGACGTTGCCCTTTAACTCCGTGGAGGGGGCGAGCGATCGTTGATAGACCCGAAACGCAACGTACATCAGCACGAAGGCAAACATGATCGTCAACGGGCGATTAGGTGTGCGCTGCGCCAGCCAAAGGCCAAGGGGAGAACAGACGATCCCAGCGCCTGCAATTAACAGCGCGGCTTTATAGCGAACGGTGCCGTTTTTGAGTCCCATCGCGGCACCCAAGGTCGCGGCTAAACCGACAGCCAGTAAACCAATCGGCCCTGCCTCGGCCATGCTCAATCCAACTCCAAACACCAGTAATGGAACAGCCAGTATTCCTCCTCCGGCGCCGGTCAGAGCCAGAATGACTCCAACGGTAAGTCCAAGCAGTAAGACAACAATCATCTGATCCTCCTTGCTTTTAGTTCTAATTTCATATGTCAGCCAACTCAGGTTTCGCCATCCATTCATGCCCCTTGAGCATTCCTTTCCAATATAGAGGTGGAAGAATCCGCTCCTTGAGCAGCCATGCCAACCTCGATGGACGGGTACCGTCAATCAGCCAAGATGGAAAGCTGGGGGCGACTTTGCCGCCATAAGTGAACTCAGCCAGTACGATCTTGCCGCGCTCAACCGTCAGCGGGCAGGAGCCATAACCGTTGTAATGGGCGCTGCCTTTTGCTTTACCCATTGAGGCCAAAACATTATGAGCAACGACTGGCGCCTGCATGCGTGCTGCTGCCGCGGTTTTTGCGTTGCTGGAGTTGGCAGCGTCTCCCAGTGCGTGAATATTTACCCAGGCTTTATGGCGCAAAGTGGCAGGGTCGACATCAATCCAGCCAGCCGAGTCAGCGAGAGGGCTGACCCGAATGAAATCCGGCGCGATCTGCGGAGGCACCACATGAAGCATATCGAAGTCGCGCGTCACAAGATGGGCGCTGCCATCCGGGTTGACGCAGTTGAACGTTGCAGTTCGAGCGGGCCCATTCACGCTAGTGAGTGTGTTGCCGAAATTCAGGTCAATACCATAGGCCTTGATGTATTCCATCAGTGCCGGCACATAGTCGGCAACTCCGAACAGCACCGCGCCGGCGCTGCAAAACTCGATCTCGACCTTGTCCAATACACCGGTACGTTTCCAATGATCGGCAGATAGATACATTGCTTTTTGCGGCGCCCCGGCACATTTGATCGGCATGGGCGGTTGCGTGAAAATCGCCCGGCCACCACGCAATTGCTGCACCATTTCCCACGTATAAGGGGCAAGGTGGTACAGGTAGTTTGAAGTCACGCCGTTGCGGCCCAAGGTGTCAGACAAACCCTCGATGGCATGCCAATTGAGCTTGAGGCCAGGGCACACGATCAGTTGTTCGTATTTGACGACTCTGCATCCATCAAGAATGACGGCATTTCTCTCAGGTTCAAAAGCGGCGACCGCCGACTTGATCCAGTGCACTCCTCGGGGGATGGTCGTGCCCATCGTATGGGCAGTTTGGGGTGCATCGAAGACACCGCAGCCGACCAGTGTCCAGCCTGGCTGATAGTAATGCACATCTGCCGGGTCGATTATGGCAATGTCGAGTCCAGGTTCGCGCGCGAGCAAGCTCGATGCAGTCGCGATCCCCGCCGCACCGCCACCGATGATGACTACGGTATGCTGCGCCTCCGCCACTTCAACCGGCGTGCGTCCCTGATTCGCAATCCGGCGAATGACGCCTTTCATATCGAAGCCGGCTTTTTTTGACGTCTCGACGATCTGTGGCAGGGATTGCTGGCCCGCTTGTGACAGTGCCCACATCGTTGTCGAACGCATGCCTGAACGGCAATACGCCAACACCGGCTTTGGAAGCGTTTCAAGTAGTTTGCCGAATGCAATGACTTGTTCGTCAGTCACTTTGCCTGATTCAGCAGGGAGGTAGTGCGCTTCAATACCGACCGCTTGGGCCTCACGTTTGATTTCGGCAAACAAGGGTTGATCGCCGCCTTCGCCATCGGGACGGTTACAGACAATCGCGCGAAAACCGGCGTCTTTTATTTCTGCCAATTGGTTGGAAAAAATCTGATCTGATACCGACAGTCCAGGTGCAAGGCGGCGAATCTCCATAAGGGTCTCCATTATGGGTATTTTTCTAATGAGTTTTTGGGGAGGGCAGCGTCAGGCTACGTCGAGTGGGATTTTCAGATAGCGCGTCCCGTTCGATTCGGGCTCAGGCAAGTGCCCGGCACGCATGTTGACCTGAACAGATGGAAGGATCAGTGTCGGCATGCCCATCGACGCGTCACGCTTAATTCGCATCGCAACGAACTCCTCCTCACTGATGCCATTGCGCACATGAACGTTGCGCGCGCGTTGGTCTGCAACCGTACTGACGAACTGCACTTCGCGGCCACCAGGCTGGTAGTCGTGACACATATAAAGCAAGGTGTTGACAGGTAGACTCAGCACCTTGTTGATTGACTTGAACAACGTATGCGCATCGCCGCCGGGAAAGTCACAGCGCGCAGTGCCGTAGTCCGGCATAAACAAGGTATCGCCAACGAATGCGCTCGTTTCGGTCCCATCACTTATCACATAAGTCATACAGGCGGGTGTATGACCTGGTGTATGAAGCGCTTGGCATTGCAGTGTGCCAATGGCAAACGGCTCGTCATGAACGAACAGGTGATCGAACTGGCTTCCATCGCGTGCCATATCACCACCTGTATTGAAAAGCGTGCCAAATACCTCTTGCACCGTTGAAATCTGGCTGCCTATCCCTATTTTCCCACCGAGTTTTTCCTTCAGGTATGGCGCTGCCGTCAGGTGGTCTGCATGTACGTGGGTCTCGAGAATCCAGTCGACCCTCGCTTTGAGTTCGTTCACCCTCGCAATCAACTTGTCCGCAGAAGTTGTGGCGGTGTGACCAGACTTCGGGTCGTAATCAAGAACGCTGTCAATCAAAGCGCAGTGGTTGGTCGCTTGATCCAGCACGAGATAGCTGACGGTATTGGTAGCAGAATCGAAGAATCCTTCGACGTGAAGTTTTACGCTCATGACCTGTCTCCTTAGGGGGCTGTACCGAGCCGCTCACACTAGCGACTGAACAAGCAATAAACCTGCCAAGTATAAAAGCAGCGAGGAAATATACTTAACCAATTGTTTTTATTGGATTTAATTTTTTACTGGCTGCAGTGATTTTCATGCGCAGACCTAAGAGAACTGCCATTGGCAGTGAAAGTTGACAGGAGTGGCAGTGTCATAACAGGATTGATAGATCCTCAGGAGCTATCATGAAGACCATCATCCCCCCCGCTAACAACTCTCTCCCGCACCCGGATCAGGTCCGGTCACTTGTTTCGTTCCTTGAGCACGAACCACAGCCGATGATCGTGCTTGATCCGGACTACAACATCCTGGCTGCCAACACCGCCTATCAGCGGCAGTTTGGTAGCGTTGACAAACCCTTTATCGGTCATAAGTGTTATCAAATCTCACACCATTACGATGTCCCTTGTGATCAGGCAGGAGAGAGTTGTCCGATGAAAAAAGCGCAGGAAATGCGCGGGCCCGATCGTGTTTTACACATTCACCACACACCTCGGGGGCCAGAGCATGTCGATGTTGAATTGCGCCCGATTTTAGATGAACGAGGTGTTATTACCGCCTATGTGGAGCGTCTCACACTGGTCCGCAGCGCGTCAGCGCGACCCAGCAACGAAGGGCTGGTGGGCTGTTCACCCGCTTTTAACCTCGCCCTGTCTGAGTTGCAGCGGGTCGCACCATCAATGCTGCCAGTACTGCTGTTAGGCGAGTCCGGTACGGGCAAAGAGTTGTTCGCTCGCGCGGTACATGAAACCAGCGAGCGGGCCACTGGACCATTTGTAGTCGTGGATTGCTCAGGATTGACCGAAACGTTGTTTGAGAGCGAACTGTTCGGTCATGAAAAAGGAGCATTCACCGGCGCCTCTGCGCGCAAGCCTGGTTTGGTCGAGACGGCCCAAGGCGGCACGTTGTTTCTTGATGAGATTGGAGATGTTCCGCTGGCCATGCAGGTGAAACTGTTGCGCCTGATCGAATCGGGCACCTATCGCCGTGTTGGGAGTGTAGAGACCCTTCACGCTAACTTCAGGTTAATTGCTGCGACCCATAAACCATTGGAAAAAATGATGGAGAAGGGTGAGTTCAGGCAGGACCTGTACTACCGCATCAGCACCTTCCCAATTCAGTTACCTCCCTTGCGCAACCGGGTTGAGGACATTGGTTTGCTTGTGAATTCATTTCTGCAACGTGCCGGTTCAGGCAAGCGCCGACTTACGATAGATGCGGATGCTCTGACACAATTGCAGGGGTTTTCCTGGCCCGGCAATATTCGTGAATTACGCAATGTTCTGGAGAGAGCCAGTCTGTTCGCTGACGATGGTGTGATCCGTTCCATAAATTTGCCCCAGGCATCCGTGGTGGCATCTGCCCAAGCCTCTACTTCAACTCCGCTCGACGGCAGCTCGTTGGTGCAGGCACTGGCTACGTTCAAAGGTACCCGCAGTGAGCTGGCCAAGGACATGGGGATTAGTGAACGTACTTTGTACAGGCGCTTGAAAGAGCAGGGGCTGGTCTAGTAGCCAGCACCCACGCCGAAATTCTGCCAATGACTGCCAGCGATGGCAGTCATTGGCAGCGCACTGACCTACCTGCCCCCTCCGCGCACCGCTGGATTATTATCCAAGTACTTGTTTTAAATAGATAAAAATAATTTTCTAGCCTTTGGCATGCAATGTGCTAGCTGCATAGACATGACCATTTCCGACAAACGACTGCGACGCCATCTGCTCACGGCAGTAGTGATCAAGCTACTTGTGCTGACAGTGCTGTGGTGGCTGTTCATCCGGGATTCGCACGTCAGCGTCGACTCGAACACCATCGGCGCAAGGTTCGGTGTACCCACCTCGACTCAAGGTTCAGAACAACTGGTGGATTTGTCTCGGCTGCAGTTTGCAGCCACTGCGCTTTACCACTTTCTTTTTGTACCGCTCACGGTTGGCATGGTGTGGCTGCTCGTCATCATGGAAAGCGTCTATGTCATGACCGGCAATGTCATCTGGAAAGACATGACGCGCTTCTGGGGCAAGCTGTTCGGCATCAACTTCGCCCTCGGGGTGACGACGGGTATCACCCTGGAATTTCAGTTCGGTACCAACTGGGCTTATTACTCGCACTACGTCGGCGACATCTTCGGAGCTCCACTGGCCATCGAAGGCTTGATGGCGTTCTTTCTTGAATCGACCATGATCGGCCTGTTTTTCTTTGGTTGGGATCGTCTGAAGAAAGAGCACCACTTGCTGGTCACGCTGCTGATGGCGATTGGGACAAATCTTTCAGCGTTGTGGATCTTGATCGCCAATGGATGGATGCAGAATCCGGTGGGTTCAGAGTTCAGCTACATCACCATGCGCATGGAGATGGTTGATTTCTGGGCGGTGGTTTTCAACCCGGTGGCGCAGGCCAAGTTCGTGCACACCGTCTCCGCCGGTTACGTCACCGGCTCGATGTTTGTGCTGTCGATTTCCAGTTGGTATTTGCTCAAGAATCGTGATGTCGAGTTTGCCAAACGCAGCTTCCGGGTGGCGGCCGCCTTCGGTCTGGCCTCAGTGCTGAGCGTGATCGTGTTGGGTGATGAGTCGGGTTACACGGTGGGTGAAGCGCAGCAAACCAAGCTGGCAGCCATGGAGGCGATGTGGGAAACAAAGCCTGCGCCAGCGGGCCTGACATTGGTAGCCAGCATCAACGAAGCCGATTCCAAAAATAACTGGGAAGTTGAAGTGCCCTGGGTGATGGGCTTGATTGGCACCCGGTCAGTCAGCAAGCAAATTCCAGGCATACATGACATTAAAGAAAAAAACCGCGCTCGCATTCTCCGCGGCATTACCGCCGTCAATGCGCTTGAGGCCCTCAGGGCCAATCGCAGCGATTCGGTGGCTTTCCAGACATTCGAAGAATACAAAGCCGATCTGGGCTTTGGCCTGCTGCTTAAAAAGTATGTCGAAGATGTTAACCAGGTTACACCGGCCATTATCGAAAAGGCCGTAAACGATACCGTACCGCGCGTGACACCGATGTTCTGGGCGTTTCGGATCATGGTAGGCCTGGGTTTTGCCATGCTTATGCTCTTCGGGCTTGCCTTCTGGACCACCTTGAAGTCGACCTGCACGCGAAGCCGCTGGTTACTGCGTTGGGCACTTTGCATGCTGCCTGCGCCATGGATTGCCTGCGAGCTGGGCTGGTTCGTCGCTGAATACGGCCGTCAGCCATGGACCATCTACGGCGTCCTGCCGACCCATATGAGTGTTTCCACCCTCAGCGTCAACAACCTCTATGGCTCGCTGGCGGGATTCATTGTTTTCTGATATGACCAGCATCACGAGCCTTGACAAGCGCCCCACGGTACTGAACAAGACATCGATGTCCATGGGGACACCATCTAACTTTGGGCGTCCACAGTATGCAACTTATTTTTATCAATACTGTACTTTTCTACCGAAGGGACCATGCCGGCAATGGTGTCTTGGACGCGCGCCGTCACCTCCCCATAAAGCGTGTAGTTACTGGAGAACGAGACAACCCCGTGTTCCTCGAGGAAGGCACGCACCTTAAAGTAGGGTTCGCCCATCTTGAGGCCGAGAGCTTTGGCTTCCTGAGATCTGGCGATGATGCAGCCATCGTTATTGGATAAAACGACGACAGGCCGTCCCCTAAGCTCTGGCCGGAAAAGCACCTCCACCGAGGCAAAGCAGTTATTACAGTCGATAAGCGCAAAGGAGGGGCGGGGTTTACCGGCTACGTCGACCATGACGGTTGAAACTCCAGATGACGATGCCGAAGGTGTCGACCTCTTCGAACTCACCGACAGTGATAGGGGGGTACAGGGGATTCTCCGAAGACAAGACCTTGCAGCCGTTGACCAGATCTAATCGCTTAACGATCGGCTGGTTGTTCACATAAACGACGACGATGTCGCCCACCTCTGCGTCGAGTGACCGGTCGATCACGAGCAATGTGCCGTGGTAGATGCCAATACCGGACATGCTGTCGCCTTCGGTCTCGGCCAACCAGATATGAGGGGCTCGGAGGTTCAGCAGCACGTCGAGCGATATCGGTGGTTCGTAGTAGTCCGCAGCAGGGCTTGGGAAGCCTCCCTGGACCGTTCCGGAAAGGACGCTTACCAGAATGTTTGTTTCGACGTCGGTACACCTTCGGAGACGCATAAACGGCACTTCACTGTAACTGTACGCATATACAGTAACGCGCCCGGCACTCAAATTTCTAGAGCATTCGGTCTCCGGATCCAGGGCTCAGCGCCGTATCGATTGCATAAGCATAAGCGGCGTCGGCCAGCTCCTGTCTTTCCCGGCGCTCCGCGTCGTCAATGAGATCAAGGCGATAGAGGGTGTCGAGATGCGCACGGAGCGCGCCATAGCGGAATGCTATGTCGCCGGCCGAGGTCAGCTGCTCAATCTCTACATCCCAAATGGCCAGCTCCTCGATCAATGTCGTCGCCATGGCTTGTCCTGGCGAAGCTTGATTAGAAGCTGCAGAACCAATCCGACGCGGCGTACTCGGCGTCGGCGAAGGTCATCTGCTTCATCGGGAAACTCGGTGGGTGGAATCCGGGTATTTTGCCAAAATCTGGAAGTCTTCTTCAGAGTTTCCCTAGCATTAAGCTGGGCGCGACAACAGACGTCTAGTTGGGCGGCACCTGAAGGTTTCGACCAGCCACATAACGGCCTAGGTCAATCGACGGGCAAGAATAGAATGTCTCCTATAGTCCGCTAGTGTGCGCTCTCTTGCTTGGATGGCATTACGTTCTGGCCCAACGTTACTGTAGCGAATCCGCAGCAGTATCAATCAAAGCCTCCTGTATCCCGCGTGAAGAAAGACGCTACGTTGCGCCCGTTCTTCCACGGCTTCGCTTGCCGCCCCGCTACGGCAGATTCGAAGTATTCATCGAAATGTCATCCTTTAGAAGCAGTGCGGTAACAAGGAATTTCTACCCTTTGCATCGCGAACCGCAATTGTGCGGCCAGCAATATTGCGAAAGGTGATCAAATGACGCCCCATCCGATACAGGACGCCGTGCTGCGGGTCGACCGGTTGAGCGTCGTCTATCCAGGCGGCGTGACAGCCCTACGCGATACCTCGATTGCATTTCGGCGTGGTGAGTTCACCGTGCTGCTTGGTCTCTCGGGCGCAGGCAAGTCGACCTTGCTCCGTAGTCTCAATCGACTCGTCACGCCCACTGGCGGCAGTGTCACCAGCGAACTCGGTGAACTCGGCAGCGGCTCGGCCTTGCGTCAGCATCGTCGGCGTACCGCCATGATCTTTCAGCACCACCAGCTAATCGAACGTCAAAGCGCACTGGCTAATGTGCTTACCGGTCGGCTGGCCTTTCACAACACGCTCCGCTCGCTGTTTCCTCTGCCGCGTGCCGATCAGGAGATTGCGCTCAGTTGCCTCGCTCGGGTCGGTCTGGCAGACAAGGCGCTAAGCCGGGTGGACAAACTGTCCGGTGGCCAGCAGCAGCGGGTAGGCATCGCGCGTGCGCTAGCGCAACAGCCGGCGATCATTCTGGCCGATGAGCCGGTAGCCAGTCTCGACCCGGCCACTTCGGTCCGTGTTCTCGGATTGCTGCGCGACATCTGCAAGGAAGACGGCATCACCGCCATCGTTTCGCTGCATCAACTCGAATATGCCCGCCGCTTCGCCGATCGCGTCGTCGGGCTGGCCGATTCTCAGATCGTTTTCGATGCCGCGCCCTCGGAACTCACCGATGCGCAGCTTGAGCGCATCTATGCAGGCCGCTCTACGACTCAGCCAGCGAATGCTCCGGCTGAACCACCTGTCATGCTCGAACCTTCACTGGAGATGTCCCGATGAAACGCTTATCCGCGCTCTTATTGACTTGCTTGCTGTCCGCTGTTTCAAGTTTGTCCGCCCTAGCGGCCGATGCCGATCCGGATGTGCTAAAGGTTGCCCTGCTGCCGGACGAAAACGCCTCCGAGCTGATCAAGCGTAACCAGCCGCTGAAGGATTATCTGGAAGAGCATCTGGACAAGAAGGTGCAGCTGATCGTAACCACCGACTATTCCTCGATGATTGAGGCGATGCGCTTTGGCCGTATCGACCTGGCGTATTTCGGTCCGCTGTCCTACGTCATGGCCAAAAGCAAAAGCGACATCGAGCCCTTCGCTGCCATGGTCATCGACGGCAAGCCGACCTATCGCTCGGTGATTATCGCCAATGTGGCGTCAGGCGTGAATGAGTATGCCGACCTTAAGGGCAAGAAGATGGCCTATGGTGACCGGGCATCGACGTCCAGCCATTTGATTCCCAAAACCGTGCTTCTTGAGACGGCCGATTTGACGGGTGGGCAGGACTACGAACAACATTTTGTGGGCACGCATGACGCCGTTGCCGTCAACGTGGCGAACGGCAACGCCGATGCGGGTGGGCTGTCGGAGGTAATTTTCAATCACGTAGCCGAACGTGGCCTAATCGATCCGAGCAAGGTGAAAGTACTTGGTTACAGCGGCGAATACCCCCAGTACCCCTGGGCGATGCGCTCGAACCTGAGCCCCGAGCTGAAAACCAAGGTGCGGGATGTATTCGTCGGTATCGACGATCCCGAAGTGCTGCGCAACTTCAAGGCCGAGGCCTTCGCGCCAATCACCGACGCCGACTACGATGTGATCCGCAACATGGGATCGCTGCTCGGCCTCGACTTCGCCACGATGTGAGCACCGATATGTCTACTCATTACGACGTGCAGGCGCTGCCTGCAGAGCAACGCGAGCACATCCTTCGAGGCTTCGGCCTCGGTTGGTGGCGCCAGCTGGGGCAGGTGGCGATTGTATTCGGAGTGGTGCTGTTGGCCTGCTGGTACGTGGGGCTGCTCGATGCCACCACGCTGCTGAACGGGCTGCCCTCCATCGCGACCCTGGCAGGCGAGGCCATGCCGCCAGACTTTTCGGGCTATCGAAGCTGGATTCGCCCCTTGATCGACACCTTGGCGATGAGCATCGCCGGTACGGCCATCGCAGTGGTGTTCTCGCTGGTGGTGGCCTTCGTTGCAGCGCGCAATACGGCGCCGCACCCCCTTGTGTTCGGTGTTGCCCGGGTGCTGCTCAATGCCCTGCGGTCGGTGCCGGAGCTGATCATGGGCATCATCTTCGTTGCAGCCGTAGGGTTCGGCGCCTTGCCGGGCGTGCTTGCCCTGGGTCTGCATTCGGTCGGCATGGTCGGCAAGTTCTTCGCCGAGGCCATCGAGCACGTCGACGAAGCGCCGGTGGAAGCCGCTCGGGCGGCGGGGGCTACGCCGATGCAAGTGCTGCTGCACGCGGTTTTGCCACAGGTGACGCCGCAGTTCGCCGACGTGGCGATCTACCGCTGGGAATACAACTTTCGCGCCTCCACCGTGATGGGCATGGTTGGCGCCGGCGGTATCGGCTTCGAACTCATGGGCTCGCTGCGCATCATGCAGTACCAGGAGGTTGCAGCAATCCTGCTGGTCATCCTGGCCATGGTCACGCTAGTAGACGCCTTCAGTGGCGTGCTGCGCAAACGTTTCAAATAGGACAAACCATGCTGCCGAAACTCGTTATAACTCACCGAGTACACGATGAGATCCTGCAACTGCTGGCGCCACATTGCGAGCTGATGACCAACCAGACCGACAGCACGCTGACGCGCGAGGAAATTCTGCGCCGCTGCCGCGATGCTCAGGCGATGATGGCGTTCATGCCCGATCGGGTCGATGCAGACTTTCTTCAAGCCTGCCCTGAGCTGCGTGTAGTCGGCTGCGCGCTCAAGGGCTTCGACAATTTCGATGTGGACGCCTGTACTGCCCGCGGGGTCTGGCTGACCTTCGTGCCTGATCTGTTGACGGTCCCGACTGCCGAGCTGGCGATCGGACTGGCGGTGGGGCTGGGGCGGCATCTGCGGGCAGCAGATGCGTTCGTCCGCTCTGGCGAGTTCCAGGGCTGGCAACCACAGTTCTACGGCACGGGGCTGGATAACGCTACGGTCGGCATCCTTGGCATGGGCGCCATCGGACTGGCCATGGCTGATCGCTTGCAGGGATGGGGCGCGACCCTGCAGTACCACGAGGCGAAGGCTCTGGATACACAAACCGAGCAACGGCTCGGCCTGCGCCAGGTGGCGTGCAGCGAACTCTTCGCCAGCTCGGACTTCATCCTGCTGGCGCTTCCCTTGAATGCCGATACCCAGCATCTGGTCAACGCCGAGCTGCTTGCCCTCGTACGGCCGGGCGCTCTGCTTGTAAACCCCTGTCGTGGTTCGGTAGTGGATGAAGCCGCCGTGCTCGCGGCGCTTGAGCGAGGCCAGCTCGGCGGGTATGCGGCGGATGTATTCGAAATGGAAGACTGGGCTCGCGCGGACCGGCCGCGGCTGATCGATCCTGCGCTGCTCGCGCATCCGAATACGCTGTTCACTCCGCACATAGGGTCGGCAGTGCGCGCGGTGCGCCTGGAGATTGAACGTTGTGCAGCGCAGAACATCATCCAGGTATTGGCAGGTGCGCGCCCAATCAACGCTGCGAACCGTCTGCCCAAGGCCGAGCCTGCCGCATGTTGAATCCGGTCTGGCTGAAGAGCCTGGTAGCGATCGTTCAAACAGGCAGTTTTCAGAGCGCGGCGAGGGCGTTGGGGCTGGCCCAGCCGACGGTGTCGCAGCACTTGCAGAAGCTTGAAGAGCAGGTCGGCGTAACGCTGGTGCAGCGCAGTCGTAGCGGCTGCCAGCCTACCACACGGGCGCTGGCCTTCATGCCGCATGCGACCGCCTTGCTCGACATGCACGCCCGGGCGCTAGAAGCCCTGCATGGCAATCGTGAGCGCGTCGGGGCCAGCTCCAACATCGGCACCTACCTTCTCCAGCCATTCGTGCGCAACTATCTGACGACCGCAAATGAGAGGGGCGAGGTGGATCTGCGCATCGCCGCCAACCCGGATGTGGCCGACCAGCTACTGGCGGGCCAGCTCGACGCCGCGATCATGGAATGGTGGCTACCTCACCCCGACTTCGAACACCGCCTCTGGCGGGTCGAGCCGCTGGTGCTTATCGTCAGCCCCGACCATGCGCTGGCTGAAGCAGGGTGCATAGAACGTGATCGTCTGGTGGACCTGCCGATGCTGGGAGGTGAACCGGGTAGCGGTACCGGACGGCTTCTGACCGAATACTTTGGCGAACTGGGCGTGCCTCGCAGCGGTATGCAGCTAGGCAGCACCGAGGCAGTCAAACAAGCAGTGAGGGCGGGACTCGGCGTGTCGTTGGTGATGGCTTCCGCAGTACAAGACGAAGTTCGCAGTGGCGCGCTGGTAGCTCTTCCCATCCCGGGGCTTGAAAAGCGTCTCCAACTGATCTGGCGCAAACCTCCCGGAAATCTGCACCCGCCGGGATTTGTGCGGCACTTATTGGAGGAGGCAGATCTAGCTGGATAAGGTGATGGATGGTTGCGATCCAGCGCTTGGCTTGTCAGCCTAGGAGGGTGTAGACAAAATCAAGTAGTCAGCCGACGAGCAAGCATCCGGGCCTCGGCCAGCCACACCCATGCTGCACTCACATCGAACAAGCGATCGTGGTGCATGATCAAGCGCCTGGCCCGCTCATTCCAGGCGTGAGTTCGTTCCACTACCCAGCGCTTGGGCATAACCACAAAGCCGCTTGTAACCGGCGCTGTCGTGAACAAATCGCCTTGTTCTGAATGCCACTTCCCGGTACGTCGATTGTTTGGCCCTCGAATGACTTGAACTTCAAGCGAATGACTGTGCCGCGTGCGCTGGGCCCACTTTCCGGCATAGGCACTGTCGACGAACAGGGTATTCAATGATGGGTACTTGCTCATCGAGGACGTCACCGCGTCGTCTGCCGCATCTCGATCCTGCACGCTGGCTGCACTGATGCTCACCGCCAAGAGCAAGCCTAAGGTATCAACGATGAGACTGCGCTTGCGCCCTTTCACCTTCTTGCCTGCGTCGTAACCACTTTCACCACCCTGGGGCGAGCTACGAGTTGATTGAGAATCCAGAACAGCGGCTGACGGCTTTTCATCACGATCCACCCGCTCTCGCCATTGGGCACGAAGCCGATCATGCATTTGCTCAAATTTGCCCTGAGCGCTCCAGCGGCGGAAAGTTTTATAGACATTGTCCCAATGTGGAAACTCGCGAGGCAGCATTCGCCATGAGCATCCAGTGCGCACGACATAGCAGCAAGCCTCCAGGAGCGTGCGCCTGGAGTGCCGGGGTGGCACGCCACGACCGCCCGATACTTCAAACAAATCTGCGACCAGCGTCCATTCGGCGTCGGTCAGGCAACTGGGGTAGCGCTGCTCCGGCAACTGACGCCGGTGTGCCTCGGTGTAGCCATAAGACTTACGAGGCTCGGGAGGTTGGAAACTACCTTTGGCCCGTTCCTTTACACGAACAATCCCCGCCAGTTTCAACGCCTTTGCGAACGTGTCGGGATGAGCGGTGATGCATGTTTCAGCATGGAATGCTTGCGCCAATTCGGCCTGACTGGAATAGGGCTGCGCATGAGCAAGCTTGGTCAGCAGTGGGTAATGCTCCGCAGCAATTGCGGGCGGGCGTCCAGTTTTAGGCATGGCAATGCTGTATATAAGAGAGGCAAGGAGTTTACTTTATTTTGTCTACACCCTCTTAGAGATGAATCCAGTTTCAACCAGGATTGACGGTACGTCTGGCGACTTAAGTACGGCAAAGCCCGCCTGCTCCACACGCTTCTGGTGCAAAGTGGTGATGCCCGCCAAACTTCTCAGTACGGAGTGGCCCAGTTCCAGGCTCGTTGCGACTGTAGCGCTCATCGACATGTCGAGAATCACTCCTGCCAGCATGGGGTCCTTATCTTTGAGTGCGAGGCTTTTGGTCGTACCGAGTAACTCGGCGCCGTTCTCC